>Ga0098074_1000766_pt1 | contig 19093 bp, 17 predicted proteins | sample 32_taG_FD_75064 | JGI IMG/M metagenome (GOLD analysis project Ga0098074, IMG submission 75064) | Marine viral communities from the Gulf of Mexico - 32_GoM_OMZ_CsCl metaG | ecosystem: Environmental > Aquatic > Marine > Oceanic | place: Atlantic Ocean: Gulf of Mexico | collected 2015-07-12
CCATGCCCGCGCCAATTCGCGGCCCGTATAGGAAATCGCCGTCGCGGCCATTGTCCCGAATAAAACAATCATCAAGGCGGGGACATTAAAGAAATTGGCATCGCTTTGCCCCATGGCAATGGCGGCAACGATTAAACCCACGGCAAATAAAGCGCCCAGAATGGTCGCCAGATCAAAACTGCTATGGGGTTTTGAGAGGGTAAGGGGAGGGATCGCCGCTTGCGAGGCCTGAGGGTCTGTGGTGTTTTGCGTTGCGGAATCGCTCATATTGCTACTTTTAGATGCTCACATTAATTGCGTTCGGATTTAACAATTTCCGTCATGGTAACGCCTAGTTTGTCTTCGACAACAACAACCTCGCCGCGTGCAACAAGACGGTTATTAACGTAGATATCAATCGCTTCGCCGACTTTACGGTCAAGCTCGACAACCGCACCCCGTCCCAGCTTCAAGAGCTGGCTGACCTGCATGGTGGAGCGCCCCAGCACAGCGGAGATTTGTACAGGGATATCATATATAGCGGTCACATCACCGGCCATAGGTTCACCGATATCGAACTCCTGATCCATAGAGCGATGCATCGATTCATCGTCCTCGATCTCATCCAGGTCCATGCCGCCGGATTTAGATTTTTTAGCACCGCCGCCTTGATCGCTATCGCCCATCAGGGAATCGATATCGTCCTGGTTCATACCATCTTCATTGTCGGAATTATCATCACTCATCTGGGCTCTCCATTATCGTATCATTATGATCCGCTTCGACGTTTTCGGGATCGGATGGAATTGGTTCGGGGTTCGTATTCTGTTCCTGATCGGGCAATATAGTATCACCGCTCTGCTTACTATCATGACTGTTTGTGAGCGTTCCTGCAAGTGTATCCTTGATTATTGCGCCTATATCCCCCGCCATGGTTTCAAGGTCGCGCACGGCCCCGCCATCCTTCCATCGCATACGAAACGCATCGTCGTCCAGGTTATCCGCTCCAACAATGTCATATCTATGAGGGTCATGGCCGTACTGCGCCAAGCTATGGATGTGGCTTTTAATGCCCTCTACCGCATCATTGTGCACCTCAATGATAATCTGTGATTGGCCTTCCTGTTTTTTCAGGATGTCGGCTATAACGGTTTTTAATTCATCAAACCCGTGTTCTTTTTTATAGAGCGGAAAGAGGGTCTCGAATACCGCGAGCGTCATTCGCAGGGTTTCGGCCTCGAAGATACGTTCGCGCTCGCTTTCCGCGGCAAATAATAAACCCGTATCATGGCTTATTTTTTGCAATACTTGCGCAATTTTTTCCTCGCGGCTATTGCGTTCGGCATTGATCGCCTCTTGCTTGCCGGCCTCATAGGCTCTCTCATGGGTGGTTCTGCGAACAGTCTCAAGCTCTTCTTCACTGAATGTCGGGGCAGGGGGGAGCTCAACCTCTTCCTCTTCGATATCGGGTTCATCGAATATATTCTGGTTAAATAAAAATTTTTCGCCTTTGCGTTTCACAGTTTACCTTCATAAAATACCGTTTTACTACGTAATAGTCTTTACTAATAAATAAGTTCGTCTTCTTCGCTGCCCGATGAAATGGTGATCTCTCCGCGTGCTTCCAGATCTTTCGCAACATTCACAACATATTGCTGAGATTCCTCGACATCTTTCAGGCGAACGGGGCCCATCGCGGCCATATCTTCCTTCATAATCTTTGCGGCGCGTTCCGACATATTCGAGAAGAACAGATCGCGCAACGTCTCTGTCGCGCCTTTGAGCGCAGTCGGCAGCTTGTCTTTGTCCACAGCGCGGATAAGCGTCTGAATGGCTGTAGGGTCGAGCTTGCCAAGGTCTTCGAATGTGAACATAAGCGAGCGAATTTTCTCGGCTGAATCCGGCGCGGATTTTTCCAATTGGTCCATAAAGCGAGCCTCGGCGGCGCGGTCCATCGAGTTGAATATCTCGGCGATAAGTTCGTGTGAATCGCGCCTCTGTGTGCGGGCGAGATTGGTCATGAATTCGCTGCGCAGGGTTTTTTCCACCTCGTCCAGAATGTCCTTTTGTACCGCCTCCATGCGCAGCATACGGTGAATAACCTCCAGTGCGAAATTCTCGGGCAGCAGAGCCAATACCCGCGCAGCATGGTCCGTCGCAACCTTGGACAGAACCACTGAGACGGTCTGCGGATATTCTTTTTGTAGGAAGGTGGCAAGAATTTCTTCGTTCACATTGCCCAGTTTTTCCCACATGGTGCGTCCGGCAGGACCGCGAATTTCTTCCATAATCTGGTCGATTTTGCTCTTGTCCAGCCCAGCCTTGTTCAAAAGGCGTTCCGTGCTGTCCTGTGTACCGACAAGGGCATTGGTCGATGTCATTTGTTCGGCAAAATCAACAAAAAGGCGCTCAACTACATTCGGCCCGACTTTACCGAGCGTTGACATCGTTTGAGAAATCTCCAGTATTTCCTCATCATCCATATGCTCGAACAGGCGGGCTGTGTGATCCTCCCCGAGGGCGAGCATCAAAATGGCAGCCTTTTCCGGCCCCGTTAAAGTCCTGTAGTCTTCTCTTACCCTTATAGACATAGCTCTTTCCTACCCGTGTCCTTACTGATTTTCCTGCGTCATCCAGCTTCTGAGAACAGAAACGGTTTCCGCTGGGTAATTCTCGACGATCTCTTCAACCTTTTTGATGGAGGAGGCCTTAACTTTGCCGTCAACGCCGGCAATATTGATCATGGCATCATCCTGTTCGCCGTCGCCTTCTCCCGATGCTCCGCTGCCTGTCGGGGCGGCTAGGGCGGGGCTCTCGGCGCGCGGCGCCAACAGATCGGTTTCCAGATCTTCGTCTATCTCTGTGCCTTCTGTGGCCATTAAGCGGCTTACCATCGGTTGAAGAACCAGTAAAACAACCAATACGATCATAATAGCGATTGTCAGGATTTCCGCAGTATCAAGCAAATCGCTCTTCTCGAATCCCAGAAGCATGTTTTCATCCACGCCGTCCATTTCGGTCTCGATATCGGCAAATTGTAGATTTATCACTTCAAGAGAATCGCCGCGAACTTCATCGAGCCCAACAGCAGTGCGGATCAACGCGCGTATTTGATCCATTTCCTCTTCCGAGCGTGGCTGGTACGTGCTCTCGCCGTCTTCGCCTGTAGTATAGCGCCCATCAACAAGAACGGCCACGTTCAGGCGTTGAATCTCGCCAACTTCGCGGACGGTGCTGCGGACTGTGCGGCTGATTTCGAAATTTGTCACTTCTTCGATGCGGTTGCTTTCCAAAGACGGCTCCATGCCATCGGCAAGAAGGTCTCCGCCAATACCGGGGAGATTGTTTTCAACCGTCACATCGGTATCTGGGGGCTCACGTTCGAGATTGCTCTCTTCGCTCACTTGAGATGAGCGCACAACCTGGCTTTCAGGGTCGTAAAGTTCTTCATTAGTGCTGATGCGGTCGAAATTCATTTCGGCGGTTACTGTAGCGCGAACATTGCCGAAGCCGACAACACGTGCGACCTGATCTTCAACCTTACGTATTAGCTGTTGTTCGTAGTTCAGGCGGCGCTCTTCGGTCTTCATGGATAAAAGATCGGCGCCGTCCTGTCCACCCTGCGCCAGCAGGTTTCCATTACTATCAATCAGGGAAACATTGGCGATCTCTAATTCCGGTACAGCCGAGGCGATCAGAGATTGAATGGCGGTGATTTCTTCTTGTGAAATTTTTGCGCCGGGACGAATACCCAGGAAAACACTCGCGCTGGCTTCACGGGATTCGCGGCTGAACAGCTCGCGCTTGGGTAAAACAAGATGGATGCGGGCGCTGCGGATGTTTTCCATTGAGCTGATTGTGCGGGATAGCTCGCCCTCTAATGCGCGTACTTGATTGATGTTCTGGACAAAGTTTGTCGTGCCGAAACCGGATTGGTCATCAAATATCTCGTAACCCAGCGAGCCGCCATTGGGCAGGCCTTGTTGTGCCAAAAGCATGCGGGCTTTGCCGACTTGATCTTCCTGCACCATAATGCGGGCACCATCGGCGGAAACATCGTAGGGTATTTCACTGCTCTCAAGGCTTGCGGCCACGGCACTGGAATCCACTGTAGATAAATCTGCATACAACAGCTTCATCGACGGCGAGGTTGCGCGAATGGAAACAAAGACGAAGAACAGCATCAGACCGAGCATAATCGCGCCCATTATAGCCAAGCGTGACGGTCCCAATTGTTTTAATGTTTCAAGAAAGCTGTTCACTTTTTTATTTTTATACCTGTTATCATTGTTGCCTGATCCCCCAAGAGCAGGGGGTGGCGTTTCATCCGTGGGCGAATCACTACATCACCACTTTATAGTATAGTCTGTTTTTTTACATTTTTCCAACCACCTGTGGATAAAACGTCATAGTTATTAAAAATTTATTCTTAAGCAATGCACACACTATGCCATTTTGTTTCCATAGAGTAAAAAAGTCCATGTGAATATAAGTTGTATTTTCTTGACTTTTGTCTTTGGTCGCGATATGATGATAATAGAGAAGTACATCTATAAAAGGGTTTGTAGTTGTGCTTAATGGTTAGGGAACTAAAAAATGATTGAAGCAGTAAATTCAGCAGTGGCGAATGCTTCTCTGCTCCGTACAAACGGGGATCAGAGCCAGCAAGCGCGCCTGAGTTCTCTCGCCGCATCTTCCAAGAGCGAAGACGGGGTTGAACTTCAATTGGCACCGTATGTCAGCCCTTTTATCGAGATGGATACAAATTTCAACAAGGCTGTTTTACAAATTCGCGACTCCAGTACAGGCGAAGTGACGAGAAAGTTTCCATCAGAAACAACAATGCGCGCCCGTGCCGCGCAGGCTGAAATAGAATCGCAATCCGTCAAGCGAGCCGAATCTGCCCCTGTTTCACAGACAGATACATCAAGCGCGGGGCCCAGAGTTTCTGCTACACAAACACCGTCTGCAAACGTGCAACTTAGCGAAAGCGCAGCGCCACCAACGTCCAACGCGCAATCACAAATCGCGTCCGCTGCATTCGCTGCCGGTGCCTTATCCGGTGCCGCCGCCCAAGGTGGCGGGGTTAGTGTTCTGGCTTAAGGTGACGACATTCGGCATCTAAAAACACAGTCCCGTTTACGGGGCTTTTTTATTGTAGTGGTTTGAGTGGGGTGCATGAAAATACTAAATAGAGCCATTAAGGATAAAGTTATTTGCTAACTTCCTTTTTTGCCCCTTTCAAAAGTTGCCGCTTTTGTTGCTTAGTGATCTCTTCTTTTAAAGTGTAATTGCGCGTAACAAGAGGTGGGGGCAGGGCGAAAACGCCCTTTTTTAATAGCTCCTAATAAATCTAGGGCTACAAAGCCACAATACTGCATCGTTTTTGCTCTAGACATCAAATTAGGCGGGCCACCTTAATCCTGCTTCTCTGCCTCTGGCACCGACGCTTCCGCGCTCTTACCGACATTGCCCATGAGACCCGCCGCGATTTCGCGGTTGATGTTGATCAGGGCGTCCAGTTTGGCGGGGGAGCGGTCTTTGTCGGCCATAATTTCCATCTCGCGTTTGAAGATGAAATTGGCCAGATTTATGATATTGCTGCGCAAATCATCGGGGCGCTTGTTGTCCTCGTTATTCTCGATGGCCGTATCATAGAACATCATCCAAATCTGGCGGTTATATTTTAAGGTGTTGTCCAGTATATCCGAATTTACCTCGGCCCAATTGTCTTGCAATTCTTTCAGCATGCCCGCAGCCTTCAGCAGCACGCGCCCCTCGAGCTCGCGCTGGTCGGGGGTGTGTTTTTGTGCATTGGTGCCGTATGCGCCCGCGGCCTGTGCGTATGGATTATTTGGTGGGTTACTCATGTGTATTTATCCTTCCGCTGTCTGGTTTTGCTGTGCCGGCGCTTTTGTGGGGGCTTTGCCCATCGCAGTGTTAATAAGTTCTTCCTCATGTTCGATCAATTGCTTGCCGAGCTTCATGGCTTTGTAATAGCGATCATTAATAATTTCATCGTTGATCTGGGATATGAAGATCGTGCAGGAGGGCGCTGCCTTTTGTACTTCGCCAACAAGCTCGAAATATGCTTTATGAAGCTCCTCCGGATGTTTGGAGAGGTACATGGCCTGAATGATAAAGTAGATACGTTTGCACGGGCTGTTCGCGTCCTCTTCCTTCATCACGTCTTTCTCGCGGAGGATGGGGGCGTCGCCTGCAATGTGCAAGCGTGTGCGCTGGCTGTCATTGGTAATGACCGCCTCGCCAATTAATATTTTTTCGCCTGGTTTTAAATCGATTACGAGTGCCATAGGATTTCTTCCTTTCTGCCGTAGGGGCGGCTTTCTGCCTATATATACTTTTATTGTACCATATTTTTATGGGGGAGATAAAGAAAAACGCGGCGCCCTGACAAAAGAAAAAGGCCGGATAACCGGCCTTTTTTGTAATGCTTAATTTTAATCTGCTTAAGATTAGAACAGACGAAGTACGCCCTGTTGAGCCTGAGACGCAAGAGACAAGGATGTTACACCTAGCTGCTGTCTTGTCTGAAGAGCCAGCAAGTTTGCACCTTCTTCGTTCAAATCGGCCAAAGTCAGATCGTCCGCACCGGCTTTCAGTGTTTCCACTGTGCCTTCTGTGAAGTCACGACGGGTCTGGATCAATGACAAGTCTGTCGCGATCAAGCTACCGAAGTTACGAACAGTTTTCTGACCTGCATTCAACTCTGTTGAGCGAGAGTCAACGTTACCACGTGTACTAAAGTCTGCTGTAGAGAGTGCAAGACCTGTCGCTGTAAGGTCGTCACCTGTTGTTGAAAGGCTACTTGTTGCATCTTCATTGAAGGTGGTAAGTAAGTCGTTCCCTTTCAGCAGGTTAATACCGTTAAAGCTGGAGTCATTCGCTGTTGCGGATATCTCGGTCAAGATCTTGTCGTAACGCTGTTCCAGATTTTCGAGTGTACTTTGCAGACCATTGTAAATGGTCGTATCACCGGAAGATTGACGAACAATTGTTCCACCAAAGTTAGCGCGTGGATCTGTGTCATCGGTATCACCGGCGACAGAGATTTCAACGCTTTCAATCGTAGAAACACCGTTTGCAACATCAACAGACAATTCGCCGCCTGTAAGGGTTGCACTCAACAATGGTTGGCCAAAGTCGGCTGTACCGGAAGTAAAGGCGGCAATAAGAGCGTTGATGTCATCACCAGCCGTTACCTGTGTGGTAACAAATGTACCATCGGCGCGGATTGTGATATCAATAGTGTCACCGGCGCTGAAGCCTGCGATACCACCGATCAACTGATCAAGAGTGTCACCACCAGTAGCGGCAGCCTGACCGGATGTTGTTACAGCAATCAGACCACGAATTAAGCCGACTTCTGTGCTTGAACCGTTATAGGCTGATTTTGCTTCCTCAACGATAGATTCAGCAGTGTCCAGCAGTTTGTTAATCGCGGTGATACCTTTATCGGCTTCCTCGATTGTTCTGATGGACAGGTTAATGCCATCCAAAAGCGCAGAAAGATCGCTTGAGCGGTTACCGAAAGACTGGGCACGGAAGAAGTTCAGCGGATTATCAAGAGCTGAATTAACTTTCTTACCAGTCGCAAGGCGTTGCTGCGTAGTATCGACCTGACGTTGTGTATTTTGGAGGGTTAGTAGGTTGTTCCGCAGGGCGGAGGTTAGTGCTACATCACTAGACATGATTCTATTCCTTTCCTAGGTTTAGATTGTATGTGTTAAAAGCTCTATTTCCTTGAGCTCATATTTGATCATATCAGGAAAGGTATTAACAATCAGTAAATATTTTATGCGGGAGCAGAAATTTTTTGATATACTTTATATAACATCTTGCATGCACGAAGTTTTCAACTCCTTTAATATAACAAAGTATTTGCCCATGATATCCGATCAAGTTGCAGAAGCTCACGAAAAAATGCGTGAGCAGTTAAAAGACCTACAAAATAAAGTGTCGCGTAATCCCAAGGACTATACATCAAAATTCAAAATGGCCGTTCGGTACAATTTACTGGGGCAATTTCGCAAAGCCGGTGATTTATGCATGGAATTGGTTAAGGTCGGAGCAGAGCAATATGAGGTTTATGATATAGGGGCGCGCTCTTATCTGGAGGCGGACTGTAACAAGGAGGCCGCTTTTATCGCTGAAAAAGGCTTGGAGAAGTTCGAGCTTAAATATGAACTTCTCATAGAGCTGGCAACCGCCTTAAACCGCCTGAAAAAATTCAAAGAGGCTGAAGACGTTTATAAAAAAGCAAGTGAGCAGCGCCCGGATGTTCCTGCATCCTTTGTCGCTTTGGGGAATTTTTACGCCAATTCCGGCCAGATAGAAGAAGGACTTAAAATCCTTAACGAGGGTTTGGAGAAATATCCGGATTCCGTCATTATTTTGAATAATTTGGGCGCGGTGCATTCAAAATTAAATAATTATGTCGAGGCATCTGAATATTATCTAAAGGCTCTGCGTGTGGAACCTCAGAATCCGGTTTGCCTAATCAATTTGGGCAGTACATTTGAAAAAATGAAAAAGACCGAGGTTGCGCAAAAGTTTTTTGAAGAGGCTTTAAAACTCGAACCTGAAAACCCAATAGGGCTGTGTTCAAAGGCAAATCTCCTCTGTAATAACGGCTTGGCGCAAGAGGCAATGCCGGAATACAAGGCGGGCTTGAATATAATGAAAGAAAAAATCGCCATGCGCGATTCTCAATATTTAACGCATTATAGTAACTATGTATTTTATATGCATTACTGCCCTAATGTAAGCCGTGAGGACATTTACGAAGAAATACAGACATGGCAACGAGAAATATGTATTAACAGTATCGAAAAGCCTGCAGAGACTTTCAGCAATGACTGTAATAAAGACCGTAAACTTAGGATAGGCATGATATCGGGAAGTTTTTCCGTTCATCCCGTAGGGCAAATGATTTACAAGGCTCTCGAGAATCTGGATAAAGACAGCTATTCTCTATATTGTTACTCCGATACCCCGCCAGAACGGCAGGATTACCTTTACAAAAAGATCACGGAACAGTGTGACGAGGTCATTGATATATTCGGTGACATTAACTTTAACGTTCTGGATAAAATTCGTAATGACAAAATTGATGTCTTGCTTGAAATGACCGGACACTCCGAAGGCGGGCGTAGGCTTCAATTGGTCGCAGAGCGCGCAGCTCCCGTTCAGGTGAAATGGGTTGGGGGGTTGTTTAATACAACAGGCATCCCCCAGATGGACTGGCTTTTAACGGATAATACCGAAACACCGGAAGGGGAGGATAAGTGGTATACGGAAAAACTCTACCGTATGCCCGATGATTATATCGTTTATTATCCCCCTTATTATGCGCCTAAAGTTTCAGAATCTCCGGCCAAAAAGAACGGCTTTATTACGTTTGGTAACCTTAACAATCTGGCCAAGACCAATTCGTATTCAATCGAGTTATGGTCAAAAATCCTGCACATGGTACCAAACAGCAAGTTATTGCTTAAGGGCAATAAAATGGATACGCCTTTCGTTGTCGAACATCTGCGGAAATCTTTTGAGGCACATGGCATTGGGATCGACCGTCTCTTAATCGAAGGTGGAGAATCTCACCAGAAATTCCTCAACGTCTACAACCGCATCGACATTGCGCTTGACCCGCACCCATATACGGGCGGACTTACTACTTGCGAGGCACTCTGGATGGGGGTTCCAGTCGTGACACTCCCGGGGGAAACCTTCGCCGGACGTCATGCGGCCTCGCACCTGACCAATGCAGGGATGCCGGAATGGATTGCCAAGGACGAGCAGCACTACATCGATATCGCTGTGAAATGGGCAACTGACCTTGAGGCTTTGGGCGAGCTGCGCGCAGAATTGCGTGACCATGTGGCCAAAACGCCGCTGGTCGATGGCCCGCGCTTTGCGAAGAATTTCGAAATTGCCTTACGTCATATGTGGGGTGAATGGTGCGACCGGAAGCTGGCTGCCGATAAACCTGCCAAAGTCACCAAGCCCAAGCCGAAGAAAAGTAAGAAAAGGAAGTAGTATATGAGCAAGGATATCCCTATAAAAGATTTGCCTTCAGGCGTAACACAGAAATGGAAAGCGCCGGAAGAGCCTAATGGCCGCCATTTAACCACGGATTTGATGCCGTTTGGTGAATATAAGAATTTGCGCTTGAGAAGCGGTGATGAGCGCCGCGGTTTATTCCCTACAACCAATTTCGAACAGCGTCATATGGACGCACTGTTGGCCGATCCGGTCATGCAGAAGGTTAAGGATGACTATACCTACACCGCGTGGAGCATGGAGCCGGACAGCATCACATTTCTGAAAGATGTAATCGAGATGTATAAGCCGCAAGTTGTGCTGGAACTCGGATCCGGTATCTCCACACCGATTTTGGCGGCTAAACTTAAGCAGGTCTGGGAAAAAGATGATATTACGCCTGCTTACGTGACTGTCGACCAATCCGATGATTATTTGGATCAAACGCTAAAGCTGGTGAAAAACTCGGGAGCGGACGATATTACGAAACCGGTTATTTTTCCGATGGCCTATTTCAAGGTCGGCGAAAAAACTGACAATGATGACCAACAAGTGCTTGCTTGCTACGACTTTGATGAAGAAAAACTATTCGAGGCCTGCGGCGGTGTGCGTCCCGATATGATCATTGTTGATGGCCCGACGGGCGGCGGAACAGGCGGCTTTCCCTTTGCAAGAATGCTGACTGCGCCCATCCTTTCCATGTATGTGAAGCCCAATGCGCTATTTTGCATGGACGATGCCTACCGCGATACCGAAATTAAGGAAACGCAAAGCTGGATTGACAGCAACACTATGCAGGTATTGGGTGTGAAAGCCGTTGGAAAAGGTCTGATGATGGGGCTCGTGATTGAAAATACATTGAACAGTAAATAGCATTATATAAATTCCGCTATACGCATAAGAAAACCCCGGAGAAAATCCTTTCCTCCGGGGTTTGGTTTACTGCAGTCTGTCTACCAATCACATCCGTATCCGGACCGGCCCGTAGTGCAGTAGTAATGGGTGCAAGGCTTTGGGGGTTAGGGGAATGGTGGGTAGCCATTATAACCCAAGACCCTGCATCCAATTTCAAAATCTCCTTTTTGAAACGTTAGTGTTAGGTGCCAGCGCTCAGCCATTTTCTATCGCTTCACAGCGCGGGCACCTAATTCTGTTCTATTATCTCAGGCTCAGCAGGTCCTGCGTCATCTGGTCAACGGTGGTGATTGTCCGCGTTCCAGCACCAAAGGCGCGCTGGGCAACAATCAGCTTGGCAAACTCATCTGCCAGATCGACGTTGGATGCTTCCAGCGTTGATGGCTCGATAAAGCCAGCGCCGCCTGTTCCGGCCTCACGTAAGTTTTCCTCACCGGATTCCTGGTTCTCGGTATAGGCCGTTCCCGATACTTCGGTCAGGCCGTTTGCATTCGCGAAGGTCACCAGAGGTATCTGATACAGCTCTGCCGAGGCACCGTTAGAGAAACGGGCAATCACTTTCCCTTCCCGGCTGATTTCCACACCGGTACGCAAGCCAAGCTCGGCACCATTCTGGTCTGAGAAGATCACGTCGTAGTTACCGGAGAACTGTGATAAGCGCTCAATATCAATGCTGAAGTCCTGCGGGCTGGAGCCATTGCCCCAATTCACGCCGGCCAATTCCAGATCAATGTTACCTTCTGCATCTCTGCGCGCATTCAGGCTTCCGTCACCATCAAAGTTCATCAGGCCTTGTGTGATATTCGATCCATCGGGATGAATGATGGTGAGTTCCCACCAGCCTTCGGTATTCGGGTTGGCTTCGTTTTGAAGATCGGGAAAATCACTTTGATCGGGATATTCAGTCGCAAAGGGAAATGCCGAGTCATTGGTATAAGGTACACCGCTGGCACCCGGGAAACCAAAACCGGTTCCTCCGAAAAGGGCGGTTCCGGCATTATCTGTTAAGGTGATCTGATCTCCCAGATTTTCTGCCTTAATAGTCAGGCGGCCACCCGGGCCTAATTTTGCATAGGCGCCATTAGGGTCGGGGAAGTCTGTATTTAACAATCCAATCAGATCACCAACTGTGTCTACCTGTGTTCCAGGACCACCAGCGCCGATTGTATATTGTTGGGAGTTAGCGCCAACAGTTACGGTGAAGGTGTTACCTGCCGCATTGCCAGGGAATAAGGTCGGATCAGTCAAGGATGTATCAAATTCCAGCGTCGAGGCAGTAGAGGTCGCATTCGACATAGGTCCCTCGATCTTACGGTATTCCATGGTCACGGTCTGGGCACTACCCAGCGTGTCATAAACTGTGATACCGCGTGAGAAGTGTGCAGCCTGGCTGTTTCCAATCGGCAGTGAAGGTGATCCAGTCAGAACATCCAGATTATAGGGTTCCTGATCGGCGTTCAGATTGATCGCCAGCTCGGCTGTTGTCGTGGGGCGGGTCAAACCACCAAGGAAGGCAACGTCTGCAGGCACTAGAGAGGTCAAATCCCCTTGGTTGGCGGGCAAATTGCCATCGGCATCAAGCGGCCATGCCTGCAATATAAATCCGGAAGCATTTCTTAAAAGCCCTTGCGCGTCTTCCGAGAATTGACCGGCGCGGGTGTAAAGCATTTCCTGACCGAAATCAGTGGAACGCTTGACCGGGAAGAACCCGTTACCCGAGATAGAGGCATCAGTGGCGGACGCTGTTTGTTGCAGCGATCCTTGCTGATCCACCTTCTGGATACGGCTGGTTGTGACTGTACCGGGGGAATAGCGTGAAGAGCGGCTTTCCGAGGTTACAAGGCTGTTAAAGCTCGCTTCGGAGCGTTTGAAGCCTGTGGTGTTAACGTTGGCAATATTGTTGGAAATCATGGCCGTATTCTGTGACTGCGCGAACAGTGCCGATACGCCTGTAAATAGTGATCCAAAAAGTCCCATGTTATTACTCCTTTTTCTAGGTTTAGTTTTTTTGTTTATTGTTTTTGTGTTGGTTGCTTGTTTGTTAATAATTCGGGTTATAGAGAGGTCACGTCATCATTGTTTCAACCTCACCAGATTTTGTGTCATTTCATCCACGGCCTTGATGACCTTTGAATTCAGGCCAAACATACGTTGGTGAACGATCATATCTCCGAATTCTTCGGCAATATCGACATTCGAGTTTTCAATGGAGGAACCGTTAATTTTTCCGGTTCCATTTGTGCCGGATGCGAACATACTGGCCACGCCCGAGACAGCACTTTCGCGGAAAACCGTGCCGGATTCTGCAATCAGGCCATCAGGATTTGCGAAATTTGCCAAAGGAATACGGTACATCGGAATTTCCATCCCGTTGGTGTATTCGGCCATGACAAAACCGTCATTGTTAATATAGACGCCGCTGCGATCGCCTTGACCTGCACCGTTTTGCGTATTCTCAAGAACGTTATAAGCATTGGAAAAGCTTGAGAATTGTGAAATATCAATGGTAAAGGGTAATTCTTCGCCGCTTACGCTGCTATCGAAATCCACGCCTGCGGTTAAATCTATTACCGCGCTGCCATTGGCAGCGGGCAGGGCGTTCAGGGCGCCGTTCCCATCAAAATTCAGCAAGCCCTGACGCAGAACAGTCGTTGCCGTGCCGCTCGGATTTGCGGGGTCAGGGATCACTACGCTCATCTCCCACCAGCCTTGGGAATTGGGATCGGTCGTGTTGGCCAGTGCGGGAAAATCACCTTGGTCGGCGTAGGGGGGCACTGCCGCTGCGGTAATGTCATAGAGCGGGGCATAGCTGTAACCACCCCCATCCTGAATAACATCAAGGCCGGTTGAACCCAGAACCGTGACATCGTTGCTGGATGTTATATCCATTGTCTCGGAGGGGAGGGCGGATTGCACAAGCAATTCACCGCGCTCATCAAGGCGGGCTTCGAATTGCTGCGCGCCGTTGACATCGGTAAAGCTGTTAATGGCATTCACCAGATCACGCATGGTATTGACCTCGTTCGGCGCGGCGGGGGTGCCGTTCACAAAATTAAGGGTCAAGCTTTCTGCACCATTAGCCAGCGTAAGCGAGTCGCCATCGGCAATACCCGGTGTCGGCCCGTTCAAATTATCGACCAGTGTGTCGGTGTAATTATAAGGGTTGCCCTTATCGGTCACGAACTGTGCCATCGGGCCTGAAATTTTGCGGAACTGGAATTCCACATTGCGCGGTGCGCCTTGTGTGTCATAAACAGTAACCGAGCGCGAGAAATTGGCCGCCTGTGACGGGTCAACAGGCAGCGGTTGTCCCGCGCGATACGGGTTGTAGTCGTCCTCTGCAGCATCAAGATTGATACCCAGATCAACGCGGCTTGTGGCTTGGACTTGTGTATCAAAACCGCTTAAATTCATGGCAACCAGTGAGGCGGGGTCTGTTCCGCCGCCGCCGACACCATCGCTATCCACCGCCCAGCCATAAAGATAAAAGCCTGCGGAGTTTCTAAGAAATGTATCGCCGCTCTGGCTATCGACAAATTCGCCGAACTGGCCGTTGCGGGTGTAGAGCGTGTCGCCCAAACCATCAGCGCTTTGTTTGACAGCGAAGAATCCTTTGCCTGATACGCTGGCATCCAGTCTTGATCCGGTTTGTTGCACGGATCCTTGCTGGCTTGCGCGAAGAAGATCGGTTGCGCCCACGCCGCCTGATTGCCCGCTGGGGCTGGAATAAAGGCTGTTGGCAACGATGTCGGCAAAAGATGTGTCGGATTTTTTATAGCCGACCGTGGTCATATTGGCGACGTTCTGCGATGTGGTCTGCGTCGCTCTGGACGCGGCCATCATACCGCTGGTGCTTGCATATAGTGATCCGAAAAAACTCATCTTATGTTACCTCTTACGCTCCTGTACTTGCCACATTGGCCGTGACAATATCGTCAAGTCTTACGGACTTGTTACCGATATTCAGGTAAATGCTGCTGTTTCTGGATTCCACGCCCGACACAATACCATCACTCATAGAGCTAAAGCCCACGCGCTGGTCGTTGTCGTCGATGGCATCAATGGTGAAGGTGTAATCACCTGCCGGTACATTGGCGCCGTTTGTGGTTTTGCCGTTCCATGTTGTGATATTGCTGCCTGAATCGGTGTCGATATCGCCGACATAGACCGTGGTGCCGCTGTTGTTCTTGACGATCAGCTTGGCGCGGTCGGCCTCGGCCTCCAGATTATAAATAATATTGGTCGGCGTACTTCCGTCATGGGCAATCGAGCTGTTCTTATATGTCACATCCAATCCGACATAAGACAGAGCCGCTGTCAGGGCACTATTCGTGGAGGCGGCAAGGCTGCTCTCGGAGGTGTTCAGCACATTCCCCAGGGAAACGGCGCGTTCGCCCACCAACAGGTAAATGCCGCCATCTTGAGTTTCCACACCTTGTACTCGTCCTGTTACAACACTGGTTGTGTTGATCGGGTTTTCATTGGCGTCCAGGGCATCAACGGTAATCTCATAGGTTCCTGGAGGGGCTGGTTGGCCATTATTGGTCTCGCCGTTCCAGACGAACTCATGCGCACCGGCAGATTTTGCCGCATCTGTGGTGTAAACCACATCGCCGAATTCATTCAGAATATTGATCTTCGAGAAATCTGCGGCCTGCGGCAGAGAATAACGCATCTTAGCGGTCTCGCCGGTATAGGCAAATTCGGATGAGATGTAGCTGATGTCTTTGCCAACATAATTCTGTGCCTGAGAGAAAGACGTGCCAAGCTGCATCGCCACAAGGCTGTCCAGTTTCTGGTTGGTATTGATCTGCTGCTCCACCCCTGTGAAGGCCACGAGCTGATTTGTGAACTCTGTTGTGTCCATGGGGGAGAGGGGGTCCTGATTTTGCAACTGCACGGTCAGCAAGGTCAGGAACTGGGAAAAGTCATCGGCCAGCTTGTCTTGCGAGCCTGCCGTATTGGCCTGCTGCTGCAGTGCGGTTGAAATGTTTACATCGGATACCATTGTTTTAATCCTTGTGTCCTAAACTCTGTTCTTACGCCAAAATGTTGTAGCGCATGTGGCCGCTATCTGGGTCGACCTGCCACGTCATTGTGGTCTCTATTATTTCTTCTTCGCCTTCATTGCCGTTTTTGCCGGTCTTGTTCCGTGATCCGTCATGGCGGCCGTCTTGGTTAAAGCCTTCATTGTCCTGCGCCAGCTCGAAACTAAGCGAGTTACCGTCGGCCTCTAACCCTGCCTCTTGCAAGGCGCGTTCCAAAAGTTGCGCATCGCGCTGTAACATCATAAAAGTCTCGGGTTTTTCTGCTGTCAGAACGGCTTTTACGGTTTTGTCCTTGCCAAATTCCATGCGAACTTCAACGCGGCCCAGCTCCGGCGGGTCCAATTGAATACGGATACTCTTGGCTTCGCCGCTGGCTGCGCCCTTTTGCAGGGTAGCGGCTACCATTTGTGTGCCGGGGTGCGGCTGGCTGGCGCCGTGGCTCTGCGTAACGACCGAAGTCATAGCGGCCATAGAGTTCATTTGTGTCTGTCCGGTGGCCACGCCCATCTGATCCATGGCTTGCTGGGTAAATTCTGCCGAGGTATTCAAGCTGCCTGCGTTACCAAAGGGCCAATTTTGCAGCACGCTTGTCAGGGCTGCCTGATTTTTGGCGGCGTTATCATTGCCCGCCTTTCCCGCCAGCATGTCATCAAAGGAAAGGCCTTTACCGCCTTTTTCACTTTTCATGCTATCCAGAAAGCTCTCGAAATCTTCTAATACGCTGCTTTTCGCGCTATCCCAGCTATCATCCTCTGTGACGATATTGCCGAGCTGGGATGATAAATCCTTCGTGCCGATTGTCTGGGGCGCGGAATTTTGCGCAGCATCACCCAGCAAGATCGCTTTGCCCGTCGTGATAAAGTCATTCTTGGCTTGCGGCGGTAAAATGCGGATAAGGCCCAAAACCACGGCGGCATAATTTTCCGCATTGTCTTCGGTGGCCTCAACGGATTGTTCATCACTTTTTATGCCGGCCAGCAGTTTCTCGACCTTCTCCTGTAAATCAGTGATTTGCGCAGGGGTCAAATCGGTGGCAATCAAGCCGCCATCACCTTGTTCTATTATCTTCTCGATGCTTTTTAGTATCCGCGCCAGATTGTTCAGGGCAGGGCGGGTCTTTTCATCTTCGATCAGGAATGCGCCTTTTAAAATCTCGGGTACAACGCTTTGTTCATTCTCTTTAATGGCATCCGCGGCAAGCGTATCGTCTGTTACGGTAGTCTCAATCTCTTCTCCGGCCTCGACATCAACATCACTTTGTGTTTCCGGCACGATGCCTTGCTCTAAGGCCTGTTGGCTGAGGGCTATCACATCGCCGATGGTCGGATTATCAAGCTTGGCGAGCTCTTCTTCCACGCCTTCGCTTACAGGAAGGGTATCAATGAGTTTGGCCAGCGGGGAGTCGGCGGGAATATCTTCCAAGGGTGTGTCCATAATGGATTTAGGCTGTTCTTGTCCTTGTCCTTTTTCCTTTTGCGCCTCAAGCGCCATCGCCGCGGTTTGCAAGAACATGTCGAAGAAACCTAGCTGGCCACTGACGGCTGCGGATGCGGCGCTGCCATTGCCATTCGCAGAAGCCTGCAAACGTCCGCTTGCGGCGCTGTTCTGGCTGGTGCTTTGTGCTGTGTAAAAAGTTTCTATGCTCATAATCTTGTCCGTTCTGTCCGTGGTTATGCGGTTTCGCTAATACCGGTCGAGATTTGTTTTACTTCGTCAATTGCCATCGCTCCGTTGGCTGTGTAGCTCGTGGCGCGGTCTTTCTTAACGGCTTCTCTTGCCGCTTCTTGCAATGTGCCGCCAAAGCGGTCCATCGCTTTTTGCATGCGCTCCAAAGCCACCATGTTTTTGCGGGCGAGGTTAGAGAAATCAGCCTGCATGTCCTTTAACTTCGTACGAAGCTCGGGGTCGGCGTTTTTCATCTCGTCCTTACGGGCCATCATTTGCTCGATCCCTCTTTGGTAATTGCGGGCTGTCTGGAGTTTGTTGTCTTGCAAAGACAGGAAGCGTTTGGCGTCTGAATCCATTAGGGCGCTGGTTTCCTGCTCGTAGACAAAGCGAAGCTCATCAATCGTATCCATCATTTCCTGCATCGCCTTTTTCGGGTTGCTGGAGAGTTTGAACGCGCTGGCTTTGGCGGCGCTGCTCGGGGCGGATGGGATACCTGTTTGCAGGTCTGGATCGTTATAATATTGGCTCATTGGTTACACTCCCGTTATTGTATTGGCTTGTTTATATTTTTGTGACGAAATCGGTTTTGTGGTTCTGGCTCATCTCCTGAATTTCCAGCAGGGAGTTGGTGGCCTTCTTTTCCGATTTCTTCTGCATGCGGTCGATAATGCCGTTATTGTGTTTGGCGTTATCGCCCAGCTCGACTTGTAATTTCTCGAGACGGTCCAGCAACCCCGGATCGGCGCCGCGGAATTCATTTAGGCGGCTCTGGAATTCTCTTGCGAGTTGCACATAGCGATCGGTAATCACTGTTTTCTCGTCCTGCATGATCGAAAAGTTCAGCATGTCGCTTTTGGCCAAGGCCTGCGCTTCACGCTCGGAAAAGTCAATTAACGCTTCTGTTGTTTTAATCATGGCCTTCAGGGCGATGTGCGGGTCGGACGGCAATAATTGCTGTTCTACTGTGGCCTTGTTTGCTTGTACGGTTGGTGTCTTCATGGTTTATCGCTCCTGTGCTTTGATCAATTCTCTTTTTACTGCGTCGGCGACACCGATACTGCCGGTCTTCGCCATGGTCTTTCCGTATTCCTGAAGCAACATGCTTCTAAAGACCTCTTCACCTTTTCCTCCGCCAAACGGGGCTTCGGTGCTAATCCCTTCGAACATCGGCTTCATCATTTCGGAAATAAAGACCGCTTCGAATTCTTCGGCAGATTGGGAAATCTTTTCCATCGCTCTGCCATCTTTTAATTTCTTTGCAATATCTGTGCCGTTTCCTTGGCTCGCTTGTAATATCGCCAGTGTCGTATCTTGTGTCATACCTGTGGTCATTTTAGATCACCTCGATGGAAGCTTGCAGGGCACCTGCGGCCTTGATGGCTTGCAGGATCGTGATGATGTCACGGGGCTGCATACCCAAG
>Ga0098074_1000767_pt1 | contig 19086 bp, 17 predicted proteins | sample 32_taG_FD_75064 | JGI IMG/M metagenome (GOLD analysis project Ga0098074, IMG submission 75064) | Marine viral communities from the Gulf of Mexico - 32_GoM_OMZ_CsCl metaG | ecosystem: Environmental > Aquatic > Marine > Oceanic | place: Atlantic Ocean: Gulf of Mexico | collected 2015-07-12
AGGGGGAGTTGGCGATGGCGCAGGCTTGTACATATCTGGCGACCGCGCCCAAGTCGAATGCCAGCTATATGGCCTTTGGCGCGGCCAAGCGCATGGCGGGCGAAACAGGCTCTCTGATGCCGCCAATGCACGCGACCAACGCACCGACCAAGCTGATGAAAGATCAGGGCTATCATCAGGGCTATATCTACGATCATGATACGCCGGAAGGCTTTTCGGGCTTGAGCTATTTCCCGCCCGATACGGGAAGGCGCGAATTTTATAAACCCGTGGAGCGCGGGTTCGAGCGCGAGATCAAAAAACGTCTAGACTACTGGGCGGGGCTGCGGAAAGCCAAGTCAGGAAAGTAGAGAGTGATTTGAAGCACAGTTTCAAATTGTACCGTGCAAGTGCGAGGCCGCCCAACAGGACGAACGCATGCCCGGCGCTTGAGGGCTTGTATTAAAAATGAATGTTTTAATATAAATAGCTAAATTTCCTGCTTTTGCCGCGCGCGCCTTTCCCTGCGGATGTCCCGCGCTTTTTTAAAAGTGGTTTTATCAGCCAGCGTTTTGCCCGTTTGTTTAATGCTGGACGGGTGGAAGAAGTTCCATGGCTGCGGGTTTTGGGTGCGTATCGGGCGCGGGATCGCAGAGGCCGGAGCCGTGGCAATCATTGGACGGCGCCAACGCTCGACCAATATCAAGTACAGCCCGCTTGAGATAATAATCGCGGTGCCGAGCAGCATCCAGAAATCCGGTGCATCGGAAAACAGCAGATAACCGAAGATCAGCCCCCAGATCATCTCGGTATATAAGAACGGCGCCACCAGAGCGGCATTGGCGTGGCGGAATGCCAGCGAGACGCAGAGAATTCCCGTGGCCGACAGCGCCGCGGCAGCAATAAAGAACGGGATATGCTGATACGCTACAGGCTTACTTGGTATGAGATCCAATCGCCCCTCCGAGATCAGCGCGCCGAAATCGGGCGTGCCCAAAATCGCAAAGGGCAGCGCCACCATACAGGTTCCAATGAGAGGATAAAAGCTCATGACAAAGGGGCTCGCCTCGGTCAGGGAGCGCGAGGAAATAAACATAATGGCCACAAGCGCCGCAGCGCCGAGCGGGATGAGAAGCTCGGGCTTAAACGTATCGGGGCCGGGCTGGAGGATAACCAATACGCCGATAAAGCCGACAATTATGGACACCCAGCGCGGGACATTGACACGCTCTTTGTAAAAAATAATAGCCAGCAGCGCCGCAAAAAAAGGCTTGGCAAAAATCATGGCATAGATACTGGCCAGTGACATGATGGTAAAGCTATAGAGAATAAGAACGCTCACCAGTACATTCATGATCGTGCGCGCAGAGTGAAAGCGAAGTTCGCGCATATCACCCGCGCCGCGCCAGCCGCCTAGATAGCGCGACGCAAATAGCAGCCCTGTCGCGGCAATGCCGGTCTGGATCGCCATAATCTGGAAGGCGGGGTAATGGGGCGCAATCCATTTCATCGCGGTATCGCTATAGGCAAAGGCCGTATATCCGATAAGCGCCAGAATCATTCCCTTTTGGTTTGTCGAAAGTTGTGCGATCATATGCACTAAGTATAGAGGTCTTATTGTAAAGTGAAGGGTTAAACACAGAAATGATTGCCAGTATTGCAGCCATTGCCGGAGGCGGAGCGCTAGGCGCAGTGTTACGGCACAGTGTAAATCAGGGCGCGTTGCATTATTTCGGCCCCGCATATCCGCTCGGAACAATCGCGGTGAATATTTTTGGCTCCTTTGTTATGGGGGTGCTGATTGCCTATTTCGCCCATGTCTGGCAACCATCGCCTGAAGTTAAGGCTTTTTTAGTGACAGGACTGCTCGGCGCGTTTACAACCTTCTCTGCGTTCTCCCTTGACTTTGTGACGTTGTGGGAGCGCGGTGATGAAATGGCCGCCTTTGTGTATGTGCTGGCCTCTGTGTTTTTTGCAATCGGCGCCCTGTTTTTGGGGATGGCCATAATTCGTTGGGTTTTTCTATGAGTGAAGTACGCGTAATTCCTGTTTCCGTTGATGATGAAGGCCAGCGTATGGATCGCTGGATCAAGCGCCATGCGCCCGATCTTCCTTATGTTCTTGTGCAGAAACTCCTGCGTAAGGGGCAAATTCGCGTTGATGGCAAACGCGCCAAGACGGACACCAAATTGAGCGCAGGCCAAGAGGTACGCCTGCCGCCTTATAGCGGGGAGCGCCTATACGAGAAAAAGAAAATCACGCCTGAGGAAGCCAATTTTATCCGCTCGCTGGTAATCTATGATGACGGTGAAGTTATCGCTTTGAACAAGCCCGAAGGCTGGGCTGTGCAGGGCGGCACTAACACCAATCACCATATTGATGGCTTGCTGGAGGCTCTGGCGAATAAAGAAGGCACCAAACCGCGCCTTGTGCACCGTCTGGATAAGGACACCAGCGGCGTTTTGCTGCTGGCGCGTTCGGCCAAAGTGGCGCGCGAGCTGGGTTTTGCCTTTAAAGGCCGCGATGTTAAAAAGACCTACTGGGCGCTGGTCAGCCCCGTGCCGGAGATTTATGACGGCACCATCAAAGCCCCGTTGATCAAGGCAGGCGGCCTGAACAAGGAACGCATGCGCATTGACAATGAAGAAGGCAAGCACGCCGTCACCGAATATAAAGTCGTCGATGTCGCAGGCAGCGAGATTGCCTTTGTTGCTTTCTGGCCGCGCACAGGGCGCACGCATCAGCTCCGCGTGCACGCAGAATATATGGGCTCACCAATCCTTGGCGATAATAAATATAACCAGCGCGATATAGAACATGAGCATGAGAAAATTGATCTGGACGGGATGCATCTGGCGCGCCGCCTGCATTTGCATGCGCAGCGCATCGTATTGCAACACCCGACCCAGCCGCATAAGACGCTGGACATACAGGCGCCTTTGCCGCCAGAGCTGGCCAAGAGCTGGAAGAAGCTGGGCTTTGATGCCAATATGAAAGACGATCCGTTCGAAAATATGAAGACTTGATCCGGGCTGGTCGCCCTTATATTCTGCGCACGCGCCGCCGCATCAATTAAATAGGAAGATTACTATGAGCGATAAAGAAAAACTGCCGCATGAAGGAAAAGGAAGCCGCTGGTCATTCTGGGCGAAACTTGTGTTCTTTATGGGGGTCTTTCTCGTTGTTATCTTTGCAATCCTGTCCTCTTTGGGAGGTAACAGCCAGCCATTGAAAGAAGCGGCAGAGCAGTTCCTCTCGCAACGCTTTGGCGGCAAAGCCCGTATCGAGACGCTCAATCAAATGACGTTCTATCCGTATATGGGGATTGATTTTGAAAACGCGCAAGTGCACCGTACCGATGAAACCGCGCCGATTGTCAGCGCCGACAAAGTCAGCATTGCCATGGGGTTCTGGGATGTAACATTCGGCACGGGTCGTATTAAGACATTAAATGTTCAAGGCCTACGCGCTGTGCCGGGCGCAATGTTCCGTAAGGGGCTGACGATTGATCGCCTTGCTGTTGTTGATGAAGGCGATGAAGCGTTTCTGCGCAGCAACGGTAAAATAGGCTCCACGCCTTATACCTTCGAGGCCGATATCGAAAAATTCGGCAAAGGGAAATCACGGGAATACGCCTTTGCCGATGTGCGCCCGTTCAGCGCTTCGCTCGGCGATTTGGTCGCCAGGGGCCGTATCGAGGATATTGATAGCGATGTTATGCGCGTCAATGATATTGAATTGGGGCTGGGTGATCCGATCATAACAGGCATGTTGCAAGTCTTTCATGGTGGGGAGGGGCGCGTTACTATTCAAGGGGAGCTGAATTTCGGTGAAGCCACGATCATAAAGCCCGATTTACTGCTGGAGATGAACCGAGAGGTGCCAAAACTCAGCGGTGATCTGGTATTCGAAACGCTGGATTATGATGACGCGCTGAAATACGAACTGTTAATTGATTTGATTGATACAATTAAGGACGAGTTGTTTGATCCCGAGAACGAGGAAGACTTGCCCGGTTATGATTGGTCCAATCTGGATATCGAGGCGGGTGTGCATGTTAAGGAACTGGCACAAAACGGTGTAGGATTTGCGAGCTTTAAAGCTCCGCTTAAGCTGGAAGGCGGCGTGCTTGAATACGGCCCGCTGGAGAGCGGCTTCGAGGGCACCGATTTACAAGGGCAAGTGCGGTTCGATACCACGCAAAAACCTGCGCAATTTACCAAGAAGATGAAAGCTAAAAACTGGGATTACGCTCCGTTTCAAAAAGCCTTTAATGACCTATCCGATGTCAACGGCACCGCCAATTTGGTTGTTGATCTGGAGACGAGCGGTAATAATGTCGATGAGTTAAAACGCAATCTGGGCGGTCACGTATCATTAATCGCTGGCCGCGCCGATTTTCCGGTCGGCAGTCTGGATTTATGGGGCAGGGGATTGGTGGACACCATGTTGCCCGGTCTGGCCGAAGAAACCAAGGCCGAGCTAAATTGCGCCGTTGCCGATTTTGAATTCGAAAGCGGTATCGCCAGTACCAATGCTTTGCTGCTGGATACCAATCTTTTGACCGTGCAGGGTGATGGAGATTATGATTATCCCGCCAATGAGCTGGATATCAATCTGGAGCCGAAATCTAAAGACGTCGTTCTTCTGGATGTTTCTGTTCCGGTGACATTGAGCGGGCCGCTCGGGGAGCCTGAAATTTCACCAAGTCCGCTGGGTATTATCAAAAAGCTGGGCGGATTATCACTCGGGCTTGTCAATCCGGCGTTTTTGGCCTATTCGCTCACAAATCTGGGGCTCGCCAAAGATCACCCATGCCGCCCCTATATCGAAGACGCCCAAGCGCAAGAGGACTAAGCAATACACCATGAAGCGTTTCTATAAAAAAGTCAGCATCGTAAAAGAAGGCGATGGATATGCCGTGCAGCTGGATGGCAAGCCAATCCGTACGCCCTCCAAATCCATTCTGATCGCAAGTAACGAAAATTTGGCTGAATTGTCAAAGGCCGAATGGGACGCGCAGGAAGATAAGATCAACCATAACACTATGCCGGTGACGCAGCTTTTAAACACCAAACAAGACCGTATCAGCGGCCAGCGCGCGGCGCTCGAGGGCGAGGTGCTGAAATACATTAACACCGATTTGTTATGCTACCGCGCCGATGCGCCCGAGGCGTTGGTGGCGCGGCAGGATAAAATCTGGCAGCCGCATCTGGATTGGTTTTCAAAACAATACGGATTGGAATTTGAAACCACGCATGGGCTGGGCGCGCTTAAGCAAGATCAAAAAATCCATGATGCGATCGCGGGCGAAATTCGCGCGCTGGATGATGACCGTTTTACATTGGTGCAAATGATTACGCCCGCTTGCGGTTCGATCATTCTGGCGCTGGCGTTTATTAAAGGCGCGGCAAGCGCCGATGATTTGCTCGCATGTGCGTATCTCGAGGAAGATTATAAATTCGATTTGTATAACGAGAAACTGCACGGCGGCGACCCGCTTACCGAAAAGAAAAAGGCCATTCTGCGCCGTGATCTTGAGGCCGCCGCGGCTTATAAGCAGGCGTTGAATTAGTTTTTAATCGTCATTGCGATGAGGCGTAGCCGACGCAGCAATCCATTTTTGTGCCTTGGATTGCTTCGCTTCACTCGCAATGACGGGGAAATTAAAACCAAGCCCGCGGTTTGGCAAGGCGGTACCCTTTAATCGCGCGCGCGAGACCGCGCACAAAGCGCACCGCGAAATAAATCAAGATCGGCAAAATTGTAATCGCGCCTGCCATCATAAGGGTGCTTAGATTGGCATTGATAAACGTATCAAAACACGGGCTGGCGAGTTCCCAGACCTGAATATAGGACGCATTAGCAGCAATCTCCATGCCTTGTGCCGCCAAACGGTCGGCGCAGGGCATGAACGGTTCATAATTAATCCCGCTCAACATAATCACCCCACCTATTGTGGTGGTAATCAGCGCCAGAAACGATCCGATCCATATCGTACGGATAATGTAGGTGGCGTGGTTCTCGGCCAATGTTTCCGGTTCGACTTTCGAGCGCACAATATAGGCCGCAACCAGAACGCCGATCATGAAAAAGAGCGAGAGCACCGCGATAATGCCGTGCGGCATCATTGATAAAATTAAGGACACGGCCAAGGCAGCATATAAATTCAGCACCGTAGCGCGATGCGGGTCTTGCGGGCTATGGGGCGCTGGCGGTTTTTCTGTCATGTTTTATCTCTCTGTAGTGATTTGAAACACAGTTTCAAATTGTACCGAGCAAGTGCGAGGTCGTCCGACGGGACGAAAGCATGCCCGGCGATTGAGGGCTTGTATTAAAAGTTCTAAATTTTTTATACAAATACTAAAAGCTACCTTCTACCAAATAATTTTTCGATCTCTTTTAAAGATAGGTGGATATAGGTCGGGCGTCCATGGTTGCATTGTCCTGATAGCGGTGTTTTTTCCATTTCGCGGAGCAGGGCGTTCATCTCATCGCCGTTCATGCGCCGCCCCGATCGCACCGATCCGTGGCACGCCATGGTCGAGAGTATCTCGTTGAGCTTTTCTTCCAACATATCGGCGTTGCCATGTTCGGCGATATCATCGGCAATATCGTGGATGAGCTTTTTGATATCGGCCTTGCCGCCAAGCAGCGCCGGAACGCTCTGCACGGATAGCGCGCCTTGGCCGAATGGCTCCAGCTCAAGCCCCAATTTGGCAAATACGCTCTGGTGGGTCAGGATATTGGAAATACTGTCCTCGTCCATCTCTATAATTTCGGGCGTCAGCAGGCCCTGTTTTTCCACGCCGCTCTCGGCCACTTGTGCCTTGAAACGCTCATAGACCAAGCGCTCATGCGCGGCGTGTTGATCGACCAGCACCATGCCTTCGGGGGTTTGTGCCACAATGTAATTCTCATGAATCTGCGCTCGCGCCGCGCCTAGGGGGTAGCTTTGCTGCTCTTCATTGGGCGCTGGCGGGGCCTCTTCATATTGCTCGTACCGCGCGGTGGGCTCAGGCTCGTACATCATGCTCTGCGCCTCGGCCAGATTGCCATAGGCCGCAGAGGCAGGTGATCCGCCGCGGTAATAGGATGGCTGCACGGCAGGGGCGCTGCCACGGCTGAGCGGCAGGGACGGGCTATAAGAACTGCGCATCGCGCCCAACGCCTGCGTTGATACGGTGGAGGAGGTCTCGAACCCGTGTTCGTGGATGGCATGTTTCAGCGCGCTGATAATCAGGCCGCGTACAAGGGCGGGGTCTTGGAAACGCACTTCGGCCTTGGCGGGGTGGACATTCACATCGACCAACTCGCTGGGCACGGTCAAAAACAGCGCCACCATCGGGTGACGGCCACGGTGCAGAACGTCCATATAGGCCGCGCGCACGCATCCGGTAATCAGCTTATCTTTGACGCTGCGGCCATTCACGAACAGATATTGATATTGCGCCGTGCCGCGGTGCAGAGTCGGCAGGCCAGCAAAACCGGATAGGGAAAAGCCTTCACGCTGTGCATTAATATCGATGGCATTCTCGCCGAACTCCCGCCCGAGTATGGCGGCGAGCCGGGCTTTCGGATCGAGCGTAACAGGCAGATTCAGCGATTTCGTTCCATCATGGGTCAGGCTGAATGCGACATGCGGATAGGCCATAGCGAGCCGCTGGATTGTATCCTTGATCGCCATAAATTCGGCACGCTCGGTCTTGAGGAATTTTAAACGGGCTGGGGTGGCGTAGAATAAATCGCGCACCTCTATCCGTGTGCCGCGAGGATGGCTGGAGGGTTTTATTTCCGACTTCCGGCCAGCCTCGACGGTTATTTCATACGCCTCACCGCCTTTTTCCCGCGTCTGGATTTTCAGGCGGGATACCGCGGCGATAGAGGCCAGTGCCTCTCCGCGAAAACCGAGATTTTTTATATTCAGCAAATCATCATCGGGCAATTTGGATGTTGCGTGGCGATCCACGGCGGCGGCCAGTTCCTGCGCGCTCATGCCGTCCCCGTCATCGGAGATGACCATCAAGGATTTACCGCCTGATTGGATGTCGATCTGGATTTGCGCCGCGCCCGCATCAATGGAATTCTCCACCAATTCCTTGAGCGCGGCAGACGGACGCTCGACCACCTCACCGGCGGCGATTTGATTGATCAGAGTCTCTGGCAAATACCGTATACGCATAGCTCATCAATAGAGCATAGCCGCGCAAGAGTCAGCAATAGGGCGCTTTTTGAGGCGCAAAAGTTGTGGGCAGGGTTAGCGCACCCAGATAGTGATTTGCAATATCTCATTGCAAATTGACCCTCGCAAGTGTGAGGCCGCCCTTAAGGGCGGAAAACATTACAAAGCATCCATATCAATTTGCGCATCTTGTAGATTGCAGTGTTCGAAAATCGCACCTTTCAAGATGGCGCCCGTTAAATCGGCGCGGCGCAAATCGCAGCCCGTTAAAACCGCATTGGTCAGATCAACCCCCATCATGACGCAGTCACGCAAATCGGCGTAGCGTAATTTGGCGTAGCGCATGGAGGCGCCGCTGATATCCACGCGCTGTTTGCGCTTGGTGCCGTCAGGGTTTTTAAAGACCAGCGCGCTTAATTTGGCATGCGATAAATCGGCGCGGCTGAGATGGGCGTATTTAAATGTAGAGCCGCGCAAATCGGCTTCGTTCATTTTGCAATCGCGAAAATCGGCGCGGTCAAAATTGGCGCTTTGCAGCTGCGCCTCACGCAAATCCTGATTGAGAAAGTTGGCGCCCACGGCATGAATGGCGGTGAAGGGAAAACGCTTGATGTCCAGAACATCACGCAGATCATAACCGCTTAAATCCAACTGGCGGCCAGACCGCCCGGCTGTTGCCACCCAGAGCGTATGTTCTTCCAGCAACTCGGGCAGGGCACGGCCCAGATTTTCGAGCTTTGCGCCCATATCCTCGTCGGTGATGACATTGTCCATGACGATGCCTTGCTTCTCGACGCGGTCAAGTATGGCGCCGGAGATAATAGAGGAGCGCAAATTGGCATGGGCAAGATTACAGCCCGTTAAATCCGCATCGGCCAGATTGGCGCCGTGGAAATTCGCGCCGCCCAGATCGGCATCATGCAGGATAACGCCCGTTAAATCCGCATCGGAAAAATCGGCAGATTGTGCGTTCGCGCCCGTCATATTGGTCTCGGCCAGTTTTGCGCCGGTAAAGATTGTCTTTGATCCGGCGCCGCCCGAGCGTTTGCGATCCTGAAGTTCGCCTTTTTCGCCGCGCTTCATGATTTTGCCTTCGCGTAAATCAACTTCGTTCATTTGTGCGCCGGACAGATTGGCACCGGCCACATAGGCTCCGCGGAAATCGGCACGGGAAAAATTTCCCTCGCGCAAATTGGCATTGCGCAGATCGCACGCAAAAAAAGTTGTACTGACAAATGTGCCATGCGCCAGATTGGCTTCAATAAAAAGAGAGCCTGTGAAATCGGCCTGCGTTAAATCTTTGGCTTTGAAATCCAGATAGGACAAGTTGCGATATTTCAGCACGCACCGCGCACCACCCGTTTGCCCGCGCAAATACATGGCGTGCTTGTTTATAATAGCATCGAGTGCGCTTTGGTCGAGCGGTGGCAAGTCGCCCGGATCGGGAATTTTTTCCGCCATGAGTGCTTTAGCCTTTCCTGTGCCCTGTTGCCGCGATTTTCTCTCGCAGTGCCTACTATACTACCTTATTTCTGTATTCTAAGGGAATAGTCTCTAAAGATATATTAAGAGCGTGCGCGGATTTTTTCCAGCGCTTTGCGGGCGAGAGATTTACCCAGCTCTACTCCATATTGATCAAAACTATTGATATTCCAGATAGCACCTTGGGTGAAAATCTTGTGCTCGTATAAAGCCAGTAGCATGCCAAGCGTATAGGGCGTGAGCTGTGTTAGCCAGAGCGTATTGGATGGTCTGTTGCCCTCGAAATTTTTATGCGGCTGGTCTTCATTGGTATAACCATCCATCAGCGCGCGCGTTTGCCCGAGTACATTTGAAATCAGCTTCTCGTGATGATCGCCGAGCGGGTGGACTGGATTTTTAACGGCAATAAAATCACAGGGCACAACTTGCGTGCCTTGGTGCAGCATCTGAAAGAAAGTATGCTGCGCGCCTGTGCCGCTACCGCCAAAAACAATAGGCGCCGTGGTATGGGCAACAGACTTGCCATCTTTATTCACGCTCTTGCCATTGGATTCCATATCCAGTTGCTGAATATATTGCGGCAGCAGGGCAAGGCGCTCGGAGTAGGGTAAAATGCAGAGCGCCGGGAAATCCCATAGATTGCGATGCCAAATCCCGATGAGCGCCATCACAAGCGGTATGTTCGTTTCCAATGAGGCATTCAGGAAATGGGTGTCCATATTTTTTGCCCCGTCCAGCAGGGCACGAAAATTATCAAACCCGACATAGAGCGCAATCGGCAGCCCGACCGCCGACCACAAACTAAAACGCCCACCAACCCAGTCCGGCAGGTCGAAAATATTGTTATGCGCTATGCCAAATTCCTGCGCAGCCTCTGTTTTAGACGTCACGGCGCAGAAATGACGTTCCAGCGCCGGGCTATCGCCTAGGTGCTGAGCCAGCCAGTTCCGCACACTTCTCGCATTGGTCAATGTTTCTTGTGTGGTAAAGCTTTTTGAAGCAACGATGAAGAGGGTTTTTTCAGGGTCGAGCCCCTCCATCACGTCATGGAAATGGTCGGGGTCTACATTGGAAAGGAACCGCACATCCCGCCCTTTTTTTCCCAAATGCCGCAGGGCTTTGCAGACAAGTTGCGGGCCGACATCTGATCCGCCGATACCAATATGCACGATATGGCTGAAAAATCCTTCGGTCTCGAATTTTTCGCTGAAAATACGGATTTTTTCCAGCGTTTCATCGACGCGCGTTTTCACATTTTGCCCGTCTATATCCAGATGATCAGGGCAGGAGCCGCGCAAGGCCATATGAAGAGCCGGGCGGCCTTCGGTGGTGTTGATCGCGGCGCCGTTAAACAAGGCTTCGCGTTTCTCCTCAAAACCGCTTTCCCGCGCCAGGCGTAGCAGCAGTTCAATCGTGCGCTCGTTTAGATTGTTCTTGGAAAAATCAAAACTCAGTTCGTCTAGAGAGAGTTTGAAATTGCTGGCGCGTGCCATATCGCTTTTGAAATGCGATTTAATCGTCACGCCCTGCAGCGCGCGGTGATGGGATTTCAAATCATCCCATATAGTATTTTGATCATGTGCCTCATTCAACATTGGGAAGAGTGTCCACTGTTTTGGCGTTCTCGATGCCCTCGGGGCTACCGACCAGTACGATCACGAAATTCTCCGGCGCTAAAATTTTCTGCGATACTTTGAAAATATCATCCAGCGTGGCGTTCTGAATGGCTTCCTCGCGCTTATCCAGATAATCCACGCCCAGATCATCCATCTGCAAAGACAGCATCAACCCCGCAATCTGGTCGGTGGAGGTGAGCGAGAGCGGCAGCGAGCCAATCAGATAGGATCTGGCATTATCCAGCTCGTCTTGCGAGATCGTATAGCTGCGCATTTTCTGGAATTGCTCGGTGATTAGGTCAATCATCTTGCCCGCATTGGGATTGGCGGTCGAGGTAGAAACGCTGAGGCCGTTAAAATAATCCATGGTCATGAGCGAGGAATAAATCCCGTATGTCAGACCGCGTTTCTCGCGAATCTCTTCGGTCAGGCGCGAGCCAAAACCCGATGAGCCGAGTACGAAATTCATAATCTGAGCGTGGTGGTAGCGCTCGTCCTTGCGCGAAATACCGCCTTGCATGATTTCGATCATGGTTTGGGGTATATCCAGCTTATAGACGTAGCTGGTGTTTTTGTTCTGCAGGCTCAGTTTTTCGGTTGTGTTCTCCGGCGCGCTATCGGGCAGTTTACCGAATAGATCATCCAGTACGGTCTTTAATTCTTCTTCGGTAATATCACCCGCAACAGCAACGCTCAAGCGGTCTTTGGTTAAATGTGTATCGGCGAAGTTGTGTAAGTCTTCCAGCGTGATCGCATCCAGCGAGCTGATTGTGCCGCCGCTATTCAAGGCATAAGGGTGCCCTGCATAGGCCACATCATTCATAATCCGCGCGGCGATCCAGCCCGGATCGGACAAGGCGGAGCGGATGCGGCTTTGATTGGCGGCGCGCATGCGCTCTACCGGTTCTTCATCAAAGCGCGGCTCGTTCAGGGCAAGGCGCATCAACTCGAACGCGCGCTCTTTATTTTGGCTCAATGTTTTCAGATTGCCTGCGTAATTATCGCGGCCACTGGAAAATGACAGGCTGATCGACAAATCCCTCAATATTTTTTGAAACTCTTCAGATGGAATGTCGCCCGCGCCCTCATCCATCGTATTGGACAATAATTGCGCCAGCCCTTGTTTATCGGCGGGGTCTTGAGTGGAGCCCGCGCCTTTAAAGGCAAATTTCATCGCGATCACGGGAATGGAATGGTCTTCCACCAGCCATGCGGTTATGCCGCTCTCTGTGGTCACTTCTTTGATATCAAGGAATTTATCGCGCGCCTGTGCGTTCTGCGGCGCGGCGAGCACTATGATCAGGGCAGTGAAAAGAATGGTTTGTAGAAATCTCATTACTCTTCTCCCTCATTGGATTGCGGCGCGGCTTCTGTTTCTGCTTCGACTTGCGCGGGCAGTAAATGACCTGTCACGTAACGCGTCTCTGCGCTGCCTGTATCCAGATATTTCTCTGCAACGCTTTTGATTTGCTCCGCGGTTACTTGGGCAATGTTTTGCGGCCAGTATTCCACATCATCCAGAGTGGAACCTGTCACAAGAGAATATCCGATCACCATGGCGGGGCCCGTTAAACTGTCGCGTGCATAGATGGCCTCGGCCTGCATGCGGCTTAAACTATCCTGTAATTCTTGCTCGGTTACGCCTTCGCTCACAAGCTTACCTATCTCGGCATCAATCGCGGCCTCGATTTGCTCCATACTAATACCGGGAGCGGGAGAGGCGTAAACCGACATGCTGGCATCATTCCACGCCGCGGCGCTGTAATTAAGGCCTACACTGGTCGCGAGTTTATCTTCGATCACCAGTGATTTATAAAGCCGCGAAGTCGAGCCGCTGCCGAAAATATCTTCCATTACTTGCAGGGCGAGCGAGTCTTCTTTGCTCTGGCGGTAACTCGGCGCGCGGTAAATGCGCTGGTACATCGGCTGGCGAATGCTGTCATGCTCGAATGTGACCAGCTTTTCACCTGATAAAGGCGGAGAATGCGTACGGTCCCGTTCCGGTACCTCGACCTGCTCCAATGGTCCGTAAATCTTGCGCGCCAGATCAAAAACCTCATCGGCCTCAACATCGCCCGATACAACTAAAATAGCGTTGTTCGGCGCATACCAGTGATCATAGAATGTCTTGGCATCGTCCCAGCTCAAATCATCCATTTCATGGGCCCAGCCGATAACCGGAATGCCGTAAGGGTGGTTCACATACAGGGCGGCGTTCATCGTCTCGCCGAACTGGGCTTGCGGGTTGTTATCGGTGCGCTGGCTGCGCTCTTCTAAAATGACCTGGCGCTCCGAAAGCACTTCTTTTTCCGGCGGGCTCATGCCGCGCATGCGTCCGGCTTCCATGGTCATGACCTTCTCCAAATGCTCGGCGGCGATGGATTGGAAATAGGCGGTGTAATCTTGTGAGGTAAAGGCATTGTCATTGCCGCCCAAATTACGTATGACGCGGGAAAATTCCCCGGGCTCCAGCCCTTCGGAACCTTTGAACATCAAATGTTCCATGAAATGGGCAATGCCGGATTTTCCGCGCGGCTCGTCGGCGGCGCCTGCGCGGTACCAGACCATATGGGTGATAACGGGGACGCGGTTATTTTCAACGACCACAACCTGCATGCCGTTATCCAGTGTCATCGTGCGGGCATCGAATACCTTGCCGGATGGCGGCTCTATGACAGGGGCGGCTTCATCGCTTTGTAACGGCGTTGCCGCGGCCGGGCTTTCCTGCGCGGCGTTTGCGCCTTGGCTTGGAGCCTCTTCCTGAGCATGGCTAAGCGCCGGAAAAGCGGCAGCGCATAAGAGCGCGAGGCAGGTTGCTTTAAAAGTTTTCGCAGCGCTGGTATAGGCCATAAATCCTCTTATTCTTCGGTTACAGGTGGCTCGCCGATCGTTTGGTACTTCTGCAGACGCTCGGCTTCTTCCTTGGCATTCAAAACCTTGGCGCTTTCTTTATCGCCGCCAATATTCAGCAATTTTCCGGCAACCGTTTTGTTATTCTCTTCCAGCTCGGTCGTCTCCTGATCAACGACATTGCGAATGTTGGGGTTCGCTACGGATGTGCCTGCTTGTTGTAATAAAGCGGCTTCGGCGCTGCTAGGCGCTGCCGTGCTGGCGGCGGTGTTTTGCGCTGCGCCGAACACGGTGGTTCTGGCAAGCTGGTCGGTGGATTGCTCTTGCGGGCGCGGCGCACCGGGGGCGGGCGGGCGCAAATTATAATCCGGCGGCATAGCGAGCGGGGCATGTTTTACCACCATAAATTCATCCGGCGCGGAGCGGGTAAGACCCAGCGATTCTTTCGCGCTGGAACAGCCGCTTAAGATCAAGGCAAAGGATGCGCCCAATAACAAGGTGTATTTCGTGTGTGTCATGCGGATACTCATTTGTTCGGTTGTTAGATTATAGGTTTAATATAAAATGGTTTCGTTATTTGTCCGCTTTTTTTTCAAAAAACAGAGACTGTATTATAACGATTCCGATGCCCACAACAATAGCGCTGTCGGCAACGTTAAAGGCGGGCCAATGATAGCCCATTGCGTGAATGTCGATATAATCAATCACCGCACCGAACCGCACGCGGTCGATAATATTGCCAAACGCCCCGCCAATCGCTAGCGCCAGCCCTAAAGAGGCATATTTGCTGGGGCTGCCCAACATCCAGATCAATAATATAAACGCGATAACCAGGGAAATCCCCACAAGCAGAAAAGCGTTTTCCGTGCTTTGGTTATTAAACATTCCAAAACTCACACCATAATTCCAAACCAGTACGATGTTGTAGAACGGTAAAATCTCGAATTGGGCATAGGAGACTTTACTCGGCAGGGTGGAAATCCAAGTTACGAAATCAATGCTCTTGCCTCCGTTTTCCGGGCGGATAATCAACTCGGTCACCATCCACTTGGTGATTTGATCGCAGACAATGACAAAGGCAATCATGATAATATTAAAAACGCTGCGCGCAGGACTTTTCTCCGGCTCTTGGGTGGTCTTTGTCAAGTCAGGCTCCTTCGGGTTAGCGACTCAAGGTAACGGCATTGAAAAATAACCCTAATCATTTGTTTAGGGAAGCACAAGAGGGTGGTTTGTCTTGCTTTTATCCCCCCTTTGTTGTTCAAATACTGTCGTAAGAATTAACGGCAGCAATAGAATTTCCATGGACGTATTCACAGATTATATAGCATTACCAGATCGCGTGCGGGGCTGCGTGGTGGCGATCGGCAATTTTGACGGTGCGCATAAAGGTCATCAGTTCTTGTTGGAGCGGGCGCGAAATATGGCGCGTGATCAGGGCTGCGGCTTTGCCGTTCTAACCTTCGAGCCGCATCCGCGCAAACTCTTTCGCCCTGACGAGCCGCCATTCCGCATTACGCCGGCCGCGCTGAAACTCGAGCGCTTGGAAGCTTGCGGCGCTGATTTTGTCATCCAGCTAAACTTTAACTGGGATTTCGCCAGCCAGTCAGCGGAAAAATTTGTGGGCGATATTCTCATGGATGGCTTGGCGGCCACGCACATCGTGGTCGGTAATGATTTCCATTTCGGCCAGCTCCGTAAAGGCACGCCGCAAACCATCCGCGATGCGGGACTAGATATTACAGTCATCGAAAAAGTCTGTGATGATGGCGATAGCGCCTTCTCCTCCACCCGTATCCGCCAAGAACTGCGTCATGGCAATATAGCTGCGGCGAATAAAATTCTGGGCTGGGAGTGGGAAATTCACGGCGAGGTCGTCAAGGGCGATCAGCGCGGTCGTGAGTTAGGCTACCCCACCGCGAATATGAGCCTTGGTGATACCGTCCATCCCGCCTATGGCATTTACGCCGTTCGGACACAGATTGAGGGCGAGGACAAGTGGCACGCGGGCGCCGCCAATATCGGCATCCGCCCGATGTTCGAGGTGCCTATTGCACAGGCAGAGACCTTCATCTTCGACTTTAACCACGAAATCTACGGCAAAACCTTGCGCGTCAAACCCGTCCAAAAACTCCGCGGCGAGGCCAAGTTTGGTTCACTGGAAGACCTTATCGACCAGATGGAAAAAGACTGCGCCGAAGCGCGCGAGATTTTGAAAATGAACTAGGGTTGTCTCAGCATCTATAATTTTGAAGAGATGCTTGATTGCATAGATTGATATAGAAAAGCTTTAGATGTTGCGTTGCAGCAACATCGGTGGCATATAATAAAGCTATGTTAGACCTTCTCATACTTCTTATATCTAATATTATACCTTTGTACATCCTGATCGGGCTCGGTTTTATATCGGGGCGTTGGCTGGATGTAAATTTGCATTCGATGGCGATTATCGCGATTTACATTTTGGCGCCGATTGTAAATTTCGGGGCGCTCGCGCGGATGGAATTTACGCCTGAATATGTATTGTTGCCCGTGCTGATTTTCTTGGCATCGTCTATAATCGGTGTAATCTCTTATAATTTGGCGCGCGCGACTTGGAGGAACAACATAGCCAACCTTATCGGGATGGCCAGTGTCGTTGGTAACACCATGTATTTCGGCCTTCCTGTTGTTCTTGCGTTGTTAGGGCCAGAATGGGCCGGGGTTTATGCATTGATTAATCTTGGTATATTCTTGAACGAGGTCGGGCTGGGCTATTATTTCGGAGCGCGGGGTAATGCGACCTTAAAGGGGGCGCTAATAAAAGTTTTAAAGCTCCCTGTTGTGCATGCGATATGGCTTGGTTTGCTTTATAATCTTAGTGGTTTTGATCTGCCGGAATCATTCCTGCGCTACTGGAATTATGCCATTGGCGCATGGGTGTTTATCGGGATGATGATTATCGGGGTGGCATTGGGCAAGCTTGATAAGCTGGAGATTGACTGGAGGTTAATCCTTAATCTGTTCGTTCCCAAATTTGTGGCGTGGCCATTGGTTGGTTTTGGTATCGTGTTGGCCGATTTGCATTATATGCACTGGTTCGGATCAGAAGTGCACACGATGTTGGTCATTATCACCGCGGTGCCGCTTGCCGGAAATCTGGTGGCCTATGCTGCCACGCTCAAGCTCCACCCTGAAAAGGCCGCAGCCGCCGTGCTCATCAGCACGATCTTGGGTATCTTCACCGTCCCCGCCGCAGTGATCGCGCTACAACTTATTTCGCCTTAGGGCTTAAGAAAATCTCCGCGAGCATACAGCGCACCGACCCGCCCGCCAGCTCGATGGTGGGAATATCAATCGGCAGAAGTTCTGCATATTTTTCAATGCGCGCTCTTTGCTCTTCGCTGAGAGCGCTAAAAGCCGTGGTCGATAGCGCTAGCAATTTCCCGCCCGCACCTTGCAGCTCCAGCGCATTGCCCGCAAAGGCGGCAATCTGGCTCTGTGTAATCTCGATAATCTCGCGCCCTGTAGTTTTTAACATTTGTTCCACGCGCGCTCGTTCGGCCTCGTCTTTGATGCAATCCAACCCGATGAGGGCAAATTCACTGCCCAAACACATCATCACATTGGTGTGATAAATCGGCGTGCCGTCTTCGTCGCTGGCATCAAAGGCCATGGCGGCAAAGCCGAAATCACGGCAATATTTCTCGAGCAATTCTTCATTCGTGCGCATGGATCGGCACATATAGGCAATCTTATACAGGCGGTCTAAAATAAGCACGCCTGTGCCTTCCAGATATTTTCCGTCCTTGGCGGCGCCTGAATCATCAATAACGTCCAGAACATCATAACGGCTCTGGAAAAAATCCAGAATGTCTTCGCGGCGCTCTAAACGGCGGTTTTGCGCATACATCGCATGCACCCCGATCAGGTTTTCACAGTAAGTGGTGATCCAGTTATTGGGAAACACGGAATCGGGCGTGCCGTTTCGCCCGTCATCTTCGAATAAATGCACGGTAATGCCTTTGGATTCCAATAGGGAGATCATTGCGCTGACCTCTTCATAAGCCAGCTTGGCCACAACAGCCGCATCTTTCTTCACGGTTTCGCACTGGAATGAATTATCGGCCGCTGTTTGCGGGTTGGGCGTGAACGCATGCGGCCGGACCATCAACACCGTATCGGTTGATTGCCGAATATCCGCATCATGCGCACTGTCCATAGCAGGAGGGTTCTTATCCATCATCTTTAGCATCGTCTTTTCCCTGTTCGCTTGCAAGCGAGAATCATTTTTTTCGCCACCTTAGCACGGTGTTGATTTCACTGGCAATATGACGCATAGTGCGAGGCTTAGAGATATGTAAGTAATTCAAATAAAGTGATACCCGAATGAGCGATAACAATCAGGACAAATACCGCGGCACAGTTTTCTTGCCCAAAACCGATTTTCCGATGCGTGGCAATTTGCCCCAGAAAGAACCGGAAATGGTCAAGACGTGGCAGGACATGAAACTGGATGAAAAAATCCGCGAGAAATCCGCCAGCCAGCCGAAATGGATTTTGCATGACGGTCCGCCATACGCGAATGGTGATATCCACATGGGGCACGCGGTCAATAAAATCTTGAAAGATGTTATCGTCAAAAGCTGGCAGATGAAGGGCTATAACGCCCCTTACGTGCCGGGCTGGGATTGCCATGGTCTGCCGATCGAATGGAAGATCGAAGAAAAATACCGCAACAAAGGCCTTGATAAGGATGATGTCGCGTCTATTGATTTCCGCAAGGAATGTCGCGATTTCGCCCAAGGTTGGGTCGATACGCAAAGCGCCCAGTTCCAGCGCCTCGGCATCGGCGGCAACTGGGACACCCCCTATTTGACCATGTACCCCGACAGTGAGGGCAAAATCGCGCGCGAGATTCATAAATTCGCGAAGAACGGCATGCTGTATCGCGGTGCCAAGCCTGTCATGTGGTCTGTGGTGGAGAAAACCGCACTG
>Ga0098074_1000769_pt1 | contig 19075 bp, 15 predicted proteins | sample 32_taG_FD_75064 | JGI IMG/M metagenome (GOLD analysis project Ga0098074, IMG submission 75064) | Marine viral communities from the Gulf of Mexico - 32_GoM_OMZ_CsCl metaG | ecosystem: Environmental > Aquatic > Marine > Oceanic | place: Atlantic Ocean: Gulf of Mexico | collected 2015-07-12
AAACCCCAACCACAGCATCGAGCGCCGAAGCGACGCAGGCATCGCCCTCGTGCTTCTGCGGACGGTTATGCAAGGCGACCTCTCATGAGCGACCAGCCTCAGACCTCTCAAGGCGACCTTTTTGCGCTTCGCAGCCCGCTGATCGGCGAGGTGCGAGGGGAGCGGTCGATCATGGCCTACCCCTTCTTTGCCCTCGCAACCTCGTGGAAGAAACCGCTCTCCTACAAGACCGACAGCGTTTCGATCGAGATCGTCGGCACTCCCTCAGGCGTGGCAACGATCTACGACAAAGAAATTCTGCTTTATATCGCCAGTCTTCTACTCGCTAAGATCGAGGCAGGTGTACCCGCCTCGCAAGACTTCTACTTCACGGCATACGACCTATTCCGCGTGACAGGCACCAACACCTCCGCCCGGTCCTACAATCGCCTTCAAGACGCACTGGAGCGCTTGCAGGGCACGCAGATCAGAACCAATATCGAGTCTGGCGGTGAGGGCGAACGCGGCTATTTCTCCTGGCTATCCGAGGCCCGCCTCTCGTACACCAAGCTCAAGAACGGCAAGCAGCAGTTGAACGGCGTGCGCGTTCGTTTGTGCGACTGGCTATACCGCGCGATCGTATTAGATCGCGCCGTGCTCGATTATGACCCCAGCTACTTCCAAATTGGCCCCGTCGAACGTCGGCTCTATGAAGTGGCAAGGGCGATTTGCTCGCCCGGTGCGGTCGAAATAGACATCGATGATCTCCGGCTACAAATCGGATACCAAAATACGACACGGCATTTCAGGAATGTCTTGAAGGGAATAGCCGAACAGAATGCGGTTCCCGATTTCCAGATCGACTTGAGCGAACCAAGCGGCGACCGCCCGAAGGGCCGGCGTGGTCCTCGTCCTGCTGCATCCTTGGTGACGATTACTCCCAAAGCGCTTCTGTCGAACCGCTAAACCTAAGCGACGTCGAATCGGGGAGGCTTCTGAGTCGGGGCCGGCCTAAACCGTCCGCGAGAGCACGACTCTCGATAAATCATCGATCGCCATGCCCGATATCCGTCCTCGATAGCACGATATTACCGTCCGCAAGAGCACGACAGCGCGTCAAAACCGTCCGCGATGGCACGACATTTTGTTCGAAATTGTCCGCAAGAGCACGATGCGAGGACGCTTCCGCCGCCCGCCGTCGGCTGGCATCATTTTAGGTGAATGGTGCAGTCGCGCTCGCGGCACGCACGCAGCGGACAGAAAGGGTGGCCGTGAGCACATAAACGAATGCCCGGCACGAGGCCGGGCACCCAGGAACCTTTATGCGGCAGCGTCGCCAAACGCTGACAGGTCACTCTCAGGCCTCCCAAATACAGGTTTCAGAGCTTCGGTTCAAGGGAGCGCGCTTCGCGCCACGCCTTCATTTTGCCTGCTGACGGCCTCTCGCATGAGAGGGCGAACGATGGGACTTACCCTACAGACATCTCCGGCGATGGCCGGCTCAGTAGTCGACGAACTGCGCGCCGCAGGCGTCTCCTACGAGGACGTTCAGATTGCGCTGGCGCATCAGGAGGCGCAGCGCAGGGGCGGTGTGCCTGTACTTCCCCTGCGCGTGATTTGCGGCCTCGACAAACCCCAAGCTCGTGCCGATCAGGTGATGCTCGAGAACACGCGCGCCCTGCTCATGGTCCCCCGCCGCGGCGGAAGACCCCAGGGGGGGCTTCATATCACCCGCCGAAAAATATGGGCCAACAGCGTCAAGACGGAGAGCCCGGAGGAAGCGGAGTTTCATCGTCCGCTAGGGATTCCCCAGCGCACTCGCCTCTACCGGGCCAAGCGCAGTCTCTTCAAACTAGCCCAGAAGCTCGCCCACGAAGCGCGACAGAAGACGCGCACCTTGACCGACCATGAGCTCCTCGTCGCACAATTCACCCAGTCGTGTGAGCGGGTACTCCACCATCTCCTTTGGGAGGAGCGGGGGCGGAAAGGTTGGCTGACGCCTGACTACGAAACGATCATGGAATGGACAGGCCTATCGCGTTCGACCGTCTATCGCACCTTGAACCTGCTCAAGGAGATCGGCCTGATCGAATGGATCCGGCGGTTCAATTATTCGAGCGACAGCCAGTCAGGCGCACGATCGGAGCAAACCTCGAACCTTTATCGTCTGACGCTCCCGGTCTGGCTGGAAAAGATGCTGGGCATGTATTCGCCCCTGCCTGCCGACGAAGAGCATCGTCGCCAGTTAGCGCTGGAAGATCATGCAGCGATGCTCGCAGCCGTCTCGCCCCGCGAACGGGGTAGGCTTATGCCCGATGATGCCGCCATCAGAGCCGATCTCGCGAACGCGGCGTTGCGCCTCGATCAGCGCGTTCGCGCCCTTCCTGTTGCCCGTGAGTGTCACAAGAACATTGCTCCTCTAATGGATTATATATTCTCTAAGAATGGAGATAAGGAATCGGCCTGGTCGGCCGATGCTTACCGCCCTGACGGGCATCGCTTAGCCTAGAAGCCCCGCTAAACCTCCGACCATCCGCCAAGAATAACAAGCGGGACCGACGCCTACGGCGCCGGAATGCTCCCCAGTGGGAGCAAGCGGATTGCTCAGCTCTCCGAACGCGATCGTCACGCCTGCTGCCCGCGCAAGAGGAGCATCACGTCGATCATACCGCCCTTCCTCAAAAGGCTGTCGCCCCTCGAACGAGGCGGCTCATCGGAAACCGGTTGTCCAGTTTCGTTTGTTTGATAATATTGAACAATGCATTGGACCTCGGATCCCGAGCCGGTTCCTAGCCACCCTGCGTCGTCGGAGCGGTTCGACGTCGCATTCACGCTCGTGCTGTTTTGAGGCTGCGCGCTCTCTTCGGAGGTGCCGCCATGCTCGCGGTGATAATCCTGTGGCATCACCCTGGTCGCGATCATGGCCCCGTCGACGCCGGCACGCTTGGCTGCACCAACGCTGGCGACGGGTCCGTCTGCGATGCCGTTTCGGGCATCTCGAAGGCTTTGAAAACCTCGATGCTCCCGCCGCGCCACCCCGAGCTTCTACCGCCGCCCGAAACTCCGGGAGCTGTTGATGCGGCCGTTACCCAAGCCAACATCGATACTACGATTTGTCGGCCGGGTTACGCTCGCTCGGCGCGGCCCAGCTACGAGCTGACCGGCCCGCTGAAGCGCCGGATGATGAACGCTCAACACCCGGGCGAACCGATGTCCGCCTATGAGCTAGATCACCTAATCCCAATCTCGCTTGGGGGCGCCCCATTCGACGCCAAAGATCTCTGGCTTCAGCCCCGTCAAGGACAGATGAACGCCGGTGACAAAAATGTCCTGGCTTACGTCCTGTGGCGGTTGGTTTGCACCGGCCAAGTGCCGCTGAAGGTAGCGCAATATGACATCAGTCATGATTGGACGCGGGCGTATCAACTCTACGCCACACCGGAGAATATCGAGAAGTACCACTTTCGTCATGGGGCTTCCGGTCGCGAATAGTGTGCTGTCCGCCCCCAGCTTTTCGTTACAGCAAGGAGAATGTGATGCCTCAAAATATCGCAGAATTTCGGATCATCGGACGCGTCGGCAAAATTACTCCTCGCGATCGCGTTACGTTCGTCAGTGTCGCAGCAAACTATAATCGCCGGGATGGCGATGAGTGGAAGACCGACACACACTGGAACAGCGTCGTATGTTTTTCGAACGTTGCGAGCCAGGTCGAGGCTGCCGGGAAAGGTGATCTTGTCCATATCACCGGCCGGGTGCGGGAGAGTCAGCATGGGCAGGACAACGACACCAGCTATCGGACAGAGCTGATCGCCGACTCTTTTTCGATCTTGGCTAAGGCCGGAAACGAAAACGGATGACAATGTCGGGGGCGGCCTTCGGCACGGCTCTATCGCGGCAAAGCCGCGACCGAACCCGCACAAGCGGTTTCGTCCCTCTCGGGTCACGATCCTCGCCTGAATGGAGGGCGGGCTCCCCAGCCCGGCCCTCCAGGAAGTCTCTGACCGCTCCTGTTCAAGGACAAGCGCGGAGCGGGGCGGCCAAGGCCGCCCTGGAGGGGAGGTCGCTGTTTGATTTTCGGTTCAATTTCGCCGGAGATCTTCATGACCGACGTTTATCAAGCACACAGGACGGTTCAGATGGCCCGACTGCCGCTCGACGCTGAGCTACGCGCCAAAGGTATCGTCGAACAACTCGGCGGGGTGTGGAGGGGGACACGCGGCGAGTGCCGTTGCCCCGCTCATGACGACGGATCGCCGAGCCTCAGCGTTCGCCTTGGCGATACTGCCATCCTCTTCCACTGCTTTGCAGGATGTTCCACGGGTGAGGTTCTGAAGGCGCTGCAGCGGCGCAGGCTTCACGATCGTGGGCCGCTGTCGATGCCGGAGGCTAAACCGAAGCGGGACATGAGCGCGCTTGCGCTTCGTCTCTGGAAGTCCAGCGAGCCGATCGCCGGCACTCTCGCAGAGAAATACCTAATCGCCCGCGGTCTTCCTGCGCCTTTCTCACGATCGCTGCGGTTCAACCCAGCGACCATTTTGGGTTCTGGACCGAGTAAGCGCATCATGCCTGCCATGATCGCGTCGGTCGAGACTGATCTTGGGCTGGTCGCTGTGCAGCGCACCTTTCTCGATCCCGAGAACGTGCTGCGCAAGCCGATCGCAAAGCCGAAGGTCGCGCTAGGCCTGCTGGGTATCGGCGCCATTCGCTTGGCCCCGGCGACGGAGGAGCTCGGATTGGCGGAAGGGATCGAGGACGCGAAATCCGCGATGGCGTGGCATGGAACGCCAACCTGGGCGCTGGGCGGCATCGAGCGGTTGGCGTTCGTCGCTATTCCCGAGAAGGTGCGGCGGGTCATCGTCTACAGCGATCGCGGTCGAGCTGCCGAACGCCTGTTCGCAAAGTCGCGCGATCACCTCGCGGGTAATGGTCGCGAGGTCATCAATCGCCCGCCACCCGAAGGCTTTGACGATTGGAATGACGCGTGGCGTGCGCACCTTCGCAGCACCGAAAGGTAGGTGATGAACGTGGATCGGCCCCCTCTCCCAGCCAACGGCCAAACTATCGCCGACATGCTCAATATGGGCTGCTTTGGTAATGGTCCCGCATTCTGGCGCTGGATCGAGACGCAGGCAGCGCAGCCCTACATCGCGGCTTGCGCGGCGCTGCGTGCACCGCCAGTCGCCGGCGAGTTCTTCGCCATCGACTTCGATGCCCCCGACATTCTTGATGCTGACGCTCTGGAGCGGCTTCGTCATAAGATTGAGGCGGAGCATGGTTCCGCTGACCCTAGTCCGGTAGAACCGGGCCAGAGGTGACGCTCGCTCGAGTGGCCGAGAAGGAGAAACCTATGTCGAAGATCATCCCAATCATCATGATCCTCGTTGGGCTCTTTATGTGGCGTTTTCCGGCTCGCTCTGCCTTCCAGCGTCGCAATGAAAACGGCATCGAGATATTCAAATCCTATGACCGTATGCGCGCGCGCAAATCCTTCGAAGGCCTGGTCCGTATCGCCGGCGCCGTCGTGCTGCTCGCCGGTCTCGGCCACCTGATCGTCCCAAGCGAGTTCAGCCTCTTCAACCTTGCTCATCCTGGAACCGCATCGGCGCCGGGGGAGGCACGCTGATGCGTCGGTTCTTACAATGGCTTGGCCTTCGCCGGCCAACCATGACTTCCGCCCCCTTGGCGATTGCACCTTCCGGACGAGGAAAGGGTGTCGGACCGGTCATACCATTGCTGACTGTTTGGGATGGCCCTGTCCGGGTGTTCGACCCTAAAGACCGGACACGCACTCTCCATTGAGAGGAGAGGGGGCCTTCGGCTTGTTGATCCGGTGATGAGCACCGGGCGACATAACGGAGGCCTCGATGCGCACTTCAGCCGCAGCTCTCGAACTCGACTTCACTGAACCGTCGATCACCGCCGCCAAGGCGGTAGCGTGTTCCATCGCCCAGAACGGATCGCTCCAGCGCGAGACGCTGCTGTGGGTCATGGAGCAAGCCTATGGCGGATCCTCGGCCGATGGGCGCTGGTCGCTCCGCGACGCCTACGACATGCTCGAACTTGCCGAGGTCTTGCACCTTGCGAAGGCCGATCTCCCCGCTGATCCTGGCGCGTGCCTCGCCGCGCTAACCGAGCTGGTCGCCAGCCTGCCGACGCACACGGTTCGCAGCGAGGAGCAGATCGAACTTCAGCAATTTTCCACCCCTGCCCCAATCGCCTATCTCGCTGCGCTCGCTGGCCGGATTGCGACTACGGATCTGGTCCTCGAACCATCTGCCGGGACCGGCCTCCTCGCGACCTTCGCGTACCGCGCCGGCGCTCGCCTCGTCCTCAACGAGATCGATCCCGCGCGCGCCGAGATGCTCGCCGCAGCCTTCCCCGGCGTCACCGTCACGCGGCACGACGCCGAGCTGATCCACGATCTTCTTCCGACAACAATCCGGCCAACGGCCGTCCTCATCAATCCTCCCTTCTCGCGCAGCATCGGCCGCCACGCCGATCCGCTTGCTGCCTTCCGGCATCTGCGTGCGGCGTTGTTGCGGCTTGCTGCCGGAGGCCGCTGTGCCGCCATCCTTCCCGATCGCGTTGACACCTCAAGCCGCGCCTGGGCGAAGGCGACTGAGGGTTGCACGCTGACGCTGCACCTGGAGCTGCCGGCGAACGCCTATGCCAAGCATGGCACCAGCCAGACCGTGAAGATCATGGTGCTGGAGAAAGGCACCGGCACGCCTGCCGAGCTGATCCGCTGCGCGTCGCTCACTGACGCGCTCGCCGCGATCGGCGTCGGAAACTCGGCTGCGCCCGTCACGCCTGCCACTCGCCCGCTGTCGCTGCTCGCCCGCCCTGCCGGGCGCAGTTCGCTGCTTGGCGGGGCGCTGAGCAAGTCGCGCCTGACCGCTCCCGCTCCGAAAGCGGCGCAGTCACAGGTCGCGCACACCATCGACTATACCGTGTTCACCGATCCGCTCCCGACCGGCGAGTCCGTCGGCGTGTACCTGCCCTATCGGCCGAGCCGGATCGCGATCGCGTGCGCGTCCGCGCATCCGACCGCGCTGGTGGAATCCATCGCCATGGGCTCGATCACCGCGCCCAGGCCATCCTACGTCCCTACCCTCTCGGAGTCCGTCGTCGACGCGAAGACGCTCTCCGACGCCCAGCTCGAAACGCTGATCTACGCCGGCGACGCCTTTGAGCGCGATATTCCCGGCCGGTTCAAACCTGTCGAGGAGGGCCTGTCGATCACGCCCGACGAGGAAGGCCGTCCTTACCGAACCGGTTTCTTTCTCGGCGACGGCACGGGCGCCGGGAAGGGCCGCCAGGTCGCCGCAATTATCCTCGACCAGTGGTTGCGCGGTCGCCGCAAGCACATCTGGATCTCGAAAACCGAGACGCTGCTCGAGGACGCCCGTCGTGACTGGACCGCCGTCGGCGGTCTCGCGCTCGACATCCAGCACCTCAATCAGTGGAAGCTCGGCACGCCGATCGGCGCCGGCGAAGGCATCCTCTTTCTCACTTATGCGACGTTGCGCTCCAATCGCTGCGACAAGGGCACCCGGCTCCAGCAGATCCTCGAATGGGTCGGCGACGAGTATGACGGCATGGTCGTTTTCGACGAGGCGCACGAGATGGCCGGTGTCGCAGGCGGCGAAGGCCGCTTCGGCACCAAGGATGGATCCGACCAAGGGATCGCCGGTGTCCGCCTGCAGAACCTACTGCCCCGCGCCCGCGTCCTCTACGTTTCTGCGACCGGCGCGTCCGACGTCAACAACCTCGCCTATGCGACCCGGCTCGGGCTGTGGGGTCCGGGTACGGCGTTTGCCGATCGCCGTACCTTCGTCGACAGTCTGCGCCGTGGCGGGATCGCGGCGATGGAGCTGATCGCCCGCGACCTCAAGATGCAGGGGCTCTATGTCGCTCGCGCCTTGAGCTTTGCCGGCGTTGAGTACGACATCCTCAATCACAACCTCACCCCCGACCAGATCGAGGTGTACGATGCCTATGCCGACGCATGGGCGATCATCCACGCGAACCTACGCGCCGCGCTGGACGCGACCCGCGTCACCGACAGCTTCTCGAAGGACACCTATAACAGCGGCGCCAAAGCGGCCGCGCTCTCCATCTTCGAGTCCACCAAACAGCGTTTCTTCTGCCAGCTCCTGATCGGCATGAAGCTGCCTGCCTTGATCCCCGCGATCCGTGCCGATCTCGACCGCGGCGAAAGCGTCGTGATCCAGCTTGTCTCCACGTCCGAAGCGATGCTCAACCGGGCGCTTGCCGCCCTGACTGTCGAGGAACGCGCCAACCTTGACATCGAGCTTTCCCCGCGCGAGTTCGTCATGTCGTACCTGACGGCCGCCTTCCCGGTCCGGCAGATGAAAACCTATGTCGACGACACCGGCAAGACCCGCTCCGAACCTATGTCTGATGAGGACGGGCGGCCCGTGTTCAGCCAGGAAGCGCTCGAAATGCGCGACAACCTGGTCGAGCAGCTTTGCGCTCTTCCCGTCGTCGGCTCCGCCCTCGATCATATCATCGGGCATTTCGGCACCGATGCGGTCGCCGAGGTGACGGGGCGCAGCCGGCGCGTCATCATGGACGCGCACGGTCGCCAGCGCGTCGAGAGCCGCAGCCCGCGCACCAATCTCGCCGAGACGGACGCCTTCATGGGGTCAGGACATAGAACGGGCACAGATATACGCTCTCATGACTGCCATCCGAGACGCTGGCCGAGTTTACTCCTTCGCTGGCCAGGAAGCCAGCGTCGCATTGACCTTGGCGGGTGTGCCGCGGGCGCCTGATCGACGACGATTGATCACGCTCTCATCCGCGGGTTGATTACCGCACTACCCGTATCCGTCGCTGGGCCTGTCCACCGTCTAAGATCGGGCGTCGGACGAACCTGCCCCAACGTACGCCGTGGATTACCCATCACAGTCGGGTGCCCGCGGCACGCCGGCCAAGGCTATGCAGGTCGTGCGCTGGCGCCTCCTCTCGTCGCGTTCGGGGAAAGGGTCAGGTGGCGACCGCCGGCGACACGCGCCTCGCGATGTCCCACGCGTAGCCGATGAGTTCGCGCGCGATCGCGGTTATTACCTTGGGCTGGGGCTTGCCCGTGGCGGCCAGGCGGCGGAAACGCTGACACAGGCGGACCTGCGCCTTCCATCCGATAGCCTGGACCTCGTCGGGCAGATCAGCGACCCGCTCGCGGTAGCGACGCTCCTCGCGTGCAGGCAACCGGTAAGCCCAGCCTGCCTCGACCAGCATGGTGCGCGCCTGCCCGTTACCAGCGCGGGTGATGCGTCCGCGCTGTTTGCGAGCGCCGCTGGAATATTCGGACGGTACCAGCCCGACATAGGCCATCAACTGCTTGGGATTGTCGAAGCGGGTAAGATCGCCGACTTCGGCGACCAACGTTGCGGCGCTGACCAACTGAATGCCACGCAGCGCCTGTAGATTGCGGACAAGCGGGGCGAACCGCCAGCCCTCCACTGCCTCGCCGAGGGCCGCCTCGAGGCGGCCGACGCGTGCTTGCGCCTCGAGCACGCGCCTCTGCATCTCCTCGAACGCCAGTTGCTGATGCGGGAAGTCGAACCGCTGCTCCGACAACCATCGCCAGTACATCTTGGTCCAGGTTCCTTTGCCGCCATAACGACGATCGTGCCGGAGCAGAAAGCTCTTCACCGTCTGCTTGGCCCCGGTGGCGTCCTCCTTCGCGCTGCGCCTTGCCCGGATCAGGTCGCGCACTGCCTCGTGCGCTTCGTCCGGCACCCAGATCGCGGTGAGTTCGCCGGCACGCAGCAGGCGCGCCAACGTCATCGCATCACGCCGGTCGGTCTTCACGTGATCGCCAGGTCGCCGCGGCATCATCGAAGGGGCGATGACGATGCAGCTCTGCCCCAGCCCGGTTAGCAACCGGTGCAGGCCGTAGCCGCACGGGCCCGCCTCGTAGCAGACTTGCAACTTCGTGCCCGCCCCGGTCAGCCGCTTGACCAGCTTTCTGACCGCATCGTCCTCGTTGGGAACCGTGCCAACATAGCGTACCTCGCCCCCGCGTTCCCCATCGGCCACCGCGACAGCGATGGTCCCCTTGTGCACGTCCAGCCCGATGTATTTCACTGCCTCCGTCATGACTCGTCTCCGTTGCTGACTAATCCATAGTCAGCATCCCAGATTCGAGCCGCCGAGGCTCCCGCAGTCATTGGGTCTAAGCGTCTCTGCGCGCACTTATGGGTCGACTCTATGCGTCGACGACTCCAGCATTCCAAAGGCATCCATCGGACAGTTGTAGCATCGCCTCTCGTCGCAGAGCCGGCATATCGTCAGCGCCGAGACAGCGTCGTCAGACATCTGCGCAAGTATTGTCTCGGCAATACGTTCCAGCACGAGGCGGTCAGCATTCGAGACATGGCTAAGGATTTCGGATAAAGTCTCGTTTCTTCGTTGCAGGATCGCAGATAGGCGAGTCTCGCCTGCCTCAGTGAGCATCAGCGCTACTGCACGACGGTCCCGTAGCGCTTTGGATCGAACGGCGAACCCGGCTGCAACCAATCGATCGACAAGCCGCACCGTCCCCGCGTGGGACAAGCCTAGCACCCGTCCTAATTCGTCGATCGAAAGACCGGTCGCGTGACCGATGACGACGATCGCCGCGGTGGTTTCGCCACCGCCGGGTATCGTCGGGTCGAATGCCGCCTTCTTAATTCGATCGGTGATGCCCACTGCGAGGGCGCCGAACAGATTGACGAGCCGGTCCGAGAGTACGTTCAAAGGGTTGCCTCATTCATTGACGGCGTATAGTGTATGCGCAGCGCATATATCACGCCTGTCTAAGCATGAAGGCAGGTCATGCGCCATGATGAAAGCGAGGCACCATGTTTTCGACATTACACATAGCTGAAAAGACGACCGGCTCTCGCGGGTCTCTCGCGTTGCTGCGCTGGGCGCTGGTGGTCATCTTTCTCTGGTTCGGTTGCATGAAATTCACGAGCTATGAAGCGATGGGCATCGCGCCATTGATGAAGAACAGTCCGATCATGAGCTGGATTCCGGCCGTTTTTGGGGTGCAGGGTGGAAGCTATTTTATAGGCACCGTCGAGCTCGCGACGGCCGCTGCGCTGATTATCGGTGCTTTCAACAAGACGGCCTCCGCTCTCGGCGCGGCGATGTCATGCCTGACTTATGCCGTGACACTGACGTTTTTCCTGAGCACGCCTGGCGTCGCCGAGCCGACCGCTGGCGGGTTCCCGGCGATTTCGGCCGGAACCGGACAGTTCCTGTTGAAGGACCTGGTGCTTCTTGCGGCATCAGCGTGCCTTCTACTTGCGTCCATACGGACAGCAGACGCGTGACGGCAAACAGGTGATAGGCGACGCTCCGGACCTGCGCTTTTGCCGAACCATACCCGCCTCAGCCCATAACGATCGACAAACCCTGTCGCTTTGATAGGGTGTTCGAAAACATGCTTTCGAGGGTTTGTCGTACATGCTGGTCGGATATATGCGGGTGTCAACGACCGATGACCGCCAAACGGTCGATCTCCAGCGGGACGCGCTCGTCGCAACCGGGGTCGATCATCGGCATCTCCATACCGACAAGGCATCCGGCGCGCGCGACGACCGACCAGGCCTGAAAGCCTGCCTCGACTATCTGAACGCGGGCGACACACTGATCGTGTGGAAGCTCGACCGGCTCGGACGCTCGCTGCCGCACCTGCTGACGATCGTCACCGATCTGAAGGCGCGCGGCATCGCGTTCCGGTCGCTGACCGAGCAGATGGATACGACCACGCCGCACGGCGAATTGCTGTTCTCGCTGTTCGGTGCATTGGCACAATATGAGCGTGCGCTCACGCGCGAACGGGTGATGGCGGGACTGGCTGCTGCCAAACGCCGGGGACGCCAAGGTGGCCGCCCGCCGATGATCGACGCCGAAACGCTCGAGCGGATCACCGCCGCGCTGGATGGCGGGGCCAGCAAGGCGTCCGTCTGCCGGACCTTCAAGGTGCCGCGTTCGACCCTTCTCGGCACGCTTGCCCGGATCGGCTGGACCGCACCGGCCAAGGTCTAAGCCGATGCCGCGTCGCGCCGTCCTGTCGGACGAGCAACGCGCGGCGTTGCTCGCGCTTCCCGACGACGAAACCCTGCTCGTCCAGCACTGGACATTGAGCCGGGACGACTTGGCCATCATCGTCCGCCGGAGGCGACCGCATAACCGGCTGGGTTTCGCGATCCAGCTTTGCGCGCTGCGCTATCCTGGCCGTTTCCTGCGACCCGGTGAACTGATCCCTGATACGCCGCTCGCGTTCGTCGCAGAGCAATTGCAGGTCGGACCCGAGGTGCTGGCCGACTACGCGACGCGCGGCCCGACCCGGTACGAACAGCTCGATGCACTGCGCGATGCATTCGGCTTCATGCCGCTCAGTCGGCCGCTGCGAACGACGTTGCAGGAATGGCTCCTGCCGATCGCGCTGACGACGACCAGCGGGGCTAGGCTGGCGCGCGTGATGCTGGATGAGTGCCGGCGACGGCGCATCATTGTGCCGGGCATCAGTTCGGTCGAGCGGATGGTCGCACAGGCGTTGCTCGATGCCGAACGCCATGTCGCCGAGCATCTGACCCGAGGACTCGATGCTCGACAGCGCCGGCTGCTCGATGCGCTTCTCCTGCCCCACACAGGCACGAACTTGAGCGATCTGGCCTGGGTGCGGCAGTCACCCGGCAAGCCCGGCCGAAAGACATTCGCCGCCATCATCGAGCGACTGACACTGCTTCGGGCCATCGGGATCGATCCGGATATCGCCGTAGGCGTCCATCCCGAGCGCCTCCGACGCCTGTGCCAGGAAGGCGTGCGGCTGACCGCGCAACATGTTCGGACGCTGCAAGCGACGCGGCGTCGCGCCACATTGGTGGCGACCATCCTCGAAACCATCGTTACCCTCACCGACGATGCGGTGCTGATGTTCGATCGCCTGCTTGGGCAGATGTTCCGGCGCGAACAGAACAGCGCGGACACGACACTCAAGCGCAACCGGCGCACCATCAACGGCAAAATCCGGCTGCTTGCCCAACTCGGCGCTGCCTTGCTCGCCGCCAAGATATCAGGTGGCGATATCGGCGCTGCGGTCGAGGCAGCGATCGGATGGAATGATCTCGGCCGCGAGGTCGATGAAGCCCGCAAGCTGATCCGCCCCGATTCGGTCGATCCCGTCGCGGTCGCCGCGACCAATTACCCCGTCCTCCGACAGGTCGGTCCCTCGTTCATCGCCTCGTTCACATTCGGGGCGGTGCCAGCCTGCCATGCGCTCGCGCGAGCGGTCGCGATCATGCGCGACCTTCATTTTGGTCATCTGCGCAAATTGCCTGCAGGCACGCCAGTCGGCTTCATCCGGCAAGCTTGGCGTCGGGCGATCGGCACCGGCATTCCCGATCGCAGGATCTATGAATTGTGCGTGCTGGTCGAGCTTCGCGACCGGCTTCGCGCCGGCGACATGTGGGTCGAGGGAAGCCGACGCTATCGTGCTGTCGAGCAGCAACTCATTCCTGCCCCCGTATTCGCCAACATGCGCGCGGCCGGCCCCTTGCCGATACCGGCACCGGATACGGCCGATATCTGGCTGGCCGAACGACGCGCCCGCCTCGCCCGTCGATTGGCCGAGGTCGAGCGAAAGGCGGAGACGGACGCGCTGGAAGACGTGCAGCTCAGCTTGGGCAGGCTGCGGATTTCGCCCTTGAAGGCGATTACTCCCGAGGAATCCGATACCGCCCTTGCGCCGCTCTATGCGCATCTGCCCGCGATCCGCATCACCGACCTTCTTGCCGAAGTCGATCGATGGACCGGGTTCAGCCAGTGCTTCACGCATCTGCAAAGTGGCCGTGCCGCGGATGAACCACGTGCGATCCTCACGGCGGTGCTCGCCGATGCCACCAATCTGGGCCATACGCGCATGGCGGAAGCCTGCAATCTCGTGACCCAGCGCCAACTCGGTTGGCTCGCCTCGTGGCATCTGCGCGAGGAAACCTACGGTCGCGCGCTCGCCCGGCTTGTCGACGCCCAACACACCGCGCCGCTGGCCGCGCTGTTCGGGTCCGGCACCTCGTCCAGCTCAGACGGTCAGAACTTTCCGCTCGACCGCCGCGCCCAGGCAACCGGCGCAGTCAATCCGCACAAGGGGACAGAGCCGGCTGTCTCCTTTTACAGCCACGTCTCGGATCGCTACGCGCCGTTCCATTCCACAGTTATCTCCGCTTCGGCGAGCGAGGCGGCACAGGTGCTCGACGGGCTGCTCCACCACGGCGCCGATCTGCACATCGAAGAGCATCACGTCGATGGCGGGGGCGTCTCCGACCATGTGTTCGCGCTATGTCATCTGCTTGGGTTCCGGTTCGCGCCGCGTATCCCGAATATCGCCGCACGCCGTTTGCACCTGTTTAACGGCATCGAACCCGGCCCCGATATTGCGCCGCTGGTCGCGGGCCGCATCGACGAAGGTCTGATCGAGGCACACTGGGACGACGTGCTGCGACTGGGAACCTCGATCCGCACAGGCGTCGTCAGCGCCTCGATCATGCTGGAACGGCTCGGCTCCTATCCACGCGCCAACGGCCTGGCACTGGCGTTGCGCGAGATCGGTCGCGTCGAGCGTACCCTGTTCACGCTCGACTGGATCGAGCAGCCCGAACAGCGTCGCCGCGCCACCCGCGAACTCAACAAGGGAGAAGCGGAAAATGCCCTGAAACGCGCCATCTTCTTCCATCGCATCGGCCGTATCCGCGATCATGCGCTGCAAGCCCAAAGCCATCGGGCGAGCGCGCTGAACCTCGTCGCCGGTGCCATCGTCCTGTGGAACACGACCTACCTGCAAGCCGCCCGGATGCATCTCGCCAACCTCGGCCGGCCGGTCCCGCCGGACCTGCTGCAACACCTATCACCGCTCGGCTGGCAGCATATCAATCTCACCGGCGATTACCTCTGGACCGATCCCGATGCGCCATCCACCGCGCTCAGACCGCTTCGCCAGATGCGCGCCGTCGAAGGCACGGCAAAACCTTAGCGTATATCTGGGTCCGTTCTGTGTACCGACCCCTTCATGCGCGGTGCCAAGAAGATCCTGATCTTCTCCGATGCTGGCGGCACTGGCCGCAGCTACCATGCGAGCCTGACGTGCGAGAACCAGTCGCGGCGCAACCACTATCTCCTCGAGCCGGGCTGGCGCGCTGACGCCGCCATCCAAGGGCTTGGCCGCACGCATCGTACCCATCAGGCGACCGCGCCACTGTTCCGCCCCGTTTCGACCGACTGCCGGGGCGAACGTCGCTTCATCTCCACGATCGCCCGCCGGCTCGACAGCCTGGGCGCGCTCACCCGCGGCCAGCGGCAGACGGGTGGACAGGGCCTGTTCGACCCGCGCGACAACCTTGAAAGCGATTATGCGAAGGAATCGCTGGAACAATGGTTCCGGCTGCTCGCCGATGGCAAGCTGCGCTCGACCACGCTGGATCAGTTCCAGAAGCTCACCGGCCTCGAGCTGGAGGGCGAAGGAGGCGGTCTCAAGGAAGACCTGCCGCCCATCCAGCGCTGGCTCAATCGCATCCTCGCGCTGCGCATCGCGCTCCAGAACGCGATCTTCGACGAGTATCTCGGCCTGATCGAGGCTCGCATCGAGGCGGCCAAGGAAGCCGGTACGCTCGACCTGGGCGTCGAGAGCATCAACGCCGAGCGGATTACAATCCTCGACCGCACCGTCATTCGGCGCGACCAGACCAGCGGCGCCGAGACCGAGATCCTCCGGCTCGAAACCGAGGAGCGCTATAAGCCGCTCGCGCTCGATCGCGCGTTGCGGATCCTCGGCGAGGACGCACGGCCGATGGTGAACCGGAAATCGGGCAAGGCCGCGATCCGGTGCAGCACCTACTCGCTGACGGACGACGACGGCGAAATTGTGCGTCGCTACGAGCTGGTCCGCCCGACGCGCAGCGAGCGGATGCGGCAGGATCTTCTCGTCGAGACGATGTGGGAGGAGGCGAGCGAGGACGAGTTTGCCGCCCTGTGGCAGGCCGAGGTTGAGGAGATGTCGGGCAAGACCCGCACCAGCACGCTGTACCTCGTCACCGGGTTGCTCCTGCCCGTCTGGGACCGCCTGCCCGACGATCACGTCCAGGTCTGGCGTCTCAACACCGACAACGGCGAGTCCTTCCTCGGCCGCATCGTCCCTGCCCCGTTGGTCTCCAAACTCGCGGACGCATTCGGCATCGCCGCGACGATCACCGTGTCGGGCGCCGAAACCGCCAAGCACGTCATGACCAGCGGCGAGATCGCGACCGTGGGCGCGTACCGGCTGAAGCGCAGCCTGGTCGCTGGCCAGCAGCGTCTCGAATTGCTCGATTGGCCGCACACCCGGTTGGCCGAGCTGAAGGCGGTCGGCTGCTTCACCGAGATCATCCAGCACAAGACGCGGATGTTCGTGCCCGTCTCGACCGCGGCGACCGTGATCGACCGCATCACCGCCTGACGAACCAGGGACTTCCTCCCCGCTCGATCAAAGGGAGGGGAGGGAGCCTTCGGCCTTTTGAGCCTGATGAGCAGGCTTGCGTGACCGTCGGACAACGGCGCGCTGATCCCCCAATGGAGTATGACCGATGATCCAGTCCGTGAAGGTCAAGAACCTGTCGCTGTCGAAGGACAATGTGCGCAAGTCGAACCGCGATGCCGGCATCGACACCCTCGCCGCCAACATCGCAGCCCAGGGGCTGTTGCAGAACCTGATCGTCACCCCGCTCAAGAAGGCGGGTACGTTCACCGTGAAGGCGGGCGGTCGCCGCTTGCGCGCGCTCCAGCTCCTGATCGAGCAGGGCACCCTCCCCGCTGACCACTCCGTGCCGGTTCTCGTGCTCGGCGACGACGACAATTCGATCGAGGCGAGCCTCGCCGAGAACTTCCAGCGCGTGCCGATGAACCCGGCCGACGAATGCACCGCGTTCAACTTCCTGATCCAGAAGGGCATGACCGCCGAGGATGTCGCCAAGCGACAGGGCGTCACCACCCGCTTCGTCGAGCAGCGTGTCCGCCTCGCCGAGCTGGCGCCGTGCGTGTTCGAGGCGCTCGCAGCCGGCGAGATCACGCTCGGCGTTGCTCAGGCATACGCCGTCACCACCGACATCGACCGTCAGACCCGCGTGTTCACCCAGATGAACAGCTCATACTACGGCGACAATCCCGACAACATCCGACGTGCCATCCTCAACGGGACGGTCAAGGCGAACGACGCCAAGGCTCGCTTCGTGGGTCGCGATGCCTATGTCGCCGCAGGCGGTCGCATCGAGGGCGACCTGTTCGCGACCGCAGGCGACGAGAACTGGATCGATGTCGACGTCATCGAGACGCTCGCGGCCAAGAAGCTCGAAGCCGCGGCGGCCGAACTGGCGCAGGCCGAGGGCCTCGCGTTCGTCACCCCGATCGCGGCGACGCACGTCCCCTACGACGTCGCACATCAGCTTCACGAGTTTCACGCTCCCGCGCGTGCGCTCACCGAGGAGGAAACCGCGCGTGTCGAGGCGCTCTCGGCCGAGAACGACGCCCTGGTCGACCAGCTCGAGCAGGAACTTCCCGACGGCAGCACCGAGGCCGAGGCGGCAAACGCGCGCATCGAGGCGATCGAGCGCGAGCTGGAGGCGATCGACGATGCCCGCCATGAGATCGACCCTGCGGTAAAGGCGCAGATCGGCACGTTCGTTTATATCGGCGGTGACGGCGAGCCGCGCGTTCACACCGGCCTGTTCAGCGAGAAGCCGGTTGTCGACCCCAACGCTCCGCCCAAGGCAACGGGCGGCGCAGCCGGGGAAGGTGACTCCGACCAGGGGCCGAAGCTGAGCGCCACGCTGATCGACGAACTGGCGACCCAGCGCCGCCAGATTCTCGTGGCGCATATCGCCAGCGATCCCTCGATGGCGCTCGACCTGACCATCTTCCTGATGGCACAGAATGTCGTGTTCGAGCAGAGCCACATCCCGAACCACTCGACCCTGAAGTCGGGTGCGGCCGCCTTCCCGATCTTTGCCTTCCGGGACGAGGGCTCGATGGCGTCTCAGACCATCGACGACCAACGCCAGCGGCTCGATACGAGCTGGGCGGGCCACAAGACCATGACCGAGCGGTTCGACGCCTTCCGTGCGCTCGATGACGAAGCCCGGGGCGCATGGGTTGCATACTCGATAGCACGAACTCTCGAGCCGACACTCAACGTCACCGAGGGCTATCGCAGCAATGGCTTCCACGACCATCTCGGCCGCCTCCTCGACATCCAAGTCGAAAATTGGTGGCGCCCGACGGCCGAGAACTTCTTCGGCCGCGTCAAGAAAGGTGTCATGCTGGAAGCCCTCGAGGAGATTGGCGGCCCGATCCTGCGCGGCCGCTACAAGGACGCCAAGAAGGGCGACCTTGCCGCAACCTGCTCGTCGTTGTGCAATGGTCAGGGAATTGTCGAAGCCGAGATCCGCGAGAAGGCAACGGCGTGGTTGCCCGAAGCAATGCGCTTTGACGGGATCGAGAAACCATCGCGGTCGATGCTGCGCTCGACCTTCATCAATGACGTCGATGATGGCGATCCCGTCGATGACGAGGATCTGGCCGGCGAGGAAGAGGACGGCGCATCCGATCTGGACGCAGACGAGGATCATGAGGGGTTAAGCCAAGCGGCGTGACGCCGGCTTGCACATTTCGAGGCGACTGGGGGCGACACTCTTCACGGAGTGTCGCCCCTCTTTTTGTGACCCGTCGCATCCCTTCGGAGGAGAGGACGCGCAGACGGGTACGCCTCACCACGACCAGGAGAACGACCGTGGCCACGACCACCAATAAACCGTCGCCTGCCGACATCATCACCAACACCATCATCGATAAGCTGGAGGCCGGCGTTCGTCCCTGGGTCAAGCCATGGCGCCCTGGCCTGGGCGGTCGACCGCTACGCGCGACCGGCGACCCCTACAAGGGTATCAACTGCTTCTGGTTGTGGCTGTGCGCCGAGAGCGCGGGCTACAACTCGCGCACCTGGATGACGTACAAGCAGGCGCAGGCGCTTGGCGGACAGGTCCGTGAGGGC
>Ga0098074_1000770_pt1 | contig 19058 bp, 15 predicted proteins | sample 32_taG_FD_75064 | JGI IMG/M metagenome (GOLD analysis project Ga0098074, IMG submission 75064) | Marine viral communities from the Gulf of Mexico - 32_GoM_OMZ_CsCl metaG | ecosystem: Environmental > Aquatic > Marine > Oceanic | place: Atlantic Ocean: Gulf of Mexico | collected 2015-07-12
AATGCCGCGACCGCCACACTGGACACGGGCAATCGCGACGCGCCGGTCCATCCGTTGCTGACCGCGCCGCAACAATTCAATCCCGACCCGGCCGAGCGTATTTCCCGCGCCGACATGGGCAAGCGCCTGACCTCGCTGAGGCCGCAGGCCTGGGCCCCTGACCGTTCCGATGCGTTGCGGCGGTTGAATGACTCAGGTTTCAAGCCTGACCGCATCTTCTGGGCAAGCGACGGCTTGCAGGGCAAGGACGGCCAGGCCTTTGCCGCGGAGCTGTCAAGTCTCGCGCCGCTGACCGTCTATGCCGCAGCACCGACGGGCCCGATCGTAATTTCCGGCATTCGGTCGCAAACAGATTCTGTCAGCGTGACCGCCCGCCGCGCTTCCACGCGCGGCATCGCAACCGGATATGTATCTGCCATGACGATTGATGGTTCAGCCCTGGCGACTGCGCCCCTGGAATTTGCCGATGGGCAGACCGAAGCGGCCGCCGAGTTTACCATCCCTGCCGCAGCACTCGCCCGCGTTGCCCGGTTCAGCGTCACAGGCCAGCAAGGCGCAGGTACGGTCTGGCTATGGGATTCCGCCGATCGCTCACGCCGGGTGGGTCTCGTCGATGCAGGCAGCACGGCCCAGCCGCTGCTGTCGGACATGCACTATATCCGCAAGGCGCTGGAGCCTTTCGCGACGATATCCGAAGGCAGTATCGAGAACCTTGTGGCCGCGTCCCCGGATGCAATCATCTTGAGTGATATCGGGCAGATCCTGCCGCAGGATGCCGAATTGCTGCACGCTTGGGTCGAGGAAGGCGGCGCGCTGATCCGGTTTGCCGGTCCGCGCCTCGCCGCGCAGGGCGATGACCTGCTGCCGGTTGCGCTGCGCCGGTCTTCTCGCGCGCTCGGCGGAGCGCTGGCCTGGGATGAGCCGCAAGCCATGGCGGCGTTCCCGGAGACCTCCCCCTTTGCAGGCTTGCCCATTCCCGGTGACGTGCGCATCAAGCAGCAAGTGCTCGCGCGGCCGGGGCCGGAACTCGCATCGAAGACGTGGGCGCGACTGGCAGATGGTTCTCCGCTGGTGACCGCCGACATGCGCGGCGATGGCACGCTGATTCTGTTCCACACAACCGCCGGGCCGGACTGGGCCGACCTTGCCTATTCCGGCACGTTCTCGCAGATACTGCGCCGGTCGATTGCAGCCGGACGTGGCGAATCCGTCGGCGATGCGGAGGGGGCTTACGCCCCTTTCCTGACCCTGGACGGCTATGGGCGCCTGTCGGCCGCGGGGGCCAATGCCGCGCCCTTGAAGGCCACCGATTTTGCAACGACCGAACCGTCTGAAGCTCACCCACCGGGGCTCTATCGTGGGCCAGCCGGATCGCGCGCCCTGAATGCGGGTGCCGGCAAGCGGCCGGAGCTGATCGCGAACTGGCCAATTTCGGCTCGTCTGCTGGGCGATGCCGAGGCCCGGTCGTTGCGCCTTGCAGGGCCGTTGCTGACCCTTGCTGCCGTATTGCTGGCGCTGGACCTTTTCATCGCCCTGTTCGTGGCCGGACGGCTGCGCCGGTTTGGCAAGGGCGCAGCGATGGCATGTGTGGTGGCTGGTGGCGCGCTGGTCGCGGTGCCGACACCGGATGCGGCGGCCCAACCCTTCCAGTATGAATTGTTGCCGGACGGCACCTATCGCCGGGTGGACAATAATCCGCAGACGATCCGACTGCCGTCCAACGGAAACGCGACCCAGAAGGAGATCGACGCGGCGCTGGAGATGCGCCTGGCCTATGTGGAAACACCTGACCGTTCGCTCAATGCGCGTACGCGCGCCGGCCTGTTCGGTCTGTCCAATATCCTGCGCCTGCGTACGTCCGTCGAACCTGCTGATCCCCATAGTGTCGATCTGGAGACCGACGCGCTTGAGCTGTACCCGCTGATCTATCTCAACATACCCGACTCCATGCCGCCGCTGTCGGACACTGCGATTGCCCACCTCAATACATACCTGCGCTCTGGCGGGGCGCTGGTGATTGATACGCGCGCAGGCGGAACGATTGGAACACAGACCGATGTGACCCGCCTGGAGACCTTGCTGGAAGGGCTTGATGCACCGCCCTTGCAGACGGTGGGCGAAAACCATGTTCTGACGCGAACCTTCTATTTGCTGGACGACTTTCCGGGGCGCTATGCGCAGCGCAATCTCTGGATCGAGCAGGCGGGCGATGCCAGTGCACCGCGCGGCGACGGCGTTTCACGCCTCATTATCGGCGATGCCGACTGGGCTTCGGCCTGGGCCGTGGATGAACAGGGCCGCGACCTCTATTCCGTGGACGGCGGAGCGCAACAGCGTGAAATGGCGAGACGCTTCGGCGTGAATTTGGTCATGTATGTGCTGACTGGAAACTATAAGGACGACCAGGTGCACATCCCGGCCCTGCTGGAACGTCTCGGCAATGGCGACGCAGATGAAGCACCGGATGAAAGCCCGGTCCGCATTCCGACCCGCATTCCCGATGGAGGGCCGCAATGATTGACGCAACGCGCCTCGGCTTTGAGCCCTTTCTTGGCTGGCCGATCCTGTGGGCAGTCGTGGCGCTTGCTGCGCTGGCATGGCTCGCTTATGCGTTTCTGCGCGGCAAAGCGTGGCTAACGCGAGGGCTGGCGCTGACTTTGCTGGCTGCGGCATTATCGAACCCCTCACTCGTACAGGAAGAGCGTGAGCCCCTGCCCTCGGTGGCGGCGATCATTCTCGACCGGTCCGAAAGCATGGAGTTTGGCGAACGCGAAGCGGCGGCCTCAGCGGCTTTCGCCGCGCTGAATGCTGAACTGGAAGCCGACCCATCCCTGGAAGTGCGCATCCTGGAGAGCGATCCGGGTGCGGATGGCACCAATCTCTATGGCGCGCTGGAAGGCCTGATGGCTGATGTCCCCCGCGACCGGATTGCAGGCGCCATCCTGATCACTGACGGACAGGTTCATGATTTGCCGGAACCGGACTCTGACGAACGCCATATCGCCCCTTTGCATGGGCTGATCGTAGGCGACCCCAACCGGGGTGATCGGCGCGTGTCGATTGTCGATGCCCCGGACTTTGGCATCGTGGGCGAAATGGCTGAATTGGTCGTGCGGGTGGATGATCCCGACCTGCCAGACGGTCGGCAGGTGGAGATTGAACTGTCTGTCAATGGCAGCACCCCGCGCCGGTTGAATGTGACGCCCGGCGAGAATACGAGTGTACCGATCGAGATTGAACGACGCGGCGAAAATGTCATCGTGGTCGAGACGCCAGAGGGACGCGAGGAACTGACACTGGCCAACAATCGCACGGCGGCGACCCTTTCTGGAGTGCGCGACCGGCTGCGCGTGCTGCTCGTCACCGGCAAGCCGAACCAGGCGGGCCGGGTCTGGCGCGACCTGCTCAAATCCGACCCATCCGTGGACCTTGTCCACTTCACCATCCTGCGCCCGCCCTACAAGCTGGACTATACGCCGACCGAAGAGCTCGCCCTGATCGCCTTCCCGACCGAGGAATTGTTCGAGGAGAAGCTGGAAGAATTCGACCTGATCATCTTTGATCAGTATGAGCGCCGGGGTGTGATCACCCAGTCTTACCTCGCCAATATGTCCCGCTATGTGACCGAAGGCGGCGCGCTGTTCATTGCCGCCGGCGAACCCTTTGCCGGGCCGGGCAGCCTTGCGCGCTCGCCGCTGGCTTCAGTGCTGCCTGCCTCCCCTACGGGCGATATCTATACCGGGGAGTACACGCCGGAGCTGACCGAGCCAGGCCTGCGTCACGCCGTGACCATGCCGCTGGCCAGCCGCGAATGGGGCGGCTGGATGCGCTATATCGATGCCGAAGCCCAAGCCGGAGACGTGCTGATGAGCGGGCCGCGCGGCAAACCCTTGCTGATCGTGGACCGCGTGGGCGATGGCCGCGTCGGCATGTTGATGACCGACCAGATCTGGCTGTGGGCGCGTGGGCATGATGGCGGCGGACCGTTTGCCGAATTGATGCGCCGCGTTGTCCACTGGATGATGAAGGAGCCGGAACTGGAAGAGCGCAAGCTGAATCTTGTGGCCGAAGGCGATACAGCGCGCGTGGAACTGCGTACGCTGCTGGATAGCGCACCGCCGTTGGTGGTCGAGACGCCGGAAGGCAGCTTCCTCGAGCCGCAATGGCGCCAGGACGGGCCGGGCCGGTTCGTGGCTGAGGCGCCGATTGACCAGCTCGGCCTCTACCGCGCCGAAGCGGGCGGGCTGGAAGCGGTCGCCCTGAATGGGCCGGCCAATCCGAAGGAATATGCAGACCTTCAGTCTACGACCGAAGTGTTGCAGCCTTTGGCAGATGCGACCAGTGGCGGCGTCTTCCGCCTGAATGCCAACGGCACGAATTTGCCGGACATTCGGCGCACCAGCGCGCGCGGAAACTCGGCGGACGGCAACTGGCTTGGCCTGCGAGAGCGCGGCGCTTATGCGGTGCGCTCGTCTAGCAGCCAGCCCCTGCTGCCGGGGGTGATTGCGGCGGCGCTGCTGATTGGCCTGCTGCTGCTCGCCTGGCGACGTGAAGGACGGTGATCTAGGGGATCGCCACGCCGATCACTGCACCGACGGCGAAGCCTGAACTGGCAAACTCGGTCACCACGCCCTGATTTATCTCGCGGGCAAAACTGTCCGCGTCGGATATGTCGTAGCGCGCGTAGAGGCCGATTTCGGCCTGCTGGCCAAGTGGCCTTGCCGCGCCCAGTTCGAGGCCTGCATAGGATCGGTCGCCGGACTCGTCCCCGGCATCGACAAAGCCTGCGCGGGCAAGGACGTAGGCATCCCATGCACCAGATTTCCAGGAGGGGCCGGCGGAGACTCCGGCGCCGAAATCGCCCAGCGTGGCATCGTGAAACACGGTGAGCGCCGGGCTGTAGGGCAAGTCGGACGTAAAGCCTGCGGCAAGCTCCAGGCTTTCTTCATCCTCTGTTCCCGGATAGGTCAGCCAGCTTGCCGTCAGGTCCATGCTGCCGCCCTGGGTGTCGAACTGGTAGCCGATGACATAGTCGGTCTCGTCCGCGAAGGCCGCCTGGTCTGCGCCGATGGGAGTCAGGCGATAGAGTCCGCCATAAAGTGTGCCATGCGCGCCGGTTGTCTCCAGCAGGAGTTCTGTTTCCAGTGTCAGCGGGCCGATCTGTTCGCCGCGATCATGCAGCCCGCTGGAAATGGCCGCCTCGCCGATGACCCGTGTTTCTGCGAGGCTTTCGGTCACGAAGACACAAGCGCTCGCAGCCAGCAGGTTCAGTTTCAGCATGGGAGACCTCCGTCATTTTTGCCTTGTCCTGACGCAAGCAGGCGGGGCGGACAAGACGGCCCGGAAAAGTCGGCGGCGAACTGCTCCTTATGCGAATTACAGTCACTTTCACTTGCATGGAGACCTGCCCGTTCATCCGGGCGAAATCTTCAAATTTCACAGCTGTAACAAGGACTTGTGCGGTGAAGCACGTTTCGCCCAAGTACACGCTGGCGAAGGCGTGGTGATCCACTTGCCCGCCCAGTGCATATTTGGCACCGCCCCATTTCAGGCCGCTCTGACCTGTTTTACATTCCGGAAAAGCCCTGTACCTAGCAGGCAATCAAACAGGGAGCGCCGCCATGGCCGAATTGACGCTGGAACAGAAAGTCGAGGAATTGTGGGCGCGCGAAGCGATCCGGGATTGCCTGTTTCGCTATGCGCGCGGCATCGACCGGGCGGATGAGGACATGCTGCGTTCGGCCTATTGGCCGGATGGCACCGATCATCACGGGCCTTACCAGGGCAGCGCGTCGGGCTTTGTCGACTGGGCGATGAAGACGCTACCCTATATCGAGCGGGGCATTCACCAGATCCACAACATCCTGATCGAGTTCCGCGAGGGCGGCGCGGCGGTGGAGAGCTATTTCTCTGCCTTCCAGCGCCAGCCGGGCGCCGACCGCCAGATGCAGCAATGGGACATGAAAGGGCGCTATCTCGACTGGTTCGTGAAGCGCGATGGCGAGTGGCGCGTGCTGAACCGGCTCGTCGTGTTCGACTGGACCGAGGAAATGCCCCTGCCGCCGGGCACAGAGGCCGAGCGTTTCGGCCCGCGCACGCCGATTGGCGCGAGCCATCCGGAAGATGCGGTCTATTCCTTCTTCGAGGGCAAGTAGGTTCCCTGGTTTCCTGATCGGTCATCCTTCGACTTCGCTCAGACTTCGAGGGGTCAGACATCGCAATGCGATGTCCCCGAGAAGGCCCGAAGCGCAAGCGCCGGGCTTCTGCTCCCGGTGGCTTCATCCTTCGACTTCGCTCAGGATGAGTCAGCAAGGGAGGCAGGATGAGTGCGGAAGTCGCCTCAAGAGATCAGCTCATCCTGAGCGAAGTCGAAGGAGAGCGAAGTCGAAGGAGAGCGAAGCTCGCCGCCTGTGCCTGCGACCGGAGTCGCGGATAGCGCACCGGCATTCAGACAAAATTCAGGGACACCTCAGGACGTGTCGGGCCAGTCCGCGACGGCGCGGCTGACAAGGCCCGGCAGGGCGCTGGCCACGCTGCCCAGCTCTGCGCCGAGGCGGAAATTGCCGGCGCTGGGCGGGCAGACGGGGCGCGGCTCTTGCCTTGCCTTCATCTGCGCCAGATGGCGCGCAAGCCGTTTGGCGGCCGGCGCGGGATCTTTCAGCAGGCGTTGCAGCGCAATGATGTGCGCGATCAGCGGCGCGGCCGGGACCGGCCCGGCGACAAGCGCCTGCGCGGCCCCCTTCCCCGCTAAGGCGTCTTGCCAGTCCATGAGACCGGCGGTGCGCCGCCCGGTCAGGTTGAGGCGATGGACTGGTCCATAACTGGTCCCAAAAGTGTCCGTAACATCCTCTACCGTGTCGGCAAGTGCCGGGCGCGGGGCGGAGGCCGCCGCGCCGGTCTGGCCGGGGCTGGCTTGCGGCAGGGGTGGCAGGTCCAGCGCCGCCGCCATCAGGATGATCAGCCGACGGACTATTGTTTCAATAGCCTTCAGCCGCCCGCGCACCCTGGCGCGCACGCGCCGCGACACCGAGTCCGGCTCCAGATGCAGCCCGGCCTGCGCCCGCATATCCAGCACCGCGCCCTGCGCGGCCTTGAGCCCCTGTTCGATGAATGCATGCATCCCGTTCATGCAGGAGAGTCTATAGGCGGGAGTTTTCAGACGGATTGGTTTTTCAACGCCATCTAGTAAGCGAAAGGTAATTCCACCATATAAAAGGCTCACAATCTCAAACAGGGCGGCCGAATTAATGAACGATATTCAAGAATTATTCGACATCGCTGACAAGCTGGAGGCCCTATCTAAAGACCAGACAGTATCAAATTTTCAACCTGACCTCCAAAAAATTCTGGATGCATGTGATGAAATTGGCAAATCAGCCTCTGGCTCATGGCTTGGCTATCATGCCAATGTTTACTACTCAAACTTTGCCCCTCCTCCGCCGGGCGATCACTTCAGTACTGAATGGGGACTTATGGACATATTCGGTGACTTTGGAAGTGAAGGTGACTGGCACCAAGTCCCCACTGAGGTGGTTATAGAACATATATACAGTCTGTGCGGAAACCCCGAGCTAAAGACCCCAGAAGATGCGGCGAAAGTTCTAATTTCTGAGTACGATAGGCTGGCAAGTGAAGCACAGTCGATTCTGTCTACCGCCATCAAGGAACACTCGGACGATAAATTTCTGCAAGAAATTTTGGACACTATCTCTATCGCAAAGCCTGAAAGGCCAAATCAAATACTCCAAACCCTTAAACCCAAAGGGCAAATAATCACCCGTGATATGAATGCCCTGGAAAAGGGGAGATGCCCTCCCCCACATCTGCAAGTTAAGGCAAGAGCTTTAGCGCTTAATTTCAGCGTGCAGACACCAAAGTTTACCTCAACAGAAGTCAGAAAAGCCGCATCTCATCTTCAAAGAATAGAACAAAGTAGAAAGCGAAATACCCGCATAGGCACTAATGTATTTATAGGTCATGGACGCTCACCATTATGGAGAGAACTCAAAGACTTTGTCCAAGATCGACTTTCCCTGCCTGCGGATGAATTTAACAGAGTGCCCGTCGCGGGCATTACAAATCAAACTCGTCTAAATGAGATGCTTGAGGCCGCCGCCTTGGCATTCCTAATAATGACGGGTGAAGATGAATCATCCGAGGGCGAACTACACGCTAGAATGAATGTCGTACATGAGGTGGGCCTATTCCAAGGTCGGCTCGGATTCACAAAAGCAATCGTTGTTCTAGAAGAAGGATGCGAACCTTTTTCGAATATTGAAGGCCTAGGACAGATCAGATTCCCTAAGGGAAACATTAAAGCGTGCTTTGAAGAAATTCGAGCCGTCGCTGAGCGGGAAGGGCTGATCTCCGGACTAAACGGAAGTGGTTCGTAAAATTTGACTTCCTTTTCGAATTTACTTCAGTGCATAAATTAGATGCATATGCCTAATTTGGAGAGAGTCATGTAACTCTAAAACCCCCGGAACACCGCTGCTTCGTCCACGGACTTCCGGGTTGAGACGACCGCATTGGCCGGGAAGGTGTCGTCGGGCCAGCCCATGGCGACGCAGGTCTGGATGACCTGATCGTCCGGGATGCCGGCCTCTTCGCGCACGACAGGGCTCTGCATGATGCCTTGCGAATTGATCACGCAGCCGAGCCCGCGCGACCAGGCCGTGTTGACGATGCAATTGACGACGCCGCCGCAATCAAAGGGCGGGATGTCGCCGCCCGCCAGCGCCTTGTCATAGGTGATGACGATGGAGACCGGCGCGTCGAACTGGCGGAAGCCGCGCAGCACCCAGTCCATGCGCTTTTCCTTGTCGCCCCGCTCAATGCCCATGGCCTGAAACAGCTGGACGGCGATCTCGACCTGGCGATCCCGGTGGACGCCCGCATAGGGCGGGCCCATGCGAAACTCGCGGCTGTCGGGCACGCCGGCGACATTGCGCTCGACATTGCCCTTGCGGATCCGGTCCAGCACCTCACCGGCCACGACATAGAAATTCCAGGGCTGGGAATTCATCGAGGTGGGCGCGCGCATGGCGATTTCGAGGATTTCACGGATCAGCTCTTTCGGCACCGGCTTGTCGAGATATCCGCGAATGCTGCGGCGTGATTTGACGACGTCATCATAATTCATGGCCGGGGCCTCCCTTTGATCTGTTGTTGCATGAGCCCTAGCGCCCCTGCCCCAACGTCAAAGAAGTGGGAAGTGTGGCTAGGCGGCGGTGACGCGGCCGGAAAGCTGGCTGGCATCGCCCGCAAGGCTTTTCACCATGACGCGGGCGGGGTCCTGAGGGCCGGGGAAGATGAGCTGGTGCTTCGGGGTGACGGCAAAGCCGATCTCGCCGAAATAGGCGGGCGCGCCGATCAGGATGGCGGCGGGCCAGCCAGCGGCCTTGCCGGCCTCCAGCGCCTCGCCCGTGACGGTCAGGCCAAGGCGGCTGCCCCGGTGGGACGGGCCAACGGCGACGGGGCCATAGAACAGGGCGCGATCCCGGCTGGGGCCGACTTTCAGGGGCCAGACACGGCAGACGGCAATCACCTTGCCATCCAGCACCGCGACGCGGTTCACCTCTGGCAGGGAATGGGAATATTCCCGCAACCGCTCGGCTGTCTTGGCAAAATGGCCCGAGCCGAAGGTGCGCGCGAAGAGGTCTTCGATCGCATCGGCATGGAGTTCAGGGGTTTCGGGCACAATCTGGAGCATGGCGAGCGCGTGTACGGCGCATTGCCACCCGGTTCAAGCGACAGTTTCTTCCTGCGCCGATTTGGACGCAGTGCGTTTGCTGTATCCCTCGTCAGTATTTGACAGAGCAGCCATAGGGTTTGGAACTGGCGACTTCGACCGGTTCGCCCGCAGCCACGCTCTGCATGGCGGCGGAGACGTAATTGGTGGCGGTCTCGATGTCGGAGACGCGCGCGGATGGCGTATCGTCAATTGCGCCCTGATAGGCCACCATGCCGTCTTCGGTGATCAGGAACATGTGCGGCGTGGTCTTGGCCTTGTAGAGGCGGCCAATGTCTCCGCTCTCGTCGATGATGACATGCTCAGGCGTCGCGCCGCGCCCTTCATTCATGTCGAGGATTTCCGCGCCGGTGCGGTGGCCCTGCTTGCCGGGGGCCGAGGAGATGATGGACAGCCAGACGACATCGCTCTCGGACGCATCCGTCTGGAGGCCCTGCATGTTGGCAGGCGGCACGGCATAATGTTTCTGCACGAACGGGCAGCCATCATTGGTCCATTCGAGGATGACCCGCTTGCCGGCATAATCCGACAGGGAGACCGTCTCGCCGGTGGCGGTCGTGCCGGTGAAGTCCGGGGCGATCATGGGCTCGCTTGCATCGGGGGCGGCCTGGGCCGTCGAGGCGATCAGGGCGCCAGCGCTCAGCGCCACAGCGGTGGCCATGCCAGCAGCGAGGGAAAAGTTGCGTCGGCTCATCATGATGCGGGATCCTCCAATATGTCGTGGAGTTCGCATCATGCTCACTCAGACGTGACAAGTCCAATCACAAGCTTTTGAGACAGCACTTCCGGCAGGATTTCCGGCTCGGTCGCCCCGGCGGCATACCAGAGATACATCGGCACGCCCGCCCGCTGGCGCCGCTTCAGCTCCCCGGCAATGACCGGATCCTTGCGGGTGAAGTCCGCCACGAGAAAAGCCACATCATGCGCGGCAAAAGCGTTCTGGACGGCTTTTGACTTGAGCGTCGTCGCCTTGTTGAGCTGGCAGGTGGCGCACCAGGTTGCGGTGAAGTCCACGAAGACCGGGCGCCCCTCTGCGGTGAGTTCCGCAACGCGCTGCGGGCTCCAGGCTTCAGTTTCATATTTCTCCGCATACTGGGCGTTGCCCTCCCCTGCCGCCACCGACGAGTTCGCCGTCAGCGCGGGATAGACAAGCCCCGCGATCACCGCGATCGCGGCGACTGTCTTGGCGAGCGCCCCCCCGCCGCGTTTGGCCAGCCAGATGCCGAAGGCGATCAGCGTGCCGCCCGCCACGGTCCATGCAACCGCCGCCGGGCCAGAGACCGCACCAAGCGTCCACAGCAGCAGCGCCGCAGTCAGGAACATCGGAAAAGCGAAGAACTGCTTCAATGTCTCCATCCAGCGCCCCGGCTTGGGCAGTAAGCGCGACAGGCCCGGCACGAAGCTGAGCACCAGATAGGGCAATGCCAGGCCAAGCCCCATGGCGAGGAAGACAATCAGGACCGAGATCGCCGGACGATCCAGCACGGCCCCAAGCGCTGCGCCGAGGAAGGGCCCGATACAGGGCGCACCCACCACAGCGGCGAGCACGCCCGTAAAGAAGGCACCCATCGAGCCACTGCGCGAGGCGAGGCTGCTGCCGGTATTCTGGATCGACGTGCCAAGCTCGAACATGCCAAGCAGCCAGAGGCCGATGACGAACATGATCAGCGTCAGCACGGCCACGGTTGGGCCGTTCTGCAGCTGGAAGCCGAGATTGGCCGTGCCGGTAGCTTCGCGGATCGCGATGATGGCGGCGGCAAGCGCGGCAAAGGAAAGGAGGACGCCGCCCGTATACCAGAGCCCGTGGCTGCGCACTTCGCTTTCATGGCCGGACGCGACCGCATGCACCATGCCCATCGCCTTGATGGAGAGCACCGGAAGGACGCAGGGCATCAGATTCAGGATCAGGCCGCCAATCACGGCCGCCAGCGCGAGCGCGATCAGGCTTTGGCCACCTGCGCCGGACGATGCCGACCGGGCGGCGATGCCCGCCGTATTCTCGAAGACACTCCCCTGCTCGGCGGCAATCGTATAGCCGGCGCGGTCTCCGTCCGGGGTCTCGACGACGACAATGCCCTCAAGTGCTGCTTCCAGGCTGTCATCGGCAGGCGTGAGGCTGAGCGTGGCCCCATCGCTGCCAAAACTGAGCGGCTGGTCTGCCGGGTGACTAATTTCATGGCCAAAGGGGTAGAACCGGATGTTGGAGCCGGGATCGAAGCCGCCTTCGGTTTTCAGGCTTAGCTTCCAGAGGCTGCTGCTGGCGTCGATACGCGCTTCGCCATCAAAATCACGCGGCGCTTTCGCGATCCATTTGCTGATCAGCATGCCATCTTCGATGTGCGGCTCGCTGGGGCCGACGGGCAAGGTCAGGCTCACTTCGGCGGTTTCGGGAATGCAGATTTCTTCGCAGATCAGATAATCAGCGAGGAGATTGAGCTGCACGCTGCCCATCGCATCGGCGGGAATGGTCAGCGGAAATGGCAGGACAAGGCGGTCATCATAGCCATAATCCATGATCTCCCCTTCCACGACCGGCAGCAGATGAGGAATGGGCCAGACAAAGGGGCCGATGGAGGCTTCGGTAATGTCACTGCCGTCCAGCACATCGACTTGCGGCGGCAGGCCAGCATCCCCGGCATTGCGCCAATAGACATGCCAGCCCGCATCGAGGTCCATCTTGATCGCGGCATAGAATGTTTCACCGGGCTCAACGCGTTCGCGTTCGGTAATCAGCTCGACCATGGCCCGGCCCCCATCGACGGGCTGGGCGTAGGCAACCGGCATCATCGCCATCAGGGCGGCGAGAAACGGCAGGATGAGAGCTCTGATCATGAGAGGTCCTTTAGGCGGCATATGTACTGGTGTGCCCGTATGCCTGCGATTGGTCGCAGAATGAAGGGCCTCGCTCAAACGTGATGACACAGTGACCATGGCATGGCGCGCAAGAAAAAAGCGGCTCCGGATGGAGCCGCTTTTCCTGTTCGATGGGCGTGAAGCCTAGTTGACGGGCGCTGCGACCGCCTCGGTCGCCTGAATGCGGACCGCGCGCTGGATCACGACCTGCCAGTTCATCAGCGAAATCAGGTGCGCATAGATTGCGCCGAGGGCACCATTGCTGCGCAGTTCGAGGAATTTCTCGGTTGGCAGCGCGTTCAGCTTGTCTTCGGAAACGGCCCAATAGTCAGCGATCTTCTGCTGTTGGCCAACCGGATTGCCCTGATTGTCGCGCGGCTGGAAGGAAACCGTCTTCTGCTCCAGCAGATCCATATCCTTCAGGATGCGACCGAATTCGACGGTGGCCTGACGCTGGCGCTCGAATTCCTTACAGAATTCAATGGCGTCATTGGTGAATTTGCTCGGCTGGCCGTTTTCGAAGAAAGGCACTTCCGGCTGGTTGCTGACCATCGGCGCGGCGCGGTCGACGCACAGGACCAGACGGTCTGAGCCTTCATCAGACGCAAAGACGAATGGATAGCGGCGCACAAAGGCCGGCACGTAATGGTCGTCAGCCACGAATCCGTTATTGTCGACATACAGGTTCTGGCCCTGACGGATGCCCATCACGGCAACTGGTGTGCGTTCTTCGCCGACGAAGATCAGCGGGTAAAAACTCGCCGCTCTTCCGAATTCGGAAACCGTTACCGGTACAGCATGGGACTCCCGCAGGAACGCGAAAGGTTGTTCGATCTGTTTGACGCCAAGGCCAGCATGAGCTTCTGCAGACAGCGGCTGAGGCTGCTTGTAGAACATCACGGTGCCGGAAAGGTTCGGCTGTCCGCCCGCTGGCGGGGTTGCAGGTGTTGTGTTCACGTTGGAGACTCCCGAAATTGTTGCCGGATCGTTACCGGAAATAGCCACAGCCCACAACACCCCAAAGCGTGGGAACTACAGTCAGGAAAAGGTCATATTTCTCCAATGAAACTGCGCTTCCCAGCCTCAATGCGATCTGTTTTCCAAGGCGCTTTCAGCGGACTGGCTGTCCTGTCGCTGGCGGCTGCCTGTACGCCGGCTGTGGACGATGCGGGCACACCCCGCCGGATTGCGCGCCAGGTTGATGATCTGATGGCCTCGATTGCCGCGAATGAACTTGCTGACAATCCGGAAATGGCGACCCGGCTGGGCCTGTCCGAGGACGCCACCGGGTATGATTTCAACGCCTATCTCACCGACCGCTCCCAGGCCGCGTTTGAGCGGACACGTGTCAAACGGCTCGAAATCCTGGAAGCCTTGTTGGCCGCGCCGCGCCCGGTCGAAGGCGGGCAACAGGCCCGGCACCTCGACACGGTTATCCAGGCGTATGAGACCGCGGAATCCCTGTTTGTCGCCGGTCATGGCCAGACCGGTCTTGGCCACGCCTATCCCTATGTCGCCGATCATATGCGCGGGGCGTATATTGATGTGCCGGACCTGCTGACCGGCGCGCATCCGTTTGGCACCGCTCAAGATGCGCGCGACTATGTCAGCCGACTGGCGCAGCTTCCCGGTGCGTTGCAGGACGAGCGCCGCCGTCTTCAGGCTGATGCCCGCGCCGGCATCGTGCCGCCCGTATTCGTGCTGGAGCGGATGCAAACACTGGCGGAAACAATCGGCGCAGGGCCCGCCGAGGCACATTTGCTGGTCACGACCTTCAACAATCTCGCCTCAGGCGCGGATGGCCTCAGCCTGCAGGAGCAGACAGAACTCGCCGCCCGCGTCGACGCGCTTGTGCGCAATGACGTGCTGCCTGCCTATGCCGAGTTCGCCGCCGCGCTGGAGGCGCTGATGGACGACGCGCCGGAAGAGCCCGGCGTCTGGCAACTGCCCGGCGGGGATGTCTATTATGACGCTGCCCTGACGGCCTATACGGATGAAGGGATCACCGCCGAAGCCCTGCACGCACAGGGCTTGGCCGAAGTGGCCCAACTGACCGAAGAATTGATGGCCGCGCTGGAGGCACAGGAATTGGTTGAAGGCACGCTGACCGAACGGCTGGCGGCCCTGTCACTACTCGACGGCCAATTGTATGAAGACACGCCGGAAGGGCGCGAGGCCCTGTTGGCACGCATGCGGACGCATATGGTTCGCGCAGAGACGAACATGGCCGAAATCATGCCCGGCATGCCGCGGACGGGCGTGACGATCCGTGCCGTGCCGGATTTTCTGCAAGCATCTGCCCCATCGGCCTTCTACAGCGCGGCCCCGGCCAATGGCTCGGCCCCGGCCCAGTTCGAAATCAATCTCAGTGATATGACGGACTGGCCGGACTTCATGCTGGCGACGCTGGTCTTCCACGAGACGATTCCGGGGCACCATCTGGAAAGCGCTCTCACCGCAGAGACCGCCAACCTGCCTTTGATCCGTCAGATGATCTGGAATGTAGCCTATGGCGAAGGCTGGGCTGTATATGGCGAAATCCTCGCGCATGATCGCGGCCTGTATACGGATGATCCGCTGGGCCGGATCGGGTTCCTGCAATCCATGTTGTTCCGCGCCGCCCGCCTCGTGGCAGACACGGGCATGCATCGCGATCACTGGACCCGCCAGCAGGCAATCGACTACCTCGCTGAGACGACCGGGCAATCGCCAGAGGCCATGGCCCAGGAAGTGGACCGCTATGTCGTCTGGCCCGGACAGGCAGCGGCCTATTGGGTGGGCGCGCAACGCATACTGGATCTGCGCGAACGGTCCCAACGCGTGCTCGGCCCCGATTTCGATCTGGCAGAATTCCACGCCGTTGTTCTTGGCGGCGGACCGCGCCCCCTCTCCCTGCTCGAACGAGATGTGGAGCGCTGGTACATTTCGAAAGTCGACCTGTCGAACTAGGCTTTTTGCCACAAACTATCCGGGCTTCGCCTTATTGACGCCATGCGCGGCTTACCATTCTGTCACCTCAAGGACGCAATGAGGAGGGACATCATGCGCATGCGAGGAATGGTTCTGGCCGGAGTGGCCGCCGCCGCAATACTGACAGCTTGTGAAACGAGTGAGACCGGTCAGGCAGGCGACGCGGAGTTGCAAACGGTAACTGTCACGGGCAGCCAGCAGGACTCATCCGCGCCGCCCCCACCGCCCCCTGCTCCGCCACCGCCGCAAATGGTGATGGAATCCCGGGCCATGCTCGGCAAAGCAATGGCCGCACCAGTGATCCTGGCGCCCGCACCCGAATTCCGGGACCAGTATGAGGATGTCGAGCAGAACCCGGTCAAGCTGGTCAGCGAAGAACCGGTCTCGACCTTCTCGATTGATGTCGACACGGCCTCCTATGCCAATGTGCGGCGCTTTCTCGAAGACGGCATCCTGCCGCCCAAGGATGCCGTGCGCATCGAGGAGCTGATCAATTATTTCGACTATACCTATCCCCAGCCCGCCGAAGGCGAGGCCCCCTTCTCGACCCAGGTGAATGTGATGCCGTCGCCCTTTGCCGAGGGACGCGAGCTGATGCAGATCGGCATTCAGGGCCGGGACATTGACCGCGATGCCCGCCCGCCCATCAATCTCACCCTGCTGATGGACGTGTCGGGATCCATGTTCTCCGACGACAAGCTGCCGCTGGCCAAGCAGGCCATCAAGCTGATGCTGGAGGAGATGGAGCCAACCGATACGATCGCCATCGTCGTCTATGCGGGCGCCGCCGGGGAAATCCTGGAGCCGACACCGGTCAGCGAGAAGCGCAAGATTGTTGCGGCGCTGGAAGAATTGAAAGCCGGTGGCTCTACCGCGGGCGGTGAAGGCCTGCGCCTTGCCTATTCGCTGGCCGAACAGGGCCTGAAGGAAGATGCCGTCAATCGCGTCATGCTGCTGACCGATGGAGACTTCAATGTCGGCATTTCCGACCCGGAACAGTTGGAGGATTTCGTTTCTCGCAAGCGCGAGACCGGCATTTACCTGTCCGTGCTCGGCTTCGGGCGCGGCAATTACAATGATGCGATGATGCAGAAGATCGCCCAGACCGGAAACGGCACGGCGGCCTATGTCGATACGCTGAGCGAAGCGCGCAAGATTCTGGCCGATGACCTGTCGGGCAATATCTTTCCGATTGCGGATGATGTGAAGATCCAGGTGGAGTTCAATCCGGCGCGCGTCGCCGAGTATCGCCTGATCGGCTACGAGACCCGTATGCTGGACCGGGAAAACTTCAACAATGACAAGGTCGATGCCGGCGATATTGGCGCGGGCACGAGTGTCACCGCGATCTATGAGATCACGCCGGTTGGCTCAGACGCCGCTCAGATCGATCCGCTGCGCTATGGTGACACGGATACGTCGGCCAGCGATCCGTCCGGGGAATATGCGTTTGTGAAACTGCGCTACAAGGCCCCCGGCGCGGAGGACTCCATCCTGCTGGAGCGTCCTGTCACCCTTTCCGACCGTGTGGCCAGCACAGCCGCCGCCCCGCAATGGGCGCGCTTTGCCACGGCGGTGGCAGGCTATGGCGAGATGCTGAAAGGGGGAGAGGCCCTCGGCACCGGTTTCGGCTGGGAGGAAATCCGAAATCTGGCGAATGGCGCCAAGGGCCCGGATGAATTCGGCTATCGCGCGGAATTCGTACAACTGACCCGGCTGGCAGAAACGGCCGAAGCACAGGCCGCCCTGAACAGGCCGGGTCAGGAAATCGAATAGATCAGGCCGCGATGGGTGCGGCGTCGGCCCGGCTGCGATCCGTTACGCAGACCGGGCTGAAGCCGGCCTCGATATCGTCCACGATCAGGCGGCGCGTGCGCGCATCGAATTCCGTGGCGAGGAAGACCGCCCGCGCGCCGTAGCGTTCGGCATCGGCGAGTGCCCAGATTGGCTGGACGTCGTTTGGCTTGCCCGACAATTCAATCGTGCGGATGATGCGCCATCCATATGTGTCCGGAGCGGCAAACAATGCCACGCCTGCCGTGCGCGCCCAAGGCGCATCCAATGGAACGCGTTTGAAATCCCAGGCTTTGCCTGACCGTCCCCGAAATCTTACGTCGATACCCATGTTCATGCTCCGTTCTGATGAGCATGTTCCTATAATGTTCCAGAACGTTCCGCAAGAATTTTTTAGTTAACAGCGTGTTAACGCATTCGATCGAATTTCACTCAATGACGCGGAAACGGCTGCGGTCGAAAACGCGCAGGACTTGCGACAGTTCGCGGCCGCGGCGCAGCACCTGACCGGCCTGTCCGTAGACCACATACTGGCCCTGCATGTTTGCGAGATGGGGTTGTTTCTCGATCCGCCAGGTGGGGTTTTCGGCGTGTCGCCTGAAAATGGCAAAGATCGCGACGTCCTTGTGCATGCCAATGGCATAGTCCCTTGCCTTGCCGGCCATGACCAATCGGCCATAGACGTCGAGAATCGGTTGGAGTTCGGTCTTGTGAAAAGCGATTCGCGGTTCCGGGGGCGTTATCCGGTGCGTGTTTTCAGCCATTTTTCCCTTTCTGGTTTCTCCTGAGACGCGAAAAGGTGGCTGGTAAGCTCGCCTAACCGCGATTTAATGCAAAACGGGGGTAATTGGGGCAGTTTTGCCATGTTTACGCCTTGCGTCCGCCCCCGACGACAATCATCTTCTAATTGTCGGACGGAGGTGTTCAGCAGACACCCCGGACCCATCAGCCCCCCCAGCCCCCTGGGGCGTTTGTTCAGCTTCTGTCCGACAACTTACCCTTCCCTGACAATTAACCTACGCCTTCGTGGACCCATTGGGCCGCGAGACCGGCAATACGTCAAGCAATGGCTTGGCAATTCGCCCGAGATTCCGGCCGATGCCCGAGGCAAGGCTGAGACGCCGGTCGATATAGGTACCGAGCTGTTCATCCGACGGCTGGTCGAGCCAATACATGATGATCGGCGGGATCACCGCCGCCAGCAGGCCGCGCTTGGAATAGCGATTGTAATCCTCTGATGTATCGCCCGCCTCGTCCCAGACCATGTCTGCGATGCGCCAGGTCCGCTGGACCGCAGAGGCCGCGCCCCAGGGCAGCAGGCCCCGAACGGCGGCGCGGCGGACCGCTTCCCGGTTCGGCTCCAGCGCAGCAAGCCATGCCAGAACACCCGCCTTTACGCGCGCGGGCGTCTTGAGGGCCGAGATATCCTGATCCGCAAGCGCCTCGCGAGCCGCCTGCCCCGCCCGGTCAAAGAAGGCGTCAATCAGGTCGGGTACGCCATTTGGCGCCGCCAGCGCCTGTTCGCCCTCGCTGAGGCCTGCCTGTTTCGCGGCCCTGGCCGCTGTGGCCTCTGTCCAGCCATCGAACGGCACGTCCGGCAGCATTGCGTCCAGCCAGCGGAACCTAAGGACTTCGGACGGTGTTTGTGTCATAACTGAACCTGATGGCTTTAAGGGCTTGGCCAATCGGC
>Ga0098074_1000773_pt1 | contig 19039 bp, 18 predicted proteins | sample 32_taG_FD_75064 | JGI IMG/M metagenome (GOLD analysis project Ga0098074, IMG submission 75064) | Marine viral communities from the Gulf of Mexico - 32_GoM_OMZ_CsCl metaG | ecosystem: Environmental > Aquatic > Marine > Oceanic | place: Atlantic Ocean: Gulf of Mexico | collected 2015-07-12
ATTGACCTTGTCCGGCACGTATTGGCCCACGCTTTCCTTAAAGAAACGCTCCCATAAAGCATTGATATCCTCGGCCGCTTTCGTGTTGTCGGTGACAATGGATAGACCGACCACGTCGAACTCATCCACCTCGGCCAGCCCTGCTTTAACTTCGTATTGGTTCATGTTATCTTGTTTATAGTACTTCCACCTTGTATTGCAACGGCCTTATCGTTCCAAATCGAGAAAATCATTCACTTGTTGGCATAATTTTTTCCCTGACGTCATAGGGCGAAAGCCTGTTTCAATAAACGGTATGGCACTAGCAGCTTTTGGTTTTAATGAAATACGCGCTTCACACTCTGGTGCTACGCGTTCTTGTATATGGATCAGGCGGGCTTTAATCTGGTTCAAATAATCTGGAATAAGCATAAAATTATCAAAAGTATTTTGACCGCCAAGTGTCAGGTCGTGAATGTGATCGATAATCATATCGAGTTGCTGACCGTTTCTTTTGACATCTCTGGTCAGCCCATTTGTGGCCAATGTCTCTATTTCGGCGTCGGTCAGGCCCATCTTCATAAAAGCTTGCCGATGTTCAGGCGTACTTGCAATGTGTTGGATGTATGCCGGTTTTACAGCGTTTTTAAATTCTTTCCTGAGCTTTTGAGAGATAGAGTTGGCTACTCTTGCTGAGGGTAATGTACAAAACTCAAGACTATCAGGCAGACTGAGCTTTATGGCTCTGAGGAATTCAAGATCTTCGGCGGCTTTAAGGAGTTTCTGTTTTTGTGCGTGGGTCAGCATTAGCGCGCTTGTCGCTTGATGGGAATGCTCGGCGATAGTCGTCTCTATATTTTGCGCGAGCGTCTGAAAAATGGCGGTATGATGCATCGCTCGAATTTATATTATGACAATATTTCTGTCAAGTTTATAGTTCCACCCCAAGCTTTTCGGCTACGGTGAAAATATCCTTATCGCCGCGTCCGCACATATTCATCACCAGAATGTGATCTTTTGGCAGGGTTGGCGCGTGCTTGATGACTTGCGCGAAGGCATGTGCAGGCTCCAGCGCGGGAATAATGCCTTCCAGCTTGGTGCAGAGCTTGAATGCTTCCATGGCCTCATCATCGGTCACGGACACGTAATCGACCCGTTTTTGATCGAACAGCCACGCATGTTCGGGGCCGATTCCGGGGTAATCCAGCCCGGCGGAGATAGAATGCGCTTCTTGAATTTGTCCGTCCTCATTTTGCAGGAAATAGCTCTGCATGCCGTGTAGAACGCCCGCGCTGCCGCCATTTAAGGAGGCCGCGTGTTTATCTGTCTCCACGCCCATGCCGCCGGCCTCAACGCCGATCATCTTGACGTCCGGTTCATCGAGGAATGGGTGGAATAGACCCATGGCGTTCGATCCGCCGCCAATGGCGGCCACGAGCGTATCAGGCAAGCGGCCTTCGCGTTCCATCATTTGCTCACGCAACTCTTTGCCAATCACGGATTGGAAATCGCGCACCATCATGGGAAAGGGGTGGGGGCCAGCCACAGTGCCGATAATGTAATAGGTGTCATGCACATTGGTGACCCAATCGCGCAGCGCTTCGTTCATCGCATCTTTCAGGGAGGCCGAGCCGTCCTTGACCCCGCGCACTTCGGCGCCTAATAGCTTCATGCGGAACACGTTCGGCGCTTGGCGCTCCATGTCTTTCGCGCCCATGAACACGGTGCAGGGCAGGTCAAACAGCGCACACACCGTGGCCGTGGCCACGCCGTGCTGACCCGCGCCTGTCTCGCAAATAATGCGGGTCTTGCCCATGCGTTTGGCGAGCAGGACTTGGCCGATGCAGTGATTGATTTTATGCGCGCCGGTATGGTTCAGCTCATCGCGCTTGAAATAAACTTTGGCGCCGCCCAGATGTTCGGTAATGCGCTGGCAGAAATAGAGCGGGGACGGGCGGCCTATATAATCACGCGCCAGCTCGTGGAATTGCTCCCAGAAGGCCGGATCGGCTTTGGCCTCGTTATAGGCTTGCTCCACGCTTAAAATCAGCGGCATCAGGGTCTCGGCGACATAACGTCCGCCGTAGGGGCCGAAATGGCCGCGCTCATCGGGGCCTTTTGTGTATGTGTTTGCGCTCATGAACGGTTATATAGCGTTTTTCGGGTTGAATTGCGAGCCTAAAAGTAAAACAAAAGCCCCGCATTCTTCGTGAGAGAAGTGCGGAGCCCAAATCTCCTTGGCGGTATTACCCACCAAGTTAAGGGATGTATTCTCAGCTTTACCAATAAAGGCAGGGAGCACTCCCGTTTTGTATATCTTCCAACAATGTGGCAAAAACAATGTTCCGAAAATCTCAGATTTTTTTTACGGCTTGAATAAAGGCTTTGATTTTATCGCTGTCTTTCACGCCGCGCGCGCTTTCCACGCCGCTGGAGACATCGACCGCGTCCGGTTTTAAGATGGAGAGCGCTTCGGTGATATTCTCTGCATTCAAGCCGCCGCCGAGCATCCATGGCTTCTTAAAGCGCCGCCCATCCAGTATGTTCCAATCAAAACTATGCCCCGTACCACCCGGTAAATCTGCCTTAGGCGGGCATGAATCGAAGAGGAGCCAATCGGCGGCGGCCTCGAAACCCTCTAAGTCTTGCAGATCATCCTCGCTGGCGACGCGCATGGCTTTCATGACTTCGATGTTATAACGCGATTTGATCTCGGCTACGCGCCCCGGGCTTTCCTTGCCGTGCAGCTGGATCATATCCAGCCCGATCCCGCCCAACGTTTGCTCCAACAACTCATCGGACGGGTCAACGAACAGCCCCACACTGCGCACGCCAGTTGGCACCGCGCGCGCCAGATGAAAGGCGGTATCAAAACTTACCGCCCGCGGCGAGGGAGGATAAAACACCAACCCGACAAACCGCGCCCCCGCCTCAATGGCGGTTTGCAGGGTTTTGGGTTCCGATATGCCGCATATTTTTACATGGGTCATTATATATAGTGCTCGTCGTCTTCGTTTTTACGGGGGTTTTGCAAGGAGTATTGGTAATAATTCGAAAGCACAGTGACGCCAAAAATAGCGATTAAGGGGCCAAAATATAAATTAATGGGTACGGCGAATATAAATTTTAAAACAACTGCGCCCGCGCCAGATTGTATAAGTGTTCCGGCGGTTATCCCTAGTACTGTAAAAACTAAAAAGCCGACAAAAAGGTAGGCCAGTGTCATCAGAAGGACTTTCCACATTGCAAGTATGGGTGTAAAAATCATGCGTAGGACGTAGCCCTCACTTAAAGCAAAGGCTTGTTTTAAAGTTATATCATTACCAGTAGCCTTAGCTGGAAAATAAAAACTAAGGCGACATCCCATATATGCCGCAAAAACACCAACCGCAAGTGAAGAAATACCTATGAGAGAAGGCAATATAAGCCCCGTAATTAATCCGACCAAGGCTCCAAAAGCTAAGATGGCAACAGTTAGGCTAATTGCCATTACTATAAAACCAATTTCCTTTTTGGAAGGTTTGAAGGGGTTCATGGCGACATAGTTATCAGGGCCGTGAATAATGACACGATGCCAACTGATAGAGAGGCATAATAGGAAATAACTAGCAATCATGCCGAATAATACAAAATTATAGGGCTGCCCCGTATCTGGATTGATGCCCATGAAATGCTGGGTAATGACCAGATCAAGGAAAATACAAATGGCTATATAGGGCATTAGGGGTTTGAAAATATCCCAGAATGTATCCATATGCCCCTCGATAAAATGCCGCACATTGCGCCCAGTATCTTTGAAATTCGGCGTGGGTTGGTAATGGAGAATGCTCAAATTATTAGTCCTTATGCATTAGATAGGGTGCTTAAAATATCTTGTGCCGCTTTCGCCGGATCATCGGCCTGCGTAATAGGGCGCCCGATCACCAGATGGGTGGCGCCTTCGTGTAGCGCTTGCTCTGGGGTCATGATACGTTTTTGGTCACCTGCCTCGCTGCCTGCGGGGCGGATGCCAGGTACCATTAAGGCGAAATCTTCACCGCACGCGGCACGGAGTGTGCCGATCTCGTGCGAGGAGCAGACCACGCCATCAAGTCCGCTGCTTTGGGTTAGGAGCGCCAAGGCCTTGACTCGTTCTTGCGCGCCGTCTTGTTGATAGCCGATTTCGGTTAAATCACCTTCCGAGAGCGCGGTCAGGATGGTCACGGCCAAAAGGCGGGTTTTGCCGTTTGAGGTTTTTTGGCAGGCTTCCGCTGCGGCCTCCATCATCGCGCGTCCACCGCTGGCATGCACATTTAGGTATGCGGGGGTGAAATGGGTGCAGATGGATCGCACCGCGCCCGCCACTGTGTTGGGAATGTCGTGGAATTTCAAATCAATAAATAACTGCGCATCCGGCGCGGCGCTCAAAACTTTCTCGATGCCTTGCGGGCCGAAGGCGTTGAAAAATTCCAGCCCCAGCTTGATGCCTGTATAGGGAGCTAAATCGCGCGAGAGCGTGCAGGCACGCTCCAGATCACCGGTGTCGATTGCGGTGTAAATCAAAGGGGTCTTGGTCATGGGCGTGGGTCTTTTAAATGGCTTGGCGTTAATGTCGGGTGAGCGCGGGTGGAAAAAGGGCGGTCTCCGGCTTTTCTTTGGCGTCCATAATAATTTGCGTTTTCTTCAGCTCGGTTTCAAGCGTTTTGATCTGTTTTTTCTGCAAACGCTTCTCGCGGCGCAGCTTCCCGTCACTCATCCAGACCACAAGCGCGCCGATGATAAAACCGATCGCGGCGAATCCGAGTACCAGCACATAAAGCGGCCAGTTGAGCGGGTCATGAACGGGGGAGTAGTACAGCGTCACATCTTGGCGGTTAAATGCTGCGAATCCGGCAAATAGAACGATAATAATAAATCCGGCAATCCAGCGGAAAAAGGCGATCATGGCGGATTAATCCTCGCCGTTTAGACGCTCGCGCAGACCTTTTCCGGTTTTGAAAAACGGCAGGCGCTTGGCCTCGACATGGACGGTTTCGCCTGTGCGTGGGTTGCGGCCCGTGCGGGAATCACGATGTTTAACAGAAAATGCGCCGAATCCGCGGAGCTCGACACGATCACCGCGCACCATGGCGGCCGTGATTTCCTCGAAGATTGTCTCGACAATTTTTTCAATGTCGCGCAAATACAGATGCGGGTTTTGCTCGGCTAGACGCTGTATAAGCTCTGATTTTGTCATCGCGGGGGTAATCCTTTATTTCACTGAATTGAAAATAGATTGCACCATCGATTTGCCAGCGTCAAGCAAAACACATTGAAAAATAAGGATTTTAATTTGGAACTTTAGTCATTTGTATTAAAAAAAACATTTTTAATACAAGCCTTCAAGCGCCAGGCATGCTTCCGGACTATCGTCCGCCCTCGCGCTTGCTCGGGATGATTTGGATTATTTTTAACGCAAATCACTATAAAAAAAGCCGGATCGTATGACCCGGCTTTTTTTTATGCTTTAGACGTTTGTTAAACGGAGGAAGGCTTATGCCTTGTCTTCGCTTTTCTCGTCTGCTTTATCGTCTTTCTTGGCAGCGGCCTTCTTCGCAGCAGGCTTTTTCGCTGGTGCGGCTTCTTTCGCATCAGCGGCTCCGCCAAGGGCGGCACCAAGAATATCACCAAGGGATGCACCTGATTCGGTTGAACCAAACTCTTTCATCGCCTGCTTATCTTCATCGATTTCGCGGGCTTTGATAGATAGGGCAACCTTACGGGCTTTTTGATCAACGCTAATGACTTTGGCATCAACCTTTTCACCAACGGCGAAACGGTCAGGGCGCTGTTCGGAACGCTCACGGGACAGATCGGCTTTCTTGATAGAGCCGGTCAGATTCTCGTTTACGCTTACCTCAACGCTGCCTGCCTTAATCTCGGTCACAGTACAGGTAACAACCGCGCCTTTGGCCACGCCTGTCATTGCACCTTTGAACGGATCTTCGGTCAGTTGCTTGATACCAAGTGCAATACGCTCTTTTTCAGGGTCCAGCTCAAGAATTTTGGCCTTAACCTTATCGCCTTTGTTAAAGGCTTTCAGCGCGTCTTCGCTCTGATCTTCCCAAGAAATGTCGGAGAGGTGAACCATACCGTCCAGGTCGTCATTGACGCCAACGAATAGACCGAATTCGGTGATGTTACGTACTTCACCTTCAACGGTTTCACCGGCTTTATGCGCGGCGGCGTAAGCTGTCCATGGGTTTTCCTGACACTGTTTCAGGCCAAGGGAGATACGACGTTTTTCTTTGTCGATATCCAAAACCATAACTTCCACTTCCTGAGAAGTCGAAACGATCTTGCTTGGTGGAACGTTTTTCTTTGTCCAAGACATTTCAGAAACGTGAACCAGACCTTCAACGCCATCTTCCAACTCCACAAACGCGCCGTAATCAGCAATGTTTGTGATGCGGCCGGTGAATTTATCACCAACCTGGAATTTCTCGGAAACACTGTCCCAAGGATCGCTTTCCAGCTGTTTCATACCGAGGGAAATACGCTGGTTTTCTTCGTTATAACGAATAACCTGAACTTCGATGCTCTGGCCAACCTGCAATACTTCGGATGGGTGATTAACGCGTTTCCACGAAATGTCTGTGACGTGCAGAAGACCATCCACACCGCCAAGATCAACGAAAGCGCCGTAATCTGTGATGTTCTTGACCACACCGCTGAGGATTTGACCCTCGGTGATGTTGTCCAGAATGTCTGATCTGGCTTCTTCGCGTGATTCTTCAAGAACGGCACGGCGGGAAACAACGATGTTTCCGCGGGCGCGGTCCATTTTCAGAATGTGGAATGGCTGCGGCGTACCCATAAGCGGGGATACATCACGAACCGGACGAATATCAACCTGTGAGCCCGGCAAGAACGCAACGGCTCCGCCAAGATCAACGGTGAAACCGCCTTTGACACGACCAAAGATAACGCCGGTAACGCGCTCTTCTTTTTCGTGTGATTTTTCGAGTTCCACCCACGCTTCTTCGCGGCGGGCTTTCTCGCGGGAGAGAACGGATTCACCATCACGGTTTTCCATGCGTTCGACGAAAACTTCGACAACGTCTCCTGCTTTGATTTCCGGGTCTTCTCCGGGTTTGGAGAATTCGTGGAGGGGAATACGGCCTTCTGATTTAAGGCCGACATCAACGAGTACAAAATCGCCGTCAACGGCAACAACAGTTCCGTTTACGACAGAGCCGACAAAAGAGTCCTGGCCCTTTAGGGATTCGCTAAGAAGGTCAGCGAAATCCGGAGATTCATTCAAATCTTTAAGATTAGCAGCAATATGTGCCATGATATTTAATTTCCTTTCTGGGGGTAGTAATGCATTTTCGAAGCTATACCTCGTTTGTCATGGGGCCTTTGAATTTATCCTAAGGATAGAGCCTTATCATGAGCAGTAAAATGCATGTTATGTCCGATACTATCGCTATGAACGCGATAACCTTTAGGCGCCCTTCGCCTTGATGATATTCAAGGCTGCATCAAACGCTTCATCAGGGGTCATCAGGGTGGTATCAACAATGTTGGTACTATATCCTTCGGCCTCATGGGCATTCAATGTATGGGCATCACGGGCATCACGCGCACGCATATCTTCCAAAACGGTGCTATATGTAACCGATAACCCTTTGGATTGCAACTCTTTTAGACGTCTTTCTGCGCGTACGCCCAATTCGGCGGTGATAAACAGCTTCACATCGGCGTCAGGGCAAATCACCGTACCGACATCACGGCCATCCAAAATGGCGCCGTTCACAATGGCTTCGGGGCTTCCAGCAAAGTTTTTCTGAATATCCAAAAGCGCGGCGCGTACCTCGGGAATGGCGGCCACTTGCGAGGCGGCGGTGCCGATGCGGTCCTCTTTCAAGGTCGTATTGTTCAGAACTTTTTCGACGCCATAGTTTTTGATCTTCTGCGACAGCGTCTTGGCAGCGCGGATAGCATCTTTTTTGTCTTTCGTGCTTAAACCCTCATCCAGCAATTCAAACGCGGTGGCGCGGTAGAGCTTGCCCGTATCCATATAGGGATAATTCAAATGCTGCGCCAGCTTGCGCGCCAATGTGCCTTTTCCGGATGCGGCAGGACCGTCAATTGCAATGATCATCTTATTATTTCCATTTATTCTCTGACGTTGTTATTCGTCACTCACGTATTTATATACGCTTCGTTCCTCATGCCCAGTCAGAAAATAAAGCGAAATCATAAGAACGTGGCGAAGTTTTTATTATACCTTCATTATTGCGCAGCCCAAATCATTCATCAAGTCGACGAAATTGGGAAAGCTTGTGCGGATCGGGGCGGCATCATCAATTTGTATGGCCTCGTCTGTCACGCCGCCCAGCACAAGAAACGCCATGGCTATGCGGTGATCCAGTGCGGTTTCGATTAACGCGCCGCCTTTGGGGGCTTTGCCCGTGCCGTGAATGGTCAGGCTGTCCTCGCCCATCTCCAGATTAACGCCGCAGGCTTTCAGGCCGTTTGCGACCATCAGCAGACGGTCACTTTCCTTGACGCGCAACTCTTCCAGACCTGTCATGATTGTTGTCCCCTCGGCGCAGCTTGCCGCCATGGCAAAGACGGGGAATTCATCGATCATGGAGGGCACGCGGGCTTCCGGGACGGTAATGCCTTTTAATTTGCCTGTGCCTTTAATGAAAACATCGGCGACTTTTTCGCCGCCTTCAATGCGCTCGTGCTTAAAGGTAATGTCCGCGCCCATTTCGCGCAGACAATCGAATATGCCCGTGCGGCGCGGGTTCATACCTATGCCGGACAGTTGAATGCTTGAGCCTTCGGTAATGGCGGCGGCCACGGCGGGGAAGGCAGCGGAGCTCGGGTCACCCGGCACATCGACGGCGCAAGGTTGGAGTTCCTGATGGCCGATCACACTTACGGCGAGCGCGCCATCTTCCAGTTCCTCCGTCACAACCTCAACGCCGAAATGCATCAGCATATTTTCGGTATGATCGCGGGTCGGTTTTTCCTCGATCACGGTGGTGCGCCCCGCGGCGTTTAGGCCTGCCAGCAGAATAGCGGATTTCACTTGCGCGCTGGCCACAGGCAGGCGGTATTCTATATTCAAAGCATCATCCGCGCCAATCACGGTGAGCGGTAAGCGTCCGCCCTCACGGGATTCAAAGTTTGCGCCCATCATCTCCAGCGGGGTAATGACGCGCTGCATCGGGCGTTTCGACAGGGACGCATCCCCTGTAAAGGTCGCTGATATGTTATGTCCCGCCACAAGCCCGATCAGCAGGCGTGTGGACGTGCCGCTATTGCCCATCTCTAACGCTGTTTCAGGCTGCTTTAATCCGCCAATACCGACACCGTAAGTGCGCCATAAACCATCAGGGCATTTTTCGACTTTCGCGCCCAAGGCTTTCATAGCCTCTGCGGTGTGCAAAACATCTTCGCCTTCCAGAAGGCCGGATATGATCGTCTCGCCGATTGTCAGCGCGCCGAACATTAGGGCGCGGTGCGAGATGGATTTATCCCCCGGAACTTTTGTTATTCCGCTAAGGGCGGCAGATTTTTTAGCGGTTAAGGCGTGTATCTCATTCATGACTTCACTCTTAACCAAGCCGCGCGTAAATCGCAATTACAAAAATAAAAATCCGCAAAAGCTGCGGATTTTTATTAAGAGTATTTATGTGCTTTTATCAGGATGAGAAGCTTGCCAGCGTGCCGTCATACCCGGTGATAAATTCGACAAAATTATCAAACGGGACGGGGCGTGAATAACGGAAGCCCTGTACCTCGTCACAATCATGATCCAGCAAAAATTTCTCGTGGTCTTTGGTTTCCACACCTTCGGCAATGACTTTCAGGTTCAAGGAATGGCCAAGGCCGATAATGGTTTTTGCAATCGATGCATCATCCGGATTATTTAAGGCGTTGCGGATAAAGCTCTGGTCGATCTTCAAGCGGTCAATCGGGAATTGACGCAAGTAAGACAGGGATGAATAGCCCGTACCAAAATCATCAATCGCAAGCTCAACGCCCAATGCGTGCAGGTTTTGCAGTGTCTGGATTGTGTGCTGTATATCATCCATAAACACGCTCTCTGTGACTTCCAGCTCCAGCATGCGGGGGTCTAGACCCGTTTCGCTCAATGTTTTTTGTGTAAAGGTCACAATATCACTTTGCGAGAATTGCGCGGCTGAGACGTTCACGGCGATACGTATTGGCTTACCAAATTCTTTTTCCCATCTCACGGCGGCTTCGCAGGCGGTTCTCATAACCCATTCGCCGATCGGCACAATAAGGCCCGATTGTTCGGCTACCGGAATAAATTCACCCGGCGATATAAACGTGCCGCCATCTTTGCTGTTGTCGGGTTTCCACCAACGCAGCAGGGCCTCGGCGCCGAAGACCTCTCCGGTACGCAGATCAAGCTGCGGCTGATAGAACAGCTCCAACTGGCTGCGCTCCATCGCATCGCGCAAATCACGCAGCATCTGGAAACGTTGTTGTACGGCGCGGTCGAAATCTTCGGAATATTCCTTGATCGTATCGCGGCCTTCTTCCTTGGCGCGGTTCAGTGCGATATCGGCGTTTTTCATCACCTGATCGGGGTCGGTTGCATCATCCGGGAATGTGGATACACCGATCGAGGCGCGGATCTGGAATTGCTCGTTAAACACCTTGAACGGTTCGGTGCGGATAACGGCGGCAATCTTATCGGCCAGATCTTTGGAATTGGCCACTTCACCGCCCAAAGGCATCGTGACCGCAAATTCGTCCTCCCCCGTACGGGAAACGGTGGCGACTTCCGGCATGGCGGCGCGCAAACGCTTACCAACGGCGCGTAGAATAGCATCACCAACATTGTGCCCCATCGAATCGTTCACGTCTTTAAAGTGATCAAGGTCAATCGTCACAACGGCAAAGCGTTCTGTTTTCTCCGATCCTGCTTCTTTGATGCGCTCGCTTAAGGTCTGGATAAAGAGTGTGCGGTTCGGCAGGCTGGTTAAGGTATCGTAGTAGGCCAGCTTATGGATTTTATCCTGCGCTGCGCCCTTGATGCGCGATATGTTATCTGCATTCTGTTTAATAAGGTTTTGCGCTATTTCTATCGCTTCGCCGATTTCATCGCCGGTATCATAAGGTGAATCCATAATATTCGGGTTTTCGGGATTTTTTGACGCCGCAATAAGATTGTTACGCATAAACAGGATAGGCTCCAAAAGCCAATGGCCCAGCGCAATCATCAGAACAGTTGTAACAAACGCACTCATCAATAGCATAACAATAATGGTCTGTTCGACATAAGCCTGAACGAGTGGTTGGATTTCAGAGGCATCAAGGCGCGCAACAATAATATACGGGCGCCCCAAATCATTGGCGCGGTAGACGACTTCATAAGAGCTGCCATCGGCCGAGCGATAGGTTTTTGACAGGCTTTCGCGGTCCATCATGACCAGCGCCAGAGGCTCACCATACATATTGATCAAATCCAACTGGTTGGAATAGATCGACAAGCCATTGACCTTGGTCAGTGTTACCAAAGCATCTGCTTCGTCTTCCGTGATTGGCGAGGCCAGAAAGTCGCTGAAGTCGGAACCGATAAGCGGCACGATAGCCGAGCGACCGACCTCTTTTAGTTCATTCAGGCGTGCTTGTTCGAAATCACGCAAGGTGAAATTCAGGATAATCGCCTGTACCGCCAGAATGGTCAGGAACACCGCCAATGCGATACGCCAACTGATGCGGCTCTTCCAGATTTGCGCAGGTGAAGAGCTTAGCAGATTGGCTGCCTTTTTATCGTCTTTTGCTTTTGCCATATTACTATCTTTTTGAATCTTTACCGCCGTTGAACCCGGCAGCAATCCCCTAGAAAACGTTTTTAATGCGAGCATCAAATATTCTCACTATGTTATTTTTTTTCTACCATTTCGAAAAGGCTTATTTTTTTAAATAGACCAATCCCCCTAATTCTCAGTTTACAGGGACAAATATTAAGATTGCGTATATATTAGCATTAAATAAATTAAGGGGGTTTATTCTTAAATTATTGTTATTCAACATAAAATAGGATTACATCGCATTTAAGGAAAATATATTTTTAATTATGTTAAATTTTTTGACATTTTAAGAGGGCTTTACGCCCATTATATAGTTCACAGGCAAAAATCGTATATAAACCGCCCTCTTTCAAAGATAATTTCTTGCGCAAATCCTCAGGGGAGGATGGGAAATTGCGCACTGTTAAATTGGCTTTCATCTCCGGCAGAATTGCTTTGAGTTCTTTTTTACTGACCGCGCATTCGCCCTCCAACTTGAATTTTCGACCGGGAAAGTCTTCGATGACCGTATCGCCCGTGTAAAGATTCGTGTTGGGGTGCAGCTTAGCAATTCCATACCGCAGCCCTATAACATTATAACCGCCCACTTTTTGAAATGCCGGTCCCGGTTCGTATATATAGGCCATGGGGGCATTATAATGAATCGTTGTTTGCTTTTCCTCTGCGGGCGTAAATTCCAGACTATTCAGTTCGGCCCCGCTTTCATTCATCTCTACGGCCTTGATGCGGATTTTTGCAGGGTCTGTTTTATGGGCGCAATCCAGCAAAAAGAGCAATTCTTTGCAATCCCCCTGATACTGCACCACATGCACCTCTCTCACATATTCCAGATCGGAAATTGTTTTGTGAATATCCAGCACGGGCGATGTTTTTAGCAAAATAGCTGCACATTTATTCCGCAAGATGGGCAATAAGGCGGTGATATTGGGGGTGCATGCGCTCAAATCGAATTTACCTTTGCGCCCTTCATCGCGGCGCTGCGGGTCCAGATAAACGAGATCGACATGCGGCATGGTTTTGATGAAATCTTCAGCCTCCATCGCTTCAACGCTCAGGCGCTCTTCAAATCCTAGAACTGCTGCATTATGCGCCAATACTTGCGCCGCTTGTGCGTTATGCTCCACCGCTATTCCTTTTTTGAAGCGGGTTAGCAGGGCGAAGCTGTCCATGCCGCTGCCTCCCGTCAGGTCGACAAAACTCTCGCCGCCTGCAATGCTGGTCTTATATAGTGCACAGGCATTTGAGGAGGCTTGCTCAATCAAATCGGCGGGCGGAAAAATGATGCCGCTATGCCCTAGCCAATCCGGCATTTTCTTGGCTGCCTTTTGCCGCGCTTTTATCTGGTCGAGGATAAGCGGATACGGCCAGTCCGGCTCTAGCGGTTTTTTCAGCGCCAAGGCTTTAACATCATCTTGCGCATGGGCTGCGATAAAGCTCTGTATTTTCGGGTCCAAGAGGGCTTGCCAGTTCATATCCGCATGGTAGTGTATCGCACTGGATTTTAAAACCTATTCATAAAAGGTATTGTGGCTGATGAAACTTACGCTCCCCTATTGGTATGATCTGCATACACATTTGCGACAGGAAGAGCTTCTGGCGCCCATCATTGCCTCCCAAGGGGCGATGGGCTGCGCAGGGTTTCTGGCCATGCCTAATACCAAGCCGCCTGTGGCCAAGGTGTTCGAGGGCGATGATTTGCCGTATTGGAGCATTGAAGCCTACCGCGAGATGATTATGCGTGCGGGTGGGGATGTTTTCCAACATATCATCACTCCGCTTTACCTGACCAAGGACACCACACCGCAAATGATTGAAAAGGGGGCGAAGGCAGGCTTGCTGAAGGCTTGTAAATATTACCCGCCCCACGGCACCACGGGCGCGGATTTTGGCTATCCTTTTATCAATTTTATTGAGAACGGGGTGTTCGAGGCGATGCGTGATCATGATGTAACGCTCTGTATTCACGGCGAAGAACATCACCTGCCTGCCGAGCAATATTTCGACCGCGCAGGCAACGCAGAGGAGATTTTTTATACCGAGCGCGTGCCCGCTCTGCTTGATAAAATCCCCGATATTCGTTTGGCGTGCGAACATATCACTACCAAAAAGGCCGTTGATCTTGTGAAATCAGCAGGCGACACTGTCGCCGCCAGCGTCACACCGCAGCATATCCTCTACACAGTCGGTCATTTGCTGCAAGGCTTGAAATACCATTTGTTCTGTTTGCCGCTCGTGAAATTCAACGAAGACCGCGAAGCCATCCGCGGAGCTGTCATAGACCCAGCCAATACGAAATTCTATGCCGGAACAGACAGCGCCGCGCACACCACCAAAACCACCGAATGCGGCTGCGCCGCCGGTTGTTTCACAGGTGGCATCGCCCCCCAGCTATACGCGCAAGGGTTTGAAGAGGCAGGCGTGGATTTATCAAGCGAGCGCGGCGCGCGCAGTTTCGAGTCTTTCCTCTGCCATAATGGCCGTAATTTTTATGGCCTTCCGCTGCCAGATAAAACCTTTACGCTTGAGAAAACGCCCTCGCAGACGCAGGCGCTCAAAACTCCTTCGGGAGAGATTATTCCTCTTCCCCTCGGTCTTGGTAATCCAAAGCTGGAGTGGAGTTTGAAGCTTTAGAATTCTCTTATATTTGTCTAAAATGCGAGGGAAATTATAGGCTCTTTTAATCATTGTTCTGTATTCTAGTCTTATAAGCTGAAAAATCAGCAGTGATTAATAAGGGTGTAAGAGCATGGAAGCAGTACAAAAGAGCGCGGAACATCATTTTCTGACCAATATACAACGTCTAAAAAATGCGCCTCACGGATGGGCGATTTTATATTTTTCTTTATCAAAACGTATCACCCATGCAGAGATTATCACGAATTCCTCTGCTATCAACAAATATCTCTCGCAAAGACGTCAGGACGCAGAGCGTGAATTTGAAGCATTAAAAGAAAAAGCAGGGCATATTCCAAAAGCGACGCTTTACCTGTTCGATGATAATGACATCGCCCTGGTAGCGCCTTATAAATCCGACGACAGCAAGGAATTATTGCAAGGGCTTTATAAATTCATGTCGGCGCGGCTGGATAAGGGCATGGCCGATTTCGGCATACTGGAGCACGAGCTCTACACTTATCAAAAACTGGCCGACCATAAATTTTTGAGCGCCAAGCGCATGGCGGCGTACCGTGAAATGGCCGACCGTCATAAAATCGGCAGCATTGGTTTGCGTCGTGAGCGCCGTGATCACGCCACCGTACAGGTCATAGAGGATGACCGCTTTACGGCCTCCTATGCCGCCGGCATTCTAAACCGCGAATATGATATGATCCTCTCGCGCAGCGGCGAAGACGCGATCTTGCATTACATAGAACATGCGCCGGATATTGTCTTTATCGACATCCATTTGCCGGGTTTAAACGGCCATCAGGTCTTAAATGCGCTGAAAACGATTGACCCGCATGTCTACGCTGTGATGCTGAGCGTGGATACGATGAAAGACAATATTGTGAAATCGGCCACGGGCGGGGCGCATAATTTCTTGAAAAAGCCGTTCTCGAAAGAACGGCTGCTTAATATCGTAAAGGCTTCACCCTACATACAAGGGGCAATGCGCCGCGGCGCATCGGAGCTACCGGTTCATTAACGGCTGGATGTATACGCGATCATATCCATGAAGCGGCGCTGAAGGTCGCGGTCTTCCTTGAAACACCCCGAAAACATCGATGTCGAGGTCGAGGAGTGAATTTTGCTCACCCCGCGGATCGACATGCATTGATGGTTCGCATCAATCATCACAGCGGCACCTTTTGGATTTAAGGCCTCTTCGATGGTATCAACGATCTGCTTTGTCATTTTTTCCTGTGATACAAGACGCTTTGAATATATATCGACAATACGCGCCAGCTTGGAAATACCGACCACTTTTTGATCTGGCCAATAGGCCACATGCGCCTTGCCGATAATTGGCACCATATGGTGTTCGCAATGCGATACAAATTCAATGTCCTTCACCAGAACCATGTCGTCAAAACCTTGGATATCTTCAAAAGTCTTGGCCAGTTCCTTGTGCGCGTCTTGCGCATATCCGGCGAAAAATTCCTGATACGCTTTGGTCACACGCTTTGGTGTATCGACCAATCCTTCGCGGCGCGGGTCTTCGCCGGCCCAGCGCAACAGCGTTCTTACGGCTTCTTCGGCTTCTTCTTGGCTTGGACGTTCGTTCATATGTAGGTCCTTATCAAATGCTTTCGGGTTAATGAGTTCACTCGCCATTCGTCATGCTTCCAACTAGAATTTTTATCTTAGGGCTTGGTATTACCTGTATTTTCGCTTATTTTCCAGTAAAAAGTTACATGCTCAAGGAAACAAAAATGACTCAGCGCCCACAAATCAGGCTTTATAATTCTCTCGCCCGCGAGAAAACCGATTTTGTGCCGATTGATGAAAAAGATGTGCGCCTCTACGCCTGCGGCCCGACGGTTTATAACTACGCGCATATCGGTAATGCGCGGATGGCCGTGGTCTTTGATGTGCTGGCTCGCTTGCTCAAACATGTCTATGGCGATGCGCATGTCAAATATGTTTCCAACATTACCGATGTCGACGATAAAATCATGGCCGCAGCCAAGGAAACGGGGCGTCCGATTGACGAGATCACCGCGCACTACACTGCCATTTATAATGACGATATGAGCGCGCTTGGATGCGCCCTGCCTGACGTACAGCCCCGCGCCACAACCCATATTGCCGAGATGATTACCCTGATCGAAGGTCTTGTTTCTCGCGGCATGGCCTATGATTCCCAAGGTCATGTGCTCTTTAACGTACCAGCGTACGGCGATGCGTACGGCGCGCTGTCGGGCCGCAGCCGCGATGAACAAATTGCAGGCTCGCGGGTCGAGGTTGCCTCCTATAAAAAAGACCCCGGTGATTTCGTGCTTTGGAAACCCAGCGCGGATGGGGAGCCGGGGTGGGACAGCCCATGGGGGCGCGGGCGTCCGGGCTGGCATATCGAATGCTCGGCCATGGCGGAAAAGCATTTGAAATTACCCTTTGATATTCACGGGGGCGGCGCGGATTTAAAATTCCCCCACCATGAAAACGAGATCGCGCAAAGTTGCGGTGCCCATAACCTCCCGCCGCACGATTTCGCGCGGGTTTGGGTGCATAACGGCTTTGTGACGGTCGAGGGCGAGAAAATGTCAAAATCGCTGGGCAATGTCACGCTGGTACATGATTTGATTGCCGATCCGTCTATTGCCCCGATGATGATCCGCTTCGCGCTGCTTTCCGCGCAATACCGCAAGCCGCTGGATTGGAGTGCGCAAGCCCTTCACCAGGCCGAGATCATGCTGGGTAAGATCGAGGCCGCCATGATGCGCCTTATTGATGTTGAAATTAATCCTGCCGAGAAAAATGTCGATGTGGGCGTCATGGCCGCGCTCTGCGACGATTTGAACACGCCGCTGGCCTTTACCCGCCTTGGCGAGTTGCTGAAGAAAATCGGCCAATGTGATGACGCGCAGGAAATGATCACGCTCAAATCCATTCTGCATAATACGCTGGATGTTCTGGGCGTAGATATTGTCCTGACAAGCGCGCGCGCGGGCGAAGGGCACCCCGATACCCATGACAGCGAACACAACGCCGAGATTGACGCGTTGGTCACCGAGCGCACGCAGGCCAAAGCGAATAAAAATTTCGCCCGCGCCGATGAAATCCGCGATGAATTGGCCGCGATGGGCGTGGAGATTACCGATACTCCGAATGGCCCCGTCTGGAAAAGGACGTAAAGCACGATGCCGCAAAAACCGCTCTTGATAACGGGCTTCAAGCCTTGGGGAGATCGCGGCAGCAATATTACCCAGCAAATTCTAGAAGATTTAAGACCAGAGCTTGAGGGCCGCGGGGTAGAAATCGCTGTGCTGGATGTGTTCTATGACGCCGTGGATGATTTTATCGCAAGTCTGAAAACCTGCGATTATTTCAATGTCATATCACTAGGCATCATGCGCCAGAGCGCCCCGCCGATCCGTTTCGAGACCATCGCGCGCAAAACGGCCTTCAAGCCCGATGATAACGGCAAGTGTCCGGTTTTTAACGGGGCTGCGGCTGAAGAATATGCGGGCGCTCCTTCGCTTCTGGCGTTGCGCGATCATGAAAAACTAGGTGGATATGACATTGCTATGAGTGATCAGGCGGGCGCTTACCTCTGCGAATATATTTATTACCGCATGCTGGAAAGGGTAACCCCGAAAGGGGGAGCCGCCGTTTTCATTCATATGGCGAATGATGATATTGCGGGTAAAAAGCAGTTTTTGCTGGATTATCTGGACGCGCTGGATTCTAAAAACATTCAAGAACCTAGCTGATAATTATCGGGCAATCAGTACTTTATAGAAAAAATATTTGGGTGTGCCGCCGGTTTGATACATGCAGGCGGCTTTTCGTCCAAGGGCGGGCGCTCCTGCCGTTTCATCCGCGACTGTTTCCATATATCCAAAGGTGCCGATAAACCTATCCCCGCCGGTATCATCATCTTCTGGCGGTTCGGCGTTTTTCGCGCCGACACCTAAAATGTTATTAATTTGAATGCAGACCTCTTCGTTTATATTGTTAGCGCGCATTATCAGCTCGCTACAAGATGCATCACCGCAGGTGTTTCCTACGCCCGAAATTTCATTAACTGCTGTAAAACGCCATTCCGCGGGGTTTGAAGCATCCGGCGTTAAGCTTGCTTCAGGAACCGTTATTAAAGTGACGCCGCCGCCCTCAATATGAAAAACACGGTTAAAATTATCGCTGCAGCCGGCATAATTGTAACTGGTATCTGACCAACCGGGGGCGTCAAAGCATAATTCGGAAGGCTCGACACCCCGCAACTGTAACTGCGTTACGGCGTTAGAGACGATATTGGCGTATTCCAGAATTTCCGAGGCGGCAAGGTTCGCCCGCTCTTCGGTTATATCGGTCGCCCCGCCGCCGCGGCTGGTGCCTGATACGGCGTAGGATAAAGCAGCGATCAATGCAACGGCGATCAGGATATAAAACAGGACGTTGCCGCGCTCGCCATTTCTGGAGGTTTTGCGCGCTTTTATGTCTCTTTGCGCCAATACCGCACGCAATTTTTGAAAAACTCTCATCCTTTTATTCTACCTCAGCAATGAAATCTTTGAAATCGCTTTCATTGGATTTCGGGATATGGACGGGAATTTGATCGTGCCCAAGGGCGG
>Ga0098074_1000774_pt1 | contig 19033 bp, 23 predicted proteins | sample 32_taG_FD_75064 | JGI IMG/M metagenome (GOLD analysis project Ga0098074, IMG submission 75064) | Marine viral communities from the Gulf of Mexico - 32_GoM_OMZ_CsCl metaG | ecosystem: Environmental > Aquatic > Marine > Oceanic | place: Atlantic Ocean: Gulf of Mexico | collected 2015-07-12
CAACACCAAAGTCTTTAAAATCTTCAGAAGTGTCCGTAGCAAAGTTATAGCTACAAGTTTCTCCATCATGGGAGCTATTGAGGAAAACGAAAGATTCATCACCTACTCCTAAACCTCTTTGTATTTGCCTACTACCACTATTCTGTTGAGGATAGAAAGCATTTAGACGTAAGTCCATAACTAAGATGTTATCGTCTGTTGTACTAACAAACCATATCTGTTTTTCTTTCCCTCTATATTCTACTGTAGCTTTCTTACCTTGTAGATTATCTAAATACCATGAACGTATAGTGGTTTCTGATATATCATTCACTTCTATAAAGTTAAGCTCTGTAGCAGCTAATACGTGTATCCCTGTAGTAGAGAGGAAATACACATAACTTTCAGCCTGTACAATACCATCTACATTATCTAATACACGTTCACTAATTTTACTTACATTAAAATTATTAGCTGAAAAACCGCCATCAGGTCCGAATACATACCATACCCCATTCTCTGCAAATACAAGAATACCCCCCCTATAAGGGAAGATTCTAAATATATTTACAGCTTCATCAATCTCAATTCTACCACCATCTGTAGCAATCAAATCAGGATTGTCATCACTTGTAGGGTCATTAATCTGATAGCAAAAACCAGCACCTCTAGGAACCACTAACACTTGAGAATAATAAACAAAGTTATTAACCCCATAGAAGATTCTACCAAAGGCTGCTGTAGAGCATACAGGTTGATTTAATGTTGGATTCTCAATAGGCATTATACTGTAATACTCCCTATAGAGGTTAAGCTACTGCTAACCGTACCATCACTAGCCTTATTAGTAAGCTTAGTGTTTCTATCAAAGTCATTTAAAGGATATACATAGTGGCCTCTAGGAGCCTCTGTACTACCTATAGCTACCTGTACTAATGTTTTCTTCTGAAATACTTCATTCCCATCCCCATCAGTGCTAATTCCTAATAAAGCAATATCCGCATTACTTGGATATTCATTTGTACTATTAAAGTTGTCATTAAAGAAGTCTGTTACAGGGTCACCAGATGTATCATTACGGTTAGACTCTAATCGTCTAGTAGCATACCATCCCGCATTATATAAATTGTACTCATGTTCATCAGACAATGTTGTAGGTCTTTCACCTACCTCTAACCCATCATCTACTAATTCAAAGTCTCTAATGTAAATCCCAATAGTGTAAAATGTAATAGTAGTGTCTACTTTTTCTACTAGGATAGGGCTAATACTATTCGTCCCATCACTCCCTGTGATAATTAACTCACCTCTCACTTCATCTACACTAATTGTAGTAAGTTCTAAAGAGGCAATTTGAAACTCTCCTAAGTATGTAAAACTACTATCATTAGAATGTACCCTTAACCAAGTCTCATTGGCTCCTGAGAAAGAGATAATCGCTACATAGAGGGAATGTTCAGCCCAATAAAAAGTTTCCAATAAACGGCTTCCAGTAGCCCCTACAACTGTCTTAGTAAAATCACTATTAGCATTGGTGAATCCCTTTCTTCTTTTACGAATACCTCCATCAGTTTCCAATAAAAAATTAAGCTCGTCGAAGGTAGACCCTTCTGGAGCATTCAAAGGAGAAGCTTCTGTAATTAGTCCCTGTGTCATAGGACTATAAGCTTTTTCACCCCTAGCTCTCATTACTCTTTATCCCCTTGGGCTAATAGTTTTTCTTTAATGATTTTCTTTCTAGCATTAAGGTTGGTGGTGTCAGGAGTTGAGAAGTTGTATTTAGTACAGAATTCTTTTAAGTCTGTGTTAGTTTTACACTCTGCCAACTCTTCCAATCTACTAGGCTTCCCTTTCTCTCTTTCTAGTTTAGCAAGATAATTTGTCATAGCCACTTGAGCTTCTATGATACTAGTAAACATACCATCAATCATACGAGGTTGTTTACCACTACCATGCCATCTATAACCTAGTTCACCATCCTTCATGTAAAGTTTGTATTCCTTACCCTCATTAGTCGTAATTACATCTTGTATATCCACTTGATACTCCTTTTCTACCTTTTGATTGTTTAGCTCTAATACCACCAGCAACACGCTTATCCTGTTGCATCTTAATTCTCGTTCTACGCGCTCTCTGTGCTACTACAGGGTCACGTTCTTCACGTAATGCACTTCTTGCTTCATCTTCTACATTATCTCTATATAACTGTGTCATAGACTCAGGAAGAGGAATTACAAAGTCATCTTGTTGTAGAAAACTAGGAAGCTCTGTAGCTACCATCTTAGTTTTAGAAGCTTGTAAACTACTATCATAGTCTTTATGATAACTATCACATACAATGTACTTCCCATCAAAAGAAGTAAAGTATGAAGGAAACTGATTATTAACTACAGCCATTTGTGTACCATCATAACCCTTTACAGTAATAACGTTAGTGTTATCTGTAGTTACTTGTCTTTGATTTACTAAGTCCATAAAGTCTAAAGGTGTTAGGTATTCTACCTTCTTATAGCTTAATGTAGCTGTAGTGTCTCCAATCTTAGCAGCATTATACCAAAGCTTACTTTCTTGGATACGCTGAATGTTCTCAGGAATAAGGAGATAGTTAGGCTTAGACGTATCAGAAACAGCATCTAAGTTAACATCCTTCTGAAAAGTAAGAAGGTTACGATATTCCTCCGCTAAAGAATAGAACACTTCTTCAGCTATTAATGCTACTTGTTGACTTTCATCTGTCTCAAAAATACTATTAACATAAAAGCCATCTGTTCTATTTAGATAACTTTGTACAACACCTAAAAGTGTATATGCCATTACTTATTCTCCACTATGCTTTAAAATAGGCACTCTAAGAATGCCTATACGTAAAACACCCTATTAAAGGTAATCAACAGTGATAGATGCTACACCAGCAGTAGCAGTACCCGCTAGAGTAACTACTACTTGACCATCAGCAGCACCAGTAGAAGCACCTACTAATGCACCAGCACCTACAGAGTAAGAGCCAGCAGTTAGAGTTGTTTCTGCTGCAATCAAGCCATCATTATCAATCTCAGTGCCATCTGCTTGCTGTAAACCAGCAGACAAAGAAGTAGCACCAGTGAAAGCTTCGCTAACTTTAAGCTCCACTCCACGAATACCACTATTAGCAGGAATGATAAGTTGACGAGTACCAGTAGAATCTACTGGAGCAGGAAGGTCATCATATGAGAAAACATATTCAGCTACCTTACCGCCGTCCATTGATGCACCAACTACTTCACCACCTTTAGATGAAGTGTAATTAGTAACGTTGTAAGTGTTTAAAGGTTGTGCACTCATTATTTTAATCTCCTATAATTAAGCTAAAGCTTCTTTAGCAATGATAATACCTAGAGACTCAGCACGTTGTAGACCGAAGCCATAACGAGCAGTAGCACTCCATTCATCACGTTTCATACTACCATTACGCTCCATTTCAGCTTTAACTGATTGACGCATAACACCATGTACAGGCATATCATCAGCAGAAGCCATAGACATTGCAACACACGCAACACCATTAGTAACAGTTACAGAGTTAATAGTTTCTGAAGCAATTTTTGGTAGGTGGTGTGAGATAGCAATGTTAAAGCCCATAATGTTAGTACGGAAGTTCAAACGGTCACCAAAACCAGTGTTAACAATACCAGAAAAGTCATTGTTAAATTGTACTGGAGAAGTGTACTCATAAAGTGCATTCAATTGAGCTTCTACTAGCGGGTCAATGAAAAGAACACGATTCTGTTCAGGAACCAAAGCCTTATCAAAAGCAGCTTTAAGCTGAATGATATCACCGATAGTAATAACTTGGTTAGTACCAGAAGCTACAAAGCGGTGAGGCTGAAGATTAATTGCGTTCAAGTCACCAGCAGTTTGACCTTCATTACACGTTTTGAAAACATCAGTTTCCATACGGCGTTCAAATGCAATACCAGACTTACGAACGTTCTCAGACCAAAAAGCTTCCGCTTGATGTGAGTCTTGAGCTAGTTTGTCAGTGATATAGAATCCGTCTTGTAGGTACGTGTCAACAGAAAGTTGTACACGAGAAGTAGCCATTTTAGAAAAATCTACAGGCTGGTCTTCTGTGTAATCACTTACAGCACGGTCACCAGTTTTAGTAACTTCTAGTGTATCACCATCAGGAAATGCACCAGTACGGTCATTGAAAAGTAAACGACCAACCAACCAGTCGTCATACGCTTTTAGAAGTGATTCTTCATACACTTCTTGACGAATAATATTCGCCTGTTCACCAGAAATATAAGCCATTGTCTTATCCTCGTTTTATGTTTTTATTAAAAAAGTTTTTGATTAATACCACGCTCTTTCGCTTTAGCATTCAACCTATCAACCATTTGATTAGTTGCATCCTTAGCAAAGAAAGCAGGTTTTGTAGAAACAGGTGTAGCATTGTTATGTGGAGGAACATTACCTCCTGAAGGTGGTGCTACAGATGTTGCTGTTTGTTTATCAAGTTCAAAAAGTTTCTTGAACATTGTTGGATTAGTACGAGCCGTATTAATAATATCACTATCTGACATATTAAAAGCTTGTGCTTTCTCCCTTAGCTTTGATTCAAAATCATTGCCAAACACACTTTTAGCCGCATCAATACTCTCTGATTGATTCTTGTTATAAACTGTTTCTTTCTCCGAAGCTGACAGTCTTCCCATAATCTTTTCAGTTAGTTGGGCTTCAAGTTGTTCTAAATCCAACTGAGGGGTTGTCTCAGTGGTTTGCTGTTGACTAGGTTGTTGAGTCATTTGAGTAGTGTCCTGTTGTTTAAATTTTTCTAGTGCTTCCTCAAGCTTTAGGCTTTGGTTTACCTTAGCTTCTAACTCTTGAACTTTCGCCTCTAGCGATTGTTTCTCTTGGACAGTGTTTTTAATAAAGTCCTGAGAATGTTGCCAAGATTGTTGAGCTTCTTCAACCGTGTTGAATAGTCTCTCCTTACCTTGACTATCTGTGCCACTGAATAATGGCTTATGTTCTTCCTGAACTAATGGCTGGTTGCCTTCCAAATTACTTTTTACATCTTGGTTAGATGACATAACTTTGTTTCCTATTTTTTCTTTTTAATTCGAGTTTTAGTTTTAGGTGCAACTTTTTTAGCCCTTTTAGCTGCCCTTTCAATAATTTTCTGTTTATTCCGAATATCTTTTGCTTCCTGCCGCTCTTTTGATGCTTGTTGAGGATTACCTGACCGACTATGTATTGTAGTAAAACCTCCTTCTAAATCCTTATCTAAACCTTCCGTGTATCTTTTAAATCCTACACGTGAATTTTTCTTCCTATCTTTTGTAGAATTTAACTTTTTCTTAGCTGCTGCTTTTTGTTTTTCATAAGCCATTTTATTTTATCCTCTTATTTAGATTTACGTTTAACTGGTTTCTTTTTCATTGGCATAGGTTTTTTATAACTTTTCATATTCTCACCATTTTACGCGATTACTCCAATACGCTGCCGACATCTTACCTTTAGCTATATTTTTAGCGTGTCTTGCTTTAAAACTCTTTTGTCTAGCTGTAGCTTTCTTATCGCCTTTAACCCCTTGTTGACCAAAACGAATTGTTTTAACCTTGTCACCTTCCTTAGCTACTACAACATGAGACTTAGTAGGGTGGTTTGGTGTACGTTTAGGTTTGTTATAACCACTAACACCAGCCCTTTCTAATCTACTATCTTTCTTTTTCTTCTCAGCCATATTACTTACCTATTTGCTTTAAGAGTTTACGTAGTATTTGCCTTACACCTTTATGATAGGAATTAAATTCTTTCTTCTGAAACCATGATACAAAGTCAAACTTCTTATCACTCGTTTCTTGATTAACCCCTATTTCATATTCTAAATACTCTACAAATAACTCCGTCACTTCATTATGTTTCCAAGTTCTGTAACGTGTTAAGAGTTCATCCTTCTCTTGTTTAGTTTTCAATACACTAAACTGTTTAGTTAGAAAAGGTGGTATTTTATGTTCAGCCATTATAACTCTTCACCTAGTTCTAACTCTGCCATGCTAGGCTGGCTTCTATCCATCATAAAGTCTTCTTCTGCTCTAGCAGTAATCTTTTGCTGTTCTAGTTGTTCTTCTGTAGCTGCAAACTTACCGAAGATATCGAAGTCTGATAGTCCGTATAAGAAGTTAACAGCTTGTGTTAATTGCCAAGAGTTCATATGTGGAGCTACTAATTGTCCTAATTGACTTTGTGACAACTGCTGAATACCCGCTTGTTGTTGTAGCTGTCTTTCAAAACGTCTAGCACCATAAGGAACCAACTTACCATTACTCTTTAAATCATCTTCTGTAACTTGTAGAGTAGTGAAAATACCCTCTTCATCTTCTTCTAACACTTTAATAACTGAAGTAAAGTTCTCTTTAGCTATCTCAATTTCAGCAGTGATAAGAGGCTCTAAGAACTCTTGTTCAAACTGTTCAGCACTATTAATAAAACTTCTAAATGCACCTTCATTAAGGTTTTGTACTTCAAATGCTGTCTTTTCACCAGCAGTTCTAAATCCACTAATCTGTGGAGGTAGACCACTAGCTCTACGTGCTAAGTCTAAATGTAATGCTATTTCATTGTTATAAGACAACACAGTAGAGTCTGGAGTGATATCTGATACACTACCACCTTCAGGTACTAGGTATTTAGTTTGACCTGTTACATCGTCGTATATCTCTTCTACATCACCTACATACAATCTATCAGGATGTGCAAATCTATCAATAGCATCGTTCTTAGCATTCTCCCTATGGTTAATCATGTAGTTAATCCCCACTACATTATCTAATGCTCCTCCCCACAAGTTGTCAGGTCGTTGTTTAAAACTTCCTTTGAAGACTCTAACACCCGTTTCTTCTTTATCAAATATAAGACAATCCCTATCAACAATAGCAATGCACCGATTCTTATAAACAGTTTTGGAATTAACATCGTATACATCACCGTAATAGGTTAACACTTCAATAAAGTCTGACATTAAATATTGTTCAATACTGCCAAAGCCATCAGGGATATACTGTGCTTCTTTACGTCTATTAGAGTAGTCATTTCTACCACCACTAGAACGTCTGTCTAACACACCTTCCATTTTAGCCATATCAATATTCAAGTCTGAAGGTAGGCTATCAATCCACCCTTTAAACTCACCTAAGCTCATTAGACTTCTTATGATTTTACCAGTGTTATAAAAGCTATTAGCAGTAGGGTTAAATACAATATCAAAAGGGCTAATACGCTCAATACACGCCCCAGCGTATCCACTAACAGGGACACCTTTCTCATCAGTAGTTGTAGAGTCTTTGTAATATACTTTAGCAAAACAGTTTCCATATCTATGATAGTCATCAATAACCTTACGCATAGTAGGTCTGAAGTCATTAACTCTATGAATATGTTTAATGTAAGAAAGTACTTTCTCTCTCTTAGTTTTAGTTACAGACTCAATATCATAACCTTGCCATCCCAACCAATCTTCATGTGGGAGAATAGTGCTATACATAATAGCATTAAGGTCGTTGTGAATTTCACTTACAACAGGAATCATAGTGTTATGGTCAGTACCAGTGTTTAATGTACTGTTAGTGTCCGTACCATGAATATACTTATCAATCTCACTCCACAAGCTTCCTGCTGGCTCTTTATAAGAATTCCATTCAAACCACTTCATACTAACTGTAGAAGCTACATTTGCTACTTCACTATAATTTTCTATTGTAAGAGTCTGCATTACGCTCTACGCCTTCTATTTAAAAATCTGTTCTGTGCTTTAACAACTTGACCACTGTTCACTTTGTTAGTTGTTATTCTCGGTTTTGTATTACGCTTACTTGTACTCACAGCAATAAATAAGCTATCTTTTAAGTCATCTGTGGATGGTCTTGATAGTCTTAACTCTTCCTCTAAAATACGAGATAAACCGCCCTTAAAGTGAAACACACTACCATTCCTGTACAATGGTTCTAATATCTCTTCTATACGTTCTTCTTTATTACGTGTAGAAGGTTTAGCTTCAATGATTAAGTTGGCTGTCTGTCTCCTCATTTCATCTTGAATGAAGTTGGCTATAACCTTACCACCAGCATTACTTTCTATTGTAGCTTTAGGGAATCCCCAATACTCCCACAATTCAAACAAGTTCTGATAGTATACTTCTGCTTTATCTGTTTGAAATCTTCTTTGTTCCAATACATACAAATAACCATCTGTATCCCACCCAATTACACTGATAGCTGTGTAATCTCGTTTAATCTTTCTTATTCCTGTAGACTCTGAGAATGCTAAGTCAACACCACAATGAAGAGACAACACTTTTTCACCATACTTCCACTTACCATTTTCTTGTTCTAAGAACTTAGGGTTGGCATATTGAAAGTGTTCTCTACTAACTCTATCAGTACCTACAGCGTTAGGGTCGTTATAATACTGAGCAAAGTATAGCTCTAAGTTCATAGCATGAGAACGTTTCTTACTTAACTCTGTAGCATTAAATCCATACCAATTACCATTAGGCATCTTCTACCTAGGCCATATGTAGTTCCCACTACCATCCCTAGACTTACTATCTTCTACTACTCTTTCAAAAAACTTCCACAATGGTCTTGTTTCTACTATTTCACCATCATCGTTATAAACGTCATAAGTTTTTTCTTTTAATGTAGCGTATAAGTCATTATCCCCATATCTAGTACCTACTGCCCACATTAAACTACCAGTGGTAGCAATACTACTGAAGGATTGATAGGTTTCCCTTATTTCCTCACGCTCTGAGGGACTTTTATAGTTTTCATTAGTAACTAAATCATCAAACACACAAAGTTTGAAGTGTGCCCCTGTATTGGTACTTTTAGCACTTGTAGCCCATATAGTAGGGTCTTTTTCACTTTCTGGTCTATCAGGGTGGTCTACACTAATTTCTGTCTTAGTCCAAGCCCCTTTAGGTTTATGTTCATAGTCCTTTGTACGAGTGTTGTATTCATACCTAAGCATGTTAGGCCAAAACTCTCTATGCATTTCACTTTTAAATATATTTTTGATAACCGTCAATTGTCTTTCCGACAGAGTAGGGTTAGCAGAAACATACGCAATTGTGAACCACGGGTGTTTAGTCACCACCCAACTAACAGCTACAGCAATACAAAAACTCTTTTGATGGTCACGGGGAATTAAAGCTCCTGCATTATCACCATCACCACTTTCTAAAGCATCCTCTAATGACTTCTGAAAGTAATTAAAAAAGTCCCTATGAACATCACCAAAGTATCTATTAGGAAACATAGCTTGGGCATACACCCATAAGCTGTTCTCCATAGCTTCCTTAGCTTGTATCTGTTCTTTACTTAGTGTCATACGTTATCTTTAATATATGCCCATATAATTGCAAGCAGAGCTACTACAGGGAGTAGAAATTTATTTACCACAAATTTCACTATTCCCCAGTTGTTCTCACCTTTCCCTCGGTACTTCTCTAATTCAGCTAATCGCTTTTTTATTTCAGTAAGCTCCTTGGGGATTTCTAATACACTAGAGATATTCTTATCTAATGTATGAAAGTCCTCCTTCAACTGGTCAATTTTAATGTTTTGCTTATCATCCACTTCCCTTTGAAGTCTAGCATCCTCTTCTAACTTCTCTTGCACTACTCCAATACGTTCCATTGTAACAGCCATGTGTTGCATATGTTCTGCAAACGTAGCTAGAGTACTTTCCATTTTATCCTGTCTTTCGTTAGAAGCTTTTATTTCCCCTAATAGTGCTTTCTGAAAGTCATCCATTTCCATTTTCTACCAATTGTAATATCTTACTACTATTAGATTGTTTAGGTTGTTGTGGCTTTGTCTTAACAGTCCTACCTACGGGTTTCTTATCTTTATTATTCTCAATAATAGCTTTAGCTGCTGCTACATTTCCTTCACCTACCTGTTCCATTAAAGTACGTTTAGCAATACTTTCATCCCTAGCCTTCATATCCTTACGCCATTCTAATAACCCATCTAAACGACTTCCGTGTCCACTAGGATATTCATAACCTTCCATAAACCAATTACAATCTAACAACTTCTTCCAATGAGCCTTACTCCCTAGAGTCTTCATAGCACAATCATGTTCATCTACACTTTCCATAAAAATTTGATAGAGAGAAACGTATTCTTTACCACTTTTAGCGATATGATTTTCAGGTCTTAATGTATAAAAAGCATCTTTATTGTTGTATTCGTAAAATAAACCTTTAGTGAGATACTTACCGTTATCTGCTCTTAAAGTTATAGAATGTTCTTTATAATTAAAATTGGAATAGTCCATTATTCTTCCTGAAGTTCTCTTCTAATTCTTATAAAATTATTAGCTGTTGGTGTTATATCAATAGCCTTACTTCCTACACTCCCTTGTGTAGCTCTAATAGTATAACTTCTTGTTGTTCCTGTTTGTCCCACTTCTTCTGTAAAATCAAATTGAAAAGTTTCTGTAGCTATACCTGCCGCAGTGAGTGTAACAGTTTTTAAAATACTAGCTGTATCAAATTCGTACAGATTGAAAACTACCGTAGCCCCTGCATCCATGTTTTCTAAAGTTATAGCTCCTTCAAAATTAGCAAGAGTTGGATAAGGGATAGTCCATCTTCCGTTAGAACTGTCAAGGCAATCCTGAGCATCAGAAATAATATTATCCCAAACAATATCCGAAACAGAGTTGAATAACGACTGAGCAGCAGTTTTATTAGCTAAAGAGTAAGGCTTATCCTTAAACCCATCGTATCTAACTTGTCCTGCAAAATCGAAGTTATCCCAATTCGTTCTGTTTATCCCCACTGAACCCCAATCGGTGTTAATTCCTGAAACTTTAAAAGCTGTACAAGGGTTATTACCTGAAGTAGCCCTAATAGTAGTACCTTCAATATTAATATTACGAAGAGTGTACGTATCAGCGTTAAACTCTACCATTGTTTGAGATTGGAACGTGTCGTTATTGTAGATTTGGGAGTTAATAGAGTACAAATTGGATATACCATCACAGTACAATCCCCAGCCTACAGTATTTTCAGAAGTAAAGCCATCCAATAAGACAGACTGACCTAAACCACTCTCCCCTTTAAGATACAATGCTACGTTTTGACAACCATTAGCTGCTGCACATTGTTTAATGTTAAGAATTTGACCTTTCCAAATCATAGCCCCAGATGTAGGAGGTGTAGCACCCCCATCATTGGTTCCACAAACTTGAAAGAAAACATGTTCTAAATTAGTATAGCTTCCTTCATTTCTTCCTGCGCTGCCGTCAGCCTTAATACCCCACTGAGCCGCATTTTCAATCCAGCCTGAACGGATATTAACCATGTTCCAGCCATCATCAACTTCTGTACCGTTCTGCATTAGAATACCGATGTCAATATCTTTAATGTAAAATCGCTCTATATTGACTTCATAAGCGTTAATTAATCTAATACCAATACTATTAGCTGGTGATGTAGTGGTTATGATACTAAAATCTGTTAAAAATGAACCCCAACTAGCTGCATAAGAGCCAGAAGGGACTGGACCATCTATAACAAACAAGGCTTCATTAGCTATTTGATTGTCAAAGATAGTGTTAAGAGAACTTTCTCCACGTATCTTAATACCTGAACTAAAGATACCTTGAACTTCAGGAGAGGTTACATTAATACTTGATTGGAATACATAAGTTCCGTTAGGGACAAACAAAACCCTACCTGCTAATCTAGCTAAAGCGTTTGTCATATTACTTGACTGGTCATTTCCATCAGGTAGAATTCCAAACCAAGCAGCATTTACTGTATCATTTAATTGTAGTTCCCACACTCTGCCATTTGAAGCTGTTACATCCCCAAATAAAGCTGCATATCCATCTGCTGCTAATTTAAAAACAGCATTAGCATATCCTGTAACTACAGCCATTTTACCCGTAGTTGTTTCTGAAATACTGACAAGCTCTGCTGTGCTGGAAACAATAACCCAAAATTTATTAACTGTGGAAACATCTGAGATATCGTCCGCATCTAAGACGACATCCCCTACTTCCCCATTTACACTTGAAACAACATCTTCAGGAAGGTTTTGCCAAGAAGCGACTTCACCGTCAGTTCCTAAAAACTTTCCTGAATTCCCTGTTTGGTCAGGTAATCCTGTTGAAACAACATCTTGGATATCTTTTAGTCTAGCAGCATCATTAGAATCTACAGGTACAGGAAGATTAATGATTCTATTAGAATTCATATCTATAACAGCTTCCATCTGATTGGACTCCCCTTCAGCGGGTCGCCTATCCAATTGGTCAGCTATGGATTCTGCTACCTTTTCTAACTCTGCATTTATAGGGGCTAAATCCCCTGTTAAAGTGTTAGGAGTATAATTGCTCATTTTTAACCTATCTTTGTAAATTCTAAAATTGCAGAAGGGTTATTACCATCACTTGTATCAATATCCGTATCTGCACTAGCATAAACTTCTAACCCGATAATATCTTCATTATTAATTTCAAAAGTTCCAGAAAGTGTATTGTGTGTTGTTAAGACACCTGAAGAACTTGTACCATCATCGCTTCTATCTGTATCACTTGAAGAGTACAAAGGGGTAAATGAACTATTATCTGAAACTAAACGTGTTGTTGTTCTTAATGACGTTACAGCACTTGCACCTGAATCATGTAAAAAAGAAGCTTGAGCCTTAAATGTGTATTTACCTCTAGGAAGTGTAACCTTACCTGTAACTAAATCTGTAGAACAATACTCAATGTCATTTTTTACTTCTGAACTAAAAGTAATATCTCTCCAACCTGAAGCTGTGAAGTTTTGTGTTCCTGAAGTACGTAACACTTCTACAGAATTTAAAGGAGCACCGTAAAGCCAATCATGTTTAATTAGCTGACTATTAGTTGTACTCGTAACAGAAGCATTTAAAGCTGGACGTACCGTAAGCGTATACGCACCTGCACTACCACTAACTGCTCGTATTTCATGGAAGTACGTTTCTGAACTTCCACTGTTGTTGAAACTAATCCAATCTCCTAGATTTGGAACTTGGGCACTTGGAATAGCAGAAGTAGTGACAGTGTTTGTACTCACAGTACCAGAGTCAATTGTAACTGCTTGACTAGAGATAATTTGTTTTAATGTTCTGTCTCTACTAAATTCAACTACACTCCTTTCAGGTGGATTATACATAAACGCCCCTCGGTAGTTAAGAGGGGAAGTATCTCCTACACTTGGGTCAGAGCGTAACCCTACTAGTTTATAATGATAATCGCCTTCCCCACCTACATCCGTAGCTTCATTACCTCCGTATTCAATAACACAATTAGAATCATCTATATAAAAAGTAATAATAGGAATGTCATTATCTGTTTTATTATCAGGGTTAATATTAAAAGCCATCCAATCTTCAATATCAATAATCCCCGAATCAGTAATATCCTGTCCTATTAATACTGCACTCCCAAACAATTTACCTTGTTGAAAGTTGCTGATTGTCGGCTTGTTAGTGATACCCGTAGCTACTTTATTAAATCTAGCGTTATTCCAAAAAATATCATTACCGCTAAATAACAGTCTGTTATTAATAATTGTGTTTTCCCAAACACCGTTGAACACACTAGCTTCTATTTCTAGGAATTCATTGGTATCGCTAAGTTTTACACTATCACTAACCCTAGCGGTGTAATTAGTAGATTGACCAGCTACACATATGTAGTTCTTACCTGTACTTGTGTTATTCAGGATTTGATTACGTTTAACATCTGCTGTAATGAAATCATTAGGGGCTGCTGCAATAGTTTGTTGCAAACCACCTGTATCTGGATAGTTATCTTTAACTAAACTATTTCTTATGTTGTACTCTCTAACGCCTTGGAAAAAGAAAGTATTAATACCTCCAGAGAAACGTACTTCACAATTATCAACTACAATAGACTCTATATTTGTAGTACCCCCTGCTGAACGTATATCAACTGGAGTACCATCCACTAAGCAATTCTCAAACAGGACTTTATCCTGATTAAAAGTTATACCCGATACAATAAAGTTACTTCCATCGAATGTAGTTCCCCATATAGCTCTTGTGAATGCTTTAAATTCAGAATTAATAGCTGTGAGCTTGCCTACTTCAACTTTTTGCGCTGTACCACTAGGACTTATTTGTTCATCAAAGAATGATAAGAAATTGAGAGAATTGCTGTAATTATAAATCTGATTAGGAGTGTAATCATCCGTACTGGACGTACCATCAAAAGTACTGTTTTCTAAATACGTATTAGGGATATACATTGTACTCCCTGTAGCAAATCCAAATAATATGGAATCCCTTGTTCCGTTATAAAACTCAGAATTCCTAATCCCTAAATAACCCCTCTTAGTGTTATTAGCCCATACAATGTTTTGCTTACCGATATCTCTAGGACTAGCACAGAAACAATTATCAAACAAAACAGCACTACATTGGAATTTGAAAGCATCCAGTACAATACTGTTGAATTTGTTATTACTTAAAAGAATCTGAGCTTGTTCTGTTGTGTCCTCTAGGTCAATGTAATAAGCATTACTACAATTCTGGAAAACCATATTTTGTATTAAATACTTACCACTTCCTTGGAACTTAATAGTGCTTTTATCAAACCTAGCATTGAACAGTCGTGTGTTCTCCGCAAGGATGTTTGTGGTAGCTCCGTCTGTTCCTGAAGTAGAGCTAACAGCATTTGCCATAGTGTAAGTATTACTGGAGATGTTTGAAAGCGTATTCAATACACCACCGGGAAGCTGTGAAATACTTGTACTATTAGGGAGATAGCCATTACTCCAAGAGCATGAGATATGGTCTCCTACTTCAAACGCAGAAGGATTATCCACTGCAAAAGATGTAGGAGAAGAAGATGTAGCAGATGTAATAAAGGTTTCTTTCAGACCTCCATCAATAACACCGTTAATAATACTGAAGTTATCTTTTTGAATAGTTATCTGAGCGTTATTACTTAACGTTATTGTACTACCTTGTAAATCCCAAACTCTTGCTACAGCATTTGAATCAATAACAACATCGTTTTCTATTACTAAAGATGTACCCCCGAATAATAAAGTTTCTACAGCATCACTAGCAGCTTCTAAATCTTGTGCTGTAGTAGGAGTAGTTCCGACATAAGCATCAATGTTATCAATACTAGAAACAGTAATAGTAGCAGTTGTGGAGTCTAACTGTCTTTTAGTGACAGCATCGGAAGGGTTTTCTCCATCAGCTAAATTAATAATTCTGTTGGAGTTCATATCCAACTCAACTTCCATTTGATTAGCTTGAGATAAGTCAGGAGACCTATCTACTTTATCTGCTATGGAATTCGCTATCTTTTCTAATTCAGCATTAATTTCTGAAATTGTAGATATATTACCTGTAGGTGTATAATTCGACATTACACATTTCTCTCTTTAATGCTTAATCTGATATTTAATGTACTTGCTGTAGCTGAAACTGTTACTGTTTCCGTAGCTGAAAGGAATTGACCCTCTATCTCTGGAAGGATTTGACCATCTGTAGCAATATTCTTAGTTGAGATGTATTCTACTCCACCAATTTTTAAATTACTAATACTTTCTGAAACCCCACCTGTATTTCCCATAATAGCTGCACTAATTATGGCTACAGTATCCGCAGGGCAAGTATACACCACTACATCTGTACCGTTAATGGAAGTTTGTTCTGCTGTCGTATAAGTGATAGTCATTATCTATTTCCTGTGTGAAATGGTTCTCTCATTTCAAACGTAATATCATCTAAGTTCTGATTTGTAGTGTTCTGGTTTTGTTGTTGAACGTTATAGTTGTAACGGCTTCTATCTTTAGGATACGTTTCTAAGTCTTCCACTCTTTCTTGTAAATCTACATTTTCACTGTTAAACGTTTGATTAGCCGTTTTCTGTTCTCTTAACAGCCTATCTTGTCTAGCATTTCTAAACTGCTTTACACCCCTATAACTCACTACTTCTTACTCATTCTGTTTAAAACTGTATTAACTACACTAGACATATGTGGAGCAGCGAAATAGAACGCTAATATCAACATAACAGGGTCATGCATTTCATTAGTGAAATTATCAATAGACGTAACAGATAACATCCAATTCTTATGAAACTCTACATCATCAATCCAAGGAGCTATCATACTCCCTAAGAATCCCATAACGTGTCCAAACACCCAACAACCAGCTATCATTAACGCTATAAATCTCCTAGTGAGATTTTGACCTTGTGTAGCTTCCATCCAGCTAACTAATAACGTTCTAGCTTCTGTTCTAGCTTTAGCTGCATCTTCAGCTTTTTCTTCATCAGAGTAGTATAGTTTATCCAATCCATTAGCAACAGTGTCGACAGTTTTATTAACTGTCTCACTACTATCAAATAATCTACTAATGAACCCTAACACACCAACCCTTTAACGTAAAGAAAGAGGAACATAAACATTCCTCTAAAGAAACGTCATAGTATAACTGACTTGGATAACGTTTCTTCTAATACATAACAATTACTAATTAATATATGAAGAATACATAAATAATTCAAATCTTTTTATTACGTTTTCTTTTAACGTATTGATTAATAATAACATTTAGCACATAGCGAACGTAGTGTAGCACTGTAAGTGCGAGGTTTGACTTTAGTCAGACTGAGCAAAGGCAAGTGCCTTGATGCCCCTAATCCCAAAAAGCTATAATTTTTGTAGAAATTTTAGAGGGGCTATGCACAACATGCAAGCAAAAGACTAATCCCCCCTGTGGGGTGGTCTTGAAGCTTGTATAATTCAATCTTTTTAATAGATTGCCCTGAGATTACATGTGTAATCGAGAGGGGCTAGACACATCATTCCTTACATGAATGTTGGTCAGTAACTACTACTCATATATAAAATATAGGCTAAAGCCAACATTGTATATATTCGTTGTAAATGTGTAACCTATGTATATTTATTTAATTAATAATAGTTGTTTTGTGTTTGGGTGTGTGTTAGTCAAAGACTATACCTTATACATATAAAGCTAATTAAATTAATTTATATTTATTTTAAAAAAGTGTTTGACTTTGTTGTAGGTCTCATGAGAGGATAGCTACATCGAGTCAGGGGACACAATCAACTGGTTAGATTAAAGGTACTGGTAAGTGCTCCAGTAAATAAGTATCGAGCGAAAGCGTTAGCAGATATAAGCCTTTAATAGCGACTATAGCGAACTAACAAATTAACAGTTGACAATGTGAAAAACCTTTTGATAAGATGTTTAGCAAGTTAGGAAGACGGTTTACAGCAGGCCATTAGGGGTTTAACCTATAAAAGCTGTACGGTGCAAATATACGTTGCTGCTCTTTAACAATATGGAATTGCTGGCCTCATTTAATGGGATTACCAGCGAGTGTGACAAGGATATAAAAACGTGAATTGTCGCACTATAAAGAACAGCGCCTAAGCAGGGCGCGAGTAATACTGCTCCAATTAAAGCATATTAATATTAGTGTGTTTTAATTGATTAACTAACATTTAGACAGGTGAAAAAATGTTAAACATAAATGAACTAAATTCAATCAAAGCGCAATTGGTAGCTAAATTGGAGTTATTGAAAAGCAAGACAGAACTTCCAGTTTTAATTTTCGGGGATGATGTAGCTTGTTGGGAAACTTATCGTGGTTCAATGGGCAATGACTACACTTTTGTAAAGTGGAAAGAATTTTGTGCTGCTGATGTGGAGTATCACAATCATTGGTTGGAATTTGTGAAAGATAGCGGATGGCTATCACTATCAAAATCCAGAGCGTATACAGTGAAGGATGGGCTTGACCAAGTGGAAAGTCTTCTGAAAATTAATGAAGCGCTAACTTGTTAAAAAGGTGGAAAAATGACTAATCAAGCTAAAAAATTATTTGTAAGACTTTGGAAAGCCGAACACAAAGCGACCACTTTATCTCACAAGTTAAACTCTGATCTTGACGTTGCATATAGGCTAGATAAACCCACGGCCAGAATTGCTGGTAAGCTTGAGACACAACAAAACAAAGCAAGCGATTTAGTAAATCAAATATGCGAGAATATCGAGATCGGATTGTTCCCACATAATGCTGTAGAATTATGCGAGGATCAATTGGGCGATCTGGTTGGTTATGTTTGCGATTGCTATGCAGATCTTTGCTTAAATTATCAATAACATTTAAACAGGTGGGCAAATTAATGCGATTACATGAACAAGTAAAACAATTAAAAGCGGAAAAAGAGTTACTACTAACAGGTCTAGGTGAGCTTCAAAGATACATTTATAGTAGTAAATTCCATCAGGATACTACCGTTCAAATTAGTGATATTGATTTGCGTATTCAAGATATTAAATGTGATTTATTCAAATTAGAAGTTGAGGAGACAATGTAATGAACACTAAACTATTCTTTCAAATTATTAGCAGTTGTATGGTAGTTAGTCCTAAGAAGGATGTTCGATACTACTTGAACGGTATCCATATTAAACAGGATGACAATGGCCTACTGATTGAATCAACTGACGGGCATAGACTCGTGCGCTATCAATACACTTATAAGTTGCAAGGTATGGATGAGTTCGATGTGATACTGGATATCAATTACATTAAGCCGATGTTAGATAAAATGAAAGTTATGAACTATCACAAAACGGTTTGCGCAGATGTAGTTGTTACAAATGTTGATGATGGATTTATTAATTTTAATTTTGATACTGTGAAAATTGTAGATGGCAGGTATCCTGATTGTGATAGGGTGATATGGAAACATGACAAATATTCTAAGCCTATCACTGAGTATGGTATTAATCTAGATTACTTGGCAGATATTGCCAAGATACAAAAGCCATTTAAGGCGGGCAAGTTTAACGGTTGCAAGTTAGAATTTAAAAGCGAAGGGGATAGTGTAAAATTCACTTATCCCACTAATGAGGACGGGCTAGAAATGTTAGGACTTATCATGCCATGTAGATTGTAGTTAATAAGCTATAGTCTATACAGACATCATTGTGTAGACTATG
>Ga0098074_1000778_pt1 | contig 19007 bp, 14 predicted proteins | sample 32_taG_FD_75064 | JGI IMG/M metagenome (GOLD analysis project Ga0098074, IMG submission 75064) | Marine viral communities from the Gulf of Mexico - 32_GoM_OMZ_CsCl metaG | ecosystem: Environmental > Aquatic > Marine > Oceanic | place: Atlantic Ocean: Gulf of Mexico | collected 2015-07-12
CGCGGCGGTACTGGCGCCCGCGCCATTCATGAAGCCTGTATTGCTAAGATCGGCAACATTACCCTTTACCGCATTGGCAAAGGCCGCGTGTAACACAGGCATGCGCCAGTTTTGCTCACCTGTTTGTTCACCCGCTAGTTCTAATTTCTTCCAAAGTTCATCATCATTTGAAAAAGTGCCGGTATAGACATCACCAAGCCCCGCAACCATCGCCCCGGTCAGTGTAGCAATATCAATAACGCTATGCGGGTCAAACTCACGCTGCACATAGGTCATGCAATCGGCCAAGATCAAACGCCCCTCGGCATCGGTATTGCCAATCTCAACGGTTGAACCGTTATACATCGTAATAACATCCGATGGGCGGAAGGCATGACCGTCAATCATATTTTCAGCCAACCCGACAATGGCAACGACTTTGGACTGCGCCTGTGTATTAACCAAAGCACGCATGGCACCAACCACAGCGGCAGAACCGCACATATCGGTTTTCATATGCGTCATGCCGCCACCGGTCTTCAAATTATAGCCGCCCGTATCAAAGGTCACGCCTTTACCAACCAGAGCCAACGGGCGGTCTTGCGCGCCGTTTGTGCCGTCATATTCCAGCACGACAATGCGCGCAGGATTCATTGTGCTGCCTTGGGTTACGGCAAGAATTCCGCCCATGCCAAGCTCTTTCATGTCGTCTTCATCCAGTGTCTTGACGCTGACATTCGGCTGGCCACGGAACTCGTCCTCAATACGCTTTGCGTAGGCCATAGGCGTGAGCTTGTTTGGCGGTTCATTACCCAGATCTTTGGCCCAATTGGCACTGTCTGTCACGGTTTTTAACGGCGCATAGAGTTTTTGCGCAACATCCGTATTATCCACGATAGCAGTTAAGCTTGGCTGGTTCTCGTTGTCATTGGCGCTATCGGCAGAGGCCGCTCTGGATTTATATTTAGTAAATTCGTATTTGGAGGCCGCGTAGGCATCCATCAAATGCGCCGCGAAGGCTTCTGAGGAGATCGGCATATTATCAACGGTATCTGCCAGAACAGAAATATCATCTTCGCCGACATTATTAATAGATGCCTTCAGAGCACCTGATAATTTGCGCGCTGCGTCCTCGTCCATGTCCTCAGGCTTACCCATTCCGAGAAGAACAATGTCTTGCATACCATGCGCGGGATCAACCGAAAGGCGCAAAGGTTGCCCGGCTTTTGCATGGAAATTCTCTTTGGTCTGCATGCGCTGGCTCAGCAGGCCGCCCAGCTCGAGATCTAGCTGTTTTGCTTTGGGTCCCATCTCGCAGCCATCAAAAACAGGCACGATCATAAGTTTTGTGGCAGACGGAGTCTCATTTGAAAAATTGATTTTCATTTTATATATTCCCTGTTTTAATTTTTTATATTTTTTTATGTTATTTTTTCTAGCACCCCGCATAGCGAAGAGCAAATAAAAAAGCCCCGCAATTTCTTACGGGACTTTCTCGAATTTTTTAGGGTGTGTTGCTTTATGGGCGAATTGCAAGTCTGTTTAGAGTTTGGCTAGGCAAACGAGGCGAAGTTTATTTTAAATAAACGAGCCGAAGTTTAACAACGCCAAAAATCAAACAGGCGCGGCAATTACATCATGCCCATGCCGCCCATTCCACCCATACCGCCCATGCCGCCCATACCGCCGGCGTCATTGGCTGCTGATTTCTCATCATCTGGGATATCGGTCACGATGGCTTCGGTTGTGATCAACAGACCGGCAACAGAAGATGCATCCTGCAAGGCAGTGCGCACAACTTTAACCGGGTCAATGATACCGGCTTTAACAAGGTCTTTATATTCCCCTGCTTGAGCATCGAAACCATAATTGGTGTCTTTTTGATCCAGCAATTTGCCAACAACAACGGACCCTTCGGAACCGGCATTTTCAACAATCTGACGAACCGGAGCCTGAATAGCGCGGCGAACAATCTCGATACCAACATTCTGGTCGTCATTGTCACCTTTGAGGTCTTTCAGAGCGGCTGTCGCGCAAAGAAGAGCAGTACCACCACCGGCGATAATACCTTCTTGAACGGCGGCGCGTGTTGCGTGCATCGCATCATCAACGCGGTCTTTACGCTCTTTCACTTCGACTTCTGTGGCACCGCCAACACGGATAACAGCAACACCGCCAGCCAATTTGGCAAGACGCTCTTGCAGTTTTTCCTTGTCGTAATCAGAAGATGTTTCTTCGATCTGACGACGGATCTGGTTACAGCGGGCTTCGATGTCTTTCTTTACGCCTGCGCCGTCTACCATTGTTGTGTCATCTTTTGTGATCGACACTTTCTTGGCAGAACCGAGCATATCAAGCGTAACATTCTCAAGCTTGATACCGAGGTCTTCGGAAATAACCTGACCGCCAGTTACGATGGCCATGTCTTCCAGCATCGCCTTACGACGATCACCGAAACCAGGAGCCTTAACAGCAGCAATTTTCAAACCACCACGCAACTTGTTCACAACCAGAGTTGCAAGGGCTTCGCCCTCAACATCTTCAGCAACGATCAAAAGCGGACGGCTGGATTGCACAACGGCTTCCAGAATTGGCAACATGGATTGCAGGTTAGACAATTTGCCTTCATGAAGCAGGATATATGGGTTTTCCATTACGGCCTGCATTTTGTCCGCATCCGTGATGAAGTAAGGAGACAGATAACCACGGTCGAACTGCATACCTTCAACAACTTCAAGTTCATTGTAGAGGGATTTTGCTTCTTCAACTGTGATAACGCCTTCTTGACCAACGCGGTCCATGGCTTCTGCGATCATCGCGCCGATTTCCTCTTCGCCATTGGCGGAGATTGTACCGACTTGCTTGATCTCGTCATTTGTTTTGACGTTCTTGCCGCGCTTTTTAAGGTCTTCAACAACGGCAATAACAGCCTTGTCAATACCGCGCTTCAGGTCCATTGGGTTACGGCCTGATGATACGGCTTTTACGCCTTCACGGGCAATACTTTGCGCCAGAACTGTGGCGGTTGTTGTACCGTCACCAGCGTGATCATTGGCGCGTGAGGCCACTTCACGGATGAGCTGCGCGCCAACATTTTGCTGACGGTTTTTCAACGTGATTTCCTTCGCAACAGAAACACCATCCTTAGTTGTGCGCGGCGCGCCGAATGATTTTTCCAAAATCACATTACGGCCTTTCGGGCCCAATGTAACTTTTACTGCGTTGGCAATAATATCAACACCTTTGAGCAACTGCTCACGGGCATCTTCTTTAAAACGAATTTCTTTAGCTGACATGATTTAATTCCTTTCAGTCATTTTTCTAAGAACACCGGACTTTTCAATATGCGAACAAAACGTTTTTTGCTTCGTCCGGCGGGCCGCGGTCGCGACCTCTGGTTCTATAATTGATTATCCAATGATTCCGATGATGTCGGATTCTTTCATAACCATCAGGTCTTCACCGTCGATTTTTACTTCGGTACCAGCCCATTTCGAGAAGATGATTTTGTCACCTTTCTTCACATCCAATGGACGAACGTCGCCGTTGTCATTGATGTGGCCGCTTCCGATGGCGATTACTTCGCCTTCCATTGGCTTTTCCTGAGCGTTTTCAGGCAGAATGATTCCACCTGCTGTTTTCTCGTCATTGCTTGCGCGGCGGACGAGTACGCGATCATGTAAAGGACGAAATTTAGCTGACATTTCGTGTGTCTCCTTGAGGTTTATGGTTGAAATAGCGGGCATTATGCCTCTATAAAGAGCAGGCACAAAACCCCTCCAAAACTCACCGTTTCGAGCACTATTAGCACTCCTTACTGGTGAGTGCTAAATATATAGAAGAGTCTTCCGAAAAATTCAAGCTTTATTATATTTGCGCATACAAATGCGGAATTTGCGAAAACCCAAAAGAATATGAGATAATGAAGGGGTCAAGAAGGCTCTAAAGCACAATGAGCGACAAGGAGCCCGAATTATCAGGAGGATCCTATATGGCAAATTTTGAAATACAGTTCACACAAAACTATCGTCTGACCACGGCGAAAATTCTCTATCACATGCCCGACTACGAAAAGCTGCTGCAGGAATATATCTGGCAAGAATACGACATTGCGCCGAAATATCCCGGCCTACAGAAATTTCTGGAATTCTGGAGCAAGGAAATCGAGGGCAAACTACACAGCGTTTATGTCGCTGACAAAGCCCTGATCACGCCCGGCGATTACCGCTACGCCGATTGGCAGGGAACATTGCAATAGCAAGTGGCTCTGCTGCGCTACATTCATAAAATGAAAAGAAAATATCTGGAGGGTTATTCTGCCACGATCTCGGGGCAATCCTGACGTACGAATCCGGTGGATTTTTGAGGCCATTTCCCGTTTTGCTCTTTATATTGAATGTCCTGATGCAGAACACCTTTAATCTCTCGCGTCACAGGCGCGTTATGCGCGATATGCATACCGGCAGGGCGGGTGGGCGTTGAATAGAGCTGGTAAGTGGCCATCAACCTGGTTGATTGTGAACCAACATGATTGGAAGAAGATGTGCTCATCATGCGGTCAAAACGGTCGAAATCAAGCGCATAGGTATGCATCGGCACGACAAGATCCGTATTGATTTTGAAATGCGTTTTATCCTTATGTGCCTCGGGGGCGAACGCCAGACATTCCAGCCCTGTTCCCAAAAAGCGGCAAACTTCGGGGGATGTGTTTTCCGACCACGCCGACATAAAAGAGGCCAAACCGCCGCCCGTTCTGGTTAAATCGCAAAATATAAATTTTTTACCCTGCTCCATTTCTCCTGCCAGATCATCGGGAGATAATTTCAGTTTGCCAAGATAGCTTTGATAGCGTGCGGCAACTTCGGGATCAACAGGGCGCCCTGCCGCAGATTTAAAAGAACGCGCCAAGCCACTTTCTGTGCGCCCGTTCTTACGCAGCTTAATCGTTTCATCGCCGGCAGATTCCATGTAATTTCCCGTAAACGGGACATAGCCAATATTGGCTTCCTCACCGCGCAGGCGGCGGATCATGCCCACGCCCATTGTAATCCAAGCGGGCGATTGACCAACTGATATAATTTTATGTTCAGGAAATTCATCAACCAGATCTCGCGAGATCATAGTAATATCGCTCACCCAACCCGGATCATTCCACCATTTGTATTCGCTCATAGCAACATTATAACAAATACAGCTCAGTAAAACAATTTAAATTACAAATCTTCGGGGTCATTCGCAAGTTTTACTCGCAGGCCGTCCAGCTCTTCGCTCATAATGATCTGACAGGACAGGCGGGAATTGTCTCGCACATCCATCGCCTCGTCCAGCATATCTTCTTCTTCATCGCGTTTTTCGGGCAAGCGATCAAGCCAGTCTTCATTGACATACACGTGACAGGTCGCGCAGGCACAAGCCCCGCCGCACTCGGCCTTGATCGGCAGGCCGTAGTCGCGGATAATTTCCATCACGCGCCACCCTTCAACGCCTTCAAGCTCTTGTTCTTCGCCGTTTAGATCAGTGACATAGATTTTCATTTTTTTGTATGGTCCTTGGATATATTTTGCCCCGTCAATATTTGTATCGTGCCGTACCCGATTGCCACGCTGACAATGATCAGCAATATCATTTCCATCACTGACTGAAACCCAACCAATATATAAGGCAATATTTCTGACGGGCTTTCGGGCGTATGCCCTGTCATCATCATCATCAAATCAGAAAACAACAAGAAAATCAGTGCAAAGGGCAGCATGCATATGATCCAGACAGAGAAAATGTGAAAGGAAAAGGACATACCCTTCACCCTATGCAAATAACCGCGCATCGAATATCCGAATGTAACGGGAATATAAATCCACAAAATACGGAACGCCCATATCAAAAACCCGACCATCAAAGCGGCGGCAAAGAATGCGGCCAAACCGCCTTGAACATTGCTTTCCTCTGCGGGTGTCACCTCCACCATATGAATAACGCCCACAATTAACGAAGCCGTCATTTTCAACAATGTATAGACAACAGCACCCGCCTGAATATCGGCGGCGCGGCGTTTATAGTATTCATGGGAATCCGCGCCCGGCGGCTGGATCATGGATTCATGCTTGAATATCGCCAGTCGCACCAACGTGCAAATCAGATACCCCTCAATCAGATAAGACGGAAACAAAACCAATCCCTTGCGCAGGATATTTTCTTCCAGCCCTAGAGATAGAACGGTGGCATAGCTGATAAATTTTACCAGCACAGGAATGGCGGCCAGCCGAATAATCAGATTATGATTATTCACCACATACCGGAAGCCCTCTTTCGTGGCTGCAAAAATATCAAACGATGCCATAATCTTCTTTTTACACTATAAATTACCAGCACAAAGGTAGAATGAAATAGGCGCGCTGTCCATGGACTAGAAGAAAATATCTTGTCGAAACGCCATTACAGCGCTACTTTCCTCCTCATGAATATCACCGCCACGAACAATACATCTTTGGTCATCTCGAACTGGCTTTTCGCCGTGGCGGCGCTCGTGTTTTCCATGATTATTATCGGCGCTATTACGCGCCTGACAGAATCCGGTCTTTCAATGGTGGAATGGCGCCCGCTGATCGGCGCCCTGCCGCCCATGAGCGAGGAAGAATGGCAGCGCGTTTTTGATCTGTACAAACAATCGCCCGAATACCAGAAAAAGAATTTCTGGATGGATATCGAAGCCTTCAAGAATATTTTCTTCTGGGAATGGCTGCACCGTTTTATGGGACGTTTGATCGGCCTTGCTTACGGCTTGCCGTTTTTTATTTTCCTGTTCGCCAAGAAAATCCCGCAAGGCTTTAAACTGCCTTTAACGGGCCTACTGATTCTGGGCGGCCTACAGGGCTTAATGGGGTGGTACATGGTGCAAAGCGGCCTTGTTGACCGCCCATCGGTCAGCCATTACAGATTGGCCGCCCATTTGGCGCTGGCCTTGCTTATTCTGTGTCTTTTGGTCTGGCAAGGCATGGCCGTTCGCGGCGTACAAAGAAGACCCGCCCCGGCCCTTCACACTCATGGCTGGGCTGCGCTCGGATTTTTAATCCTCACAATTTTCTGGGGGGCGTACACCGCCGGATTGGACGCAGGTCTGGTTTACAATGAATTCCCTAATATGGGCGCAGGTCTGGTGCCGTCAGACATGTGGCATTTAAGCCCCGCCTGGGTCAATGTTTTCGAAAACATCGTGGCCGTGCAATTCACGCACCGCTGGCTCGCCATCTTTACCGCGATCTTTATGCTGGGGCTGTGGTCGCATGGCGCGTATAGAAAACAATTAAGCTGGCCGCTCAATATTCTGGCCGTGCTGGTATTTCTACAAGTCGGGCTGGGGATTGCAACGCTACTGAGCGGCGTGTCCATCCATCTGGCCGCAACCCATCAGGGCGGGGCCGTCTTATTGCTGATTACTATGACCGTCTTGCTTTATAAAACTAAGACCCAAAGTAAATCTTAAGCCGCAGGCTTAATCCTCTTCACTGCCCGGTATAGGCGGGAAGCCTGAGGGCGCACTGCCAGTTCCAGAGTTAGACCCTGACATATGTTTATCAATATCATCCAGTGAGGGTACGCGCGGGGCGGGCTTTTCATCATTTTTCTCTTCTTGCGCGGCTGGCGGTGTTTCGCTTTCAGGTCTAAATTGATCTTCAGGCCTCTGTGCGGGCGCTTGATTTTGCACGGGATTTTGATCCTGCCTTAGCGCGCCCATTCCCATTGGGGGCCTAGGCGGCGGGGTGTCACTTCCGGTTTGACTTGGTGGAGGCGGAGGCTGCTGGCTTGGCGGCGGCTCGGGCGCGCGGCGCTGCTCTTCCTGTGCCTGACGCACCCCGTCCATACCCATCGGGCGGCGAGGCTCTTCGGCTGCAGGCGCTTGTGCTCTTGCAGGCTCTTCGATAGAAGGCGCCGCTGGGACATCAATGCTCTCATCCGTGCCCTCTTTGCGCACAGAATCGAACAAACCGACATCGGACTCATCATCGTCCTCAGGTAACGGGGGAGGCGACGATGGCGGCGGCGGGGCATTATCGGTCTGATTGCTCTGATGGGCTTTTAAGCCCATCTCTAGCGGCGGGCTCATATCGGATTGCGGCATTGGCTCGGTTACGGCCGGCGCGGTGGCGCCTTCGGTCGAGATGGGTTTGATGTCGCCGAATTCATCTTCTTCGGAGGAATCCAGCCAGCTCATATCTTCACTGTCTTCACCGTTTTCACCTTGCTTATAAGATGGCGTGGTGCTGGAAAAAGAATGATCTACATGGCCGATGCTATTCACTTCAATATCCGGCACTTCCACTGATTCTTTATTCACTGGTGATGCCTCTTGGGTTGATAGGGAAGTCTCGGATGAGCGGAATTCCTGTGTTTCAACATACCCTGCGCTGCCGGGTTGCGTCTCCCCCTCGGCTTCTTCATGATTTTCAGGCTTGGGAAAATATTTATCGACAAAGCGATCTGTAAAAACATATTCGGCGAGAGGACGGTTAATTTGCGCCATGATTTTGTCCAGCTCTTCGACCTGCAAACTTCCGTAAATAACCAGGCGGCTTTCTATATTATCAAAGACCTCGAGCATTTGTTCACGCCGGACTTCGCCTTCTTCTTCCAGCTCTGCACGTTTCGCGCGGTCTTCGGCATCTGTGATTCCTTCATGATCGTAACGCACCAACTCATCGGAAAATATCTGCTTCGCTGCAGCCGGCCACTTTTCAGAAAAAATCAAACGGCCGCCCTGATTTTTACGGATATATAAACACTCCAATGCCTCAATAAAGCTCTCTTTTTTTTCGCTAAAGAGCTCACGCATGGTTTCGCTATGTGTTGGTGGTTTCTCTGAAAATTGGGAGTCTTTCGTCATGATGCATCCTTAAACTTAACTTCCAGTATATCGGTGAACGGCACGATGCATCAAGTCAGAATTGGCAAAAGTGCTAATTTGGTTGGCATCAGGCGCGTGGAACGCCGAGCCTTGCAGCTTGTTCCATCGCAGGACCGCCGTTAGCGCCCTCTCCCATACCAGCCATGCAGGTGATTTCATTGCAGTTTTCTGCAAACAAGGATGCGAAATCTTGCGGCGGAGGGACGGCCTCTTGCTCGGAAACGGGCAAAGCTGAGTGATCTTCCTCCTCCAAGCGTTGCTTATGCAATACCCCGTCACGCGGCCAGAACAAAGGCCTACCGGGTTGAAGTACCTGCCCTCTGTCATCGGGCACGCGCTCGGGCGTTTCATTGTAACGGTGCAAATGCTCCAGAACGGTATCCCAAAGATCGGTTGCGGGAACATTCAGGCCTTCTTGTGCCCCGAGCGTTGCCCTATCGCGGTCTGCCATCAATACTGTTGGCGGGGTATCACCCGGATATGCCGCATCCAGCAATGCCGGAATGCGCATTGGGTTATGCAGAAAATCATCCTTACTCATCGCAATAGCCCTGACTTCGCCTTCGGCCTCGAAAGTGACCAATACATGATCGTCAAAAAACTCGTGAGCATTGCCTTCAGCGTTCCAAACGCCTGTTTCGGCACCGTGAACAATCGCCACGCCGGCGCCGCTCCCATTGACGCTACGAGCAAATTGTGCGGCGGGGTCATAACCGAGAACCGCATGGACACTCTCCATATCGGCAATCACTGCGCCTAAGGTAATAACACCGCCAGCTTCGGAAAATCCTGCGGCACTTTCATACATCTCGTTCAAACCCGCCTCACTTAATTCAGGAACGGGGCTGGTCGGCTCGGGCTCTTCAACCGGACGATCAGGCGGGCGCGCTCCCGTCTCCAGCCAGCTTCTGAAATTGGCAAATTGCGGGTCGTTCAGCATTTCCGGCGGCACGGCATCTAGGCGCAATGAAATCCCTTCCGCGTCCCATTGAACCAAGCGGTCACGCATACGCATGAATACATCAGGATCGCTTACATCGAATACAACCGGTTCGCCTTCCGGATCAAAAACGCGGGTTGTCACTTCGTTTGGCGGCTCTCCGGTAGTCTCGTCCTTCAAGGCCGGCACCGTCAATAAAATCTGACCGCTATCCTCATCCTGTCGTAAATACAAGAAAGCTTCGGTTTGTACATCCTCGGGTCGGCCAACCGACACGGCGCGGGCATCGTCAATTACGGCCACATCTTCGCTGCGCGGCAATTGCGTAACGGGTATATCCTGCACAGGATCAAACTGTCTGCGTTGACCGAAAAGTACCAAAGCTCTACCCGCTTCAATCGCGGCGGCACCATCGCCGCCCTGCATTTCCTGTAGCATGGTCTGGAAAATACGGTCCGGCGATCCGGCAGGGCTATACACGCTGGAATAGTTCTCACGAATAAAGCGGTAGGCATCGTTGTCCATGAAACTTTCAAAAACATCGGCCCGTGCATTCGGGCCAGTCGCGTAATTCAACTGGGCCGAATTGGTCGCGTTTAGAAATTCTGGATCTAGCTTGTGAATTTGTACCATGGCCGTTTCGCGGTCTACACCGACAACATAATGCTGTCCCGCCACTTCGAAAAATTCTGGCGCGTAGTTTCTGACATGTTCGATATTCTGGTTTTGCGCTTGAAAACCCGCCATGGCCGCTTCGATCATAAGGCCGTCATAACCGAATTCCTCGCTAACACTGATTTGCGGCACATCGCTTATCGTATCAATACCTTGTGCATCCAGATAAATAACCTGCAGCCCGTTCTCGCCGGCGCGGAGTAATATACTCTCGCCATGACGATCGGTAACAACCAGCTCGCCGCCCGGCCCTTTTTCTGCCGCATCGTTATAGATGTCTTCCAACAATGCGCGATTTTCTTCCAGCCCGTCCCGCACGCCTTGCATGGTTTGCTGCGCTATCGGAGAGAGGGGCATTTCCTCGGACCCGCTCTCTATGGCCGCGATCATGGCATCAATGCTTTGCAATCCCCGCCCGTCCAGATCAGCCAGAGTCGCTGGCGCCTTATCAATCTGACCGCCGAAGCCTTCCAGAACTGGAGGCATGACTCCGGTCATGCTGCGTAGGTTGAATATTGCACTTCCTTGGGTATGCGGACCGTTTTCAGTAAGAAATCTCTCGGGGCTCGGCACCGACATTCCGAAGACTTCGCGAGCGACGTCAAATCTTTGTGCATCGTCACCGCTTGCATTTTCGCGCGCACGCAGAGCGACGCCAACGGCATTATCTATTTGACGTTGCAGAGCATGAATGCGGCCACCCGGAAAGGCCGCCGTTGCCGCCGTAAAATCATCCAGCCGCTCACTCATGCGTTGGCTTATCTCTTCTTGAAGCTCACTTTCGGGGCGATCTTCACGCTCCAGCGCCGCTTGCGCTTCTTCGTAGACTATCTCGAATAATTCCCCCAGCGCATCTGCTCTGCTTTGCCCCGCATTTTCCATGATGCGTGCCAAACGGCCCGATTCAACCGGATCATCGCTTAAGAACATAATATCTTCAAGGCCATAGCCGCTCAAGGTCGTGACCAGCGCATTGACCCCCGCCATCTCGGCCTCGGGGGTGCGTGCGATAACAGATTGCAACACATCGGCCTCAACCGCTTTCAACTCCGGTTTACTAATCAGGTTATTCTGAGCAATATTGGACGGCATATTTGGTAAATCCGGAATATTTTCAGGATTTGAATACACATCCAACGCCGCTTTCAGATTCTCTGCGGCGGCCATGTCTCCCCTTAAATAACGATCGGCAATTTCCTGCCGCAACGCTACGTCATTCAAAGCTACCATAAGGTGTTGGGCAAATTCAGTATTATAGACACCGCTGGAGCGATCTCCATCATAGCCGGTGAAATACTTCAGATCGATTATAAAAGCCTGCAGCGCCATGCGCGATGGCATATCGAATTCGCCATTCTCGATCGCGCCTTCGGCGGGTGTAACCTCGACATAATTACCACGCACCATAGTATTGATGGCTTCGCCAATAATCGACCGCGCTTGCGTTAAGTCGGGGGCACCGGCATTGGGATCGCCTACTGTCTGACGATACAGGCCGCTCTCGACCATATCATTCATCAACCCTTGAAATATACTTAACCGTGTCAAGTTCTGATAATCGAACTCTTCGGCTGCATTCCTGTCTGAATTGGTCTCAAGAACCTCAATCCGCTGCTCGCGAGCAGCCAATAAAGTGGCAATATACTCTTCGAACCCTTGGCTGTATTCTCCGCTGCGCTCTGTCGCATCGGTAATCGGGCTGTGCCTTTGCAGAAAATAAACGTAACTGCTCAGGGCTTGGCGTGCATTTTCATCATCCGCAAAGTTATCGAAATCAGCGTTCCCCAGAAATTCCGCGCCCTTATTGAGCGTTTCTAAAGTTTCATTCAGGGTATCCAGATTTGCTTGTGCGGCGATGCGTTCGGCTTCATCGGTATTTTCCTCCAGAAAATCCACGATATTCTGACGCGCCCCGTCTATACTGTTCAAATGGAATGCATATTCATTTTTTAAAAACTCTTCCATGACAGGAAGGGTCTCGACCTGAAGCTGCCTTTGCTCCTCGGAAACAGGCGGCGCAAATAAATGCTCGTTTTCTTCCAGCGCATTCATCGCTGTAATAAAATCACTCAAATCATTTTCAATGAAGTTGATAAAATTCTGCGGGTTCTGTTCAAAGAAGGCGGGCAAATCGTATTGCCGCGACAAGGCGGCTATTGCGGCCTGATCTCCATCGCTAACCGCTTGGGAAAATTCTTCGAACGCAGGGCTGGTAGAAAATTCTTGCAGTGCCGAAGCCAAAGCAGGGTCATAGGCATCATCAATGCGAAGATTTTGTGCATTTAACTGCCGCGTAACCGGATCAATCCGCGAGAGCAGAAAAGACATATTCTCTATGTGCTCATACAAACCCTGAGGTAATTGCCCAGCAACCAACTGTCCATCTTGCCCGCTCTGATAGGCAGGCATATAGCGCCCAAGAATATCTTGAATTGTTTGAATGGCTGCATTTATTGTGGCTTCATCTGCCATGCGGGCAACACCCTTGCTGTCTCTATCACACGTGACCCATCATTATAATAAACATTACAAGATTGGCCACAATTTCTATTTCTACCGTTTGCACATGGAAATTTTATTATTTTTTTATCGTTCAAGACGATTTTCCATGCAAGTTAAGTGCATCATGCCATAAATTGGTTAATTTTTCAACTTTTTAACATAAGGCAAAATAGATTAGGAAACGGGTATCGCACGGCTTTGAATATCTTTGTAATAATCCAGATAGGACTGCACGGATTTTTCCTTAGTAAATTCGTCCAAGTAGCGCTGATAACCTTTGTCCACCAACTTACTCGCCAGAGCCGGATCATCCAGCAAGCGCTGTATTGCCGCTTGCATCTGCGCTTCATCATCAATACCGACAACCAGACCATCTTCACCGTCCTTTACGAATTGACGCGGCCCATCCGCGCGCGTGGTCACGAGCGGCGTTTTCTGCGCCCAGCTTTGCACAAACACAGTGCCGAATGGCTCGTATCTTGATGAAAAAACGCAAATATCACTGGCCTGAAACAAGGCCGCGCGATCATTGCGCCAACCAAGCAGCTTGACGCGATCCCGAACGCCAAGATCCTCTATTAATGTTTCAAGCTCGCCGCGCATTGGCCCCTCACCTGCGATCCAGAGATAAACCCCTTCCATGCGGGCAACGACCTTTATAAGCGTATCGAAAGCCTTGGAAGTATGAAGTCGCCCCAGCCCGAACAAAAGCGACGCATCTTCGGGGATTCCTGCGTTTTTCCTGGATGCGGGCTCTGCGGCGCTCTCGGTTTCGGCAAAGTTGTTAAGGTGGATAGCATGATTTGCGGGAACACCTTGCTTTAAAAGATACGATTTAATATCGGGGGTAATCGCAATGAAATATTCAATCGCTTTATAATATTTCATTTTGTAATATCCGCCGAGCCTCGCCACGGTATAATAGCGCGGAATACTCATCGAAGCGCTCCAGCGCGGTGTTTTATCCGAGGCCCGCGACATCCAGCTTTGGACGATGTCCGGTTTAAAGGCGCGAATAATGCGCTTCATGGCAAATTTCGTATAAATATCGAAAGCACCGCCAAAGGGCAGACAATGCACTTTTATACCTGCCTCCCGCAGACGCGGGACGCGCACCGCGTTGTCTCTCGTAACAACTTCGATATCTTGCCCCGCCTCATGCATCGCGATGCACATATCAATGCACGCTGTTTCGGCGCCGCCGTGCTGCGCGCCCGCTAAAACGTGAAGAATTCGCATATCTAAATCAAACGCTTAACTTACTCATCCATTGCCTGGGGCATGGCGACAAGAACGGAATCAAGGTAGCTCTCCATATTGGCTTGCGTTTCATCCATTTTATTAAGGAGATACTCGCAAGCTTCCGCGCTGGTTACAGGAATACGCTCGACATTTTCCTGTGTCTTGGCCCGCAATTCATTGGCCTGTTTCAAAACTTTGTTAATTTCGTCCTCGGAGGCATAATCTTGCGCCAGCACCATGTTTTGAACTTGCGCTTCGGCATCGCTCAGTTTTGCATTTACGGCGTCCGTCCATTCTTTGAAACGAGCACGCAGCGCCTCCTCCATATCCGGGTTGTTCTCGCTACACGCATCAATGGCACTGCCTACATGGTCACGTATATATTCAACGGTGCGGATCAAATTATTATTGTTATACAGTGTGTAAAAATGGCGGCGATTATTGCTATCCAGATCGCCGGTCAGTGCCGCAAGACTATCATTAAGCGCCCGCAAATCGGGGTCCATGGTTTCCAGTTTTGTGCTTTCTTTGCGCGCTGCTTTTTTTGCCTCATTAGAGACGTCTTCACTAACTTCCGTTTCCAACTCTTCGGCGGGCTCATCTACTGCGGTGGCTTCAACCGCTTCATCTTCTGCGTATGAAATACCTGCGCTTGAAAACGCTAAATAAGGCAAAATGGCCAGTATTAACAATAAACGAGTCATGCCGTTTCTCTTTCTCTTTAGAGGTCACTGTATAGTATCTGAATTTGTAGCAAAAAAATCGCCGCCGGGGAAGCCCGGCGGCTTAAGTAATACCTGATTAATGAATTACATTTGGAAATACTGCGGGGCAACACAATACAATATAATTCACATCACCTCAGGCTTCGCACATGACTCAATCAAACTTAAAAACAAACGGCTCTCACACTCAATCTCAGAAGGCATCAGCCGCTATAAAAAATCTTGTTAATCCCTATATACTTAACATAACATTGAACAAGTAAATACAAAGTAAATAAAATTCAAAATGTATTTATTTTTATTTATAGAACGATTTTATTCAAAGTAATTTAAGTAAAAACTATATAAAATTTTATCTATATTGCGAAACCCAGAACGTTACTCCTCAGAAACCCCGCCAAACCAAAGACTTGCAAGAGTTTGCAATAAAGGTTAAGTAATCAGACATAGACGAAAACCATCCAAGGTATGACGCCATGACGTTAAAAACATCGCAACGATCAGACATTCAGACATTCCGTGCGCTAGATAATTTGCGCAATGTGAACGAAAAAATTGCCCAAGGCGCTGATATTATTCGCCTTGAGGCTGGACAACCTTGCTTCGGCGCGCCGCAAGCGGCTCTGGATTACGCCGCGCAATGCCTGATCGATAATCCGGTGCAAGGCTACACCGATGCGCTGGGTATGCTGGCCTTACGCCAGCGCATTGCCGCGTACTATCAGGATTATTACGGCGTGAGCATTGCTGCCGAGCAAATCAGCATCACTGCCGGCTCCTCGCCCGCCTTTATCATGTCATTTTTATCCGCCTTTGATGCGGGCGATAAAATCGCGCTCTGCACGCCAACCTATGCGGCTTATAAAAATATCGTCAAATCCATGGATCTGGATATTGTCGAGATACAGACCAATGTGCAGACCAATTTCCAACCGACGCTGGAGCTACTCAAAAACGCGTCCGAAAAATTCGACGGTATCATCATCAACAGCCCGTCCAACCCCACCGGCACCATTATTGATGAAGCGGAATTCGAAAGAATCTGCAACTGGTGTGATGAGCAAGGCATCCGCATCATTTCTGACGAGGCCTATCACCGCATTACCTATGGCACGAAGGCGCAGACGGCACTCAAATATTCCGGCAATGTAATTGTCATGAATACCTTTTCCAAATTCTTCGCCATGACAGGCTGGCGCTTGGGCTGGGTTATTTCCCCGCCGGATATGATGGAGCGGATGAAGAAACTGGCCGAGAGCCTTTTCGTTGCCCCGCCGACCATATCCCAGCACGTAGCCTATAAAATTTTCGACCATCTAGACGAACTTGATGGTTATGTCGCCAGCTATAAAGAAAATCACGATATTCTGCGCGATATGCTCCCGGATGCGGGCTTAACCAAACTTTCCAAAGGCGACGGCGCATTTTACTTCTATGTCGATGTCAGTGATTATACCGATAACAGCGAAGATTTCTGCCGCCGCCTCGTCGAAGAAGCGGGCGTCTCGGCCACGGCCGGGCTGGATTTTGATTGCAAGCGCGGCCATCAGTTTATTCGCATGTCATACGCCGGATCGGCCGAGAATATGCGCGAGGCCTGCCAACGCATCAAAAACTGGTTGCGCGCGAATGAAGCTGGCGCGGTGAATTCAAAAGCCGTATAATATATGTATGATACATAAGACAGCTAACCTACGCCCGAAGAACAAGAAATCCAGACAATCCGAGCGCGGCAACGCGCTCTGGTTCATCCTAATTGCGATTGTCCTTATTGGTCTGCTGACCGCCGTGCTGAGCCGTTCCGGTTCGAATGTTGACCAGACAGGAAATGTCGAGCAGCAGCGCATAAAAATCAGCCAAATGATGCGCTACGTCAAGGGCGTGGAAACTGCCATACAAACCATGAAAATGACCGGAATATCCGAAAGCGATCTAAGCTTTACCGAGGACGGCACCGATAACGCCAATTGTAGTGTCAATGCCTGCATTGTATTTCATGTCGAGGGTGGCGGTATTAGCGAACAAGCCCCACCAAGCGGCATTAGCACCACAGGCGCAGACTGGAAATATGTCGCCACCAATAACGTCCAGAATATCGGCACCGCCGCCGCCGACCTTATTCTGGTACTGGAAGATATAAGCGATGCTTACTGTACCCAGATCAACCGTGTTTTGGGCGTCACACAAGGCGCAGATGATACGACCATTGATTTTACGGATTTTGCGGGCACCTACGCCAATACGCAGGTCATTGAAAATTCAGGCGGCCAGACCGCAGGATGCCAGATTAGCAACGGCAGTAATTTCTTTTATCAGGTGCTGGTTGTGCGCTAAAAAACCTTCCGTAATTACAATGCCCGCTGCAGTGACAAGTAACGCTCACCCGCAAAGGACGGCGAAGATATTGTCGTATTGCGCAACACTTTCGGCCTGAAACCGTTCTTCATTAACAACCGTCTCGATGCGCTATTGCGCGGCTCTACCTCCGCCCACAAACATTTTAATGACGGGTTATGACGCGCAAAGCTTTTGATAAAGGCGCTGTGGCTTTCCGCGCCGTAGCCTTTTCCTCTGGCATCAGGGCTTAAATAATAGCCGAAACGGGCATTATTCTGCCGATCCATATAGGCAACAAGAGAGCCTATAATCTCGGGCTTTCCCTTTTTGAAGATATAGTATTCGGCCGCGCTGCGCTGGAATTTATTTACGGTGTGTACATAGCGCATTTCACCTGCGCTATAATCATTATCCTGCAGCTCCATATCATGGGCATATCTGGGGTAATCTAGTGAACTGGCGTTAAAGAAGTCGGCTAAAGCGTCATAATCTGAGGGCCGTGAAGGCAGGCGCACAATACAGCGCCTGCTTTTAATGATAGTAGGAAGGTTATATCGGGCGGAAATTCGCATGGTTAGGATTTAATCAACCAGCTTGTTCCACCACCCTTTTTTTTTGGCCTTAGGTGGCTCGTTGACCTTTTCGAACTCAGCCGGATCAACTTTGTTTTTCTCGTCATCAGAATCATTGGACGCTTTAGGTACTTTTACGGCCTTATCGTCTTCCTTTTTCTTCGAAGCGGATTTGGCCGGTGCCTTCTTGGCGGCAGGCTTGTCATCCTTATCAGCAGATTTCTCGGGCGCCGCCTTGGATTTGGCCGCAGCCTTTTTCTTTGGCTTGTCTTCGGCTACATCCTTGGATTTCACATCGGCCTTGTCGTCAGATTTGCCTTTCGCATCAACCTTATCGGAAGAAACGTCAGCATCCTCTTTTTTCTTACGGCCACGCGCGGCAGGCTTCGGCTTGGAAGATTTATCATCCTCGGCCTTGGTATCTGTGCCTTTATCCTGCGGGGCAGAATCAGATTTCGCATCAACCTTTTCGGCGTCACTCTTTTTCGAAGTAGCCGATCTGCGGCCACCGCGTTTATTTTGCGCGTTGCCGTCTTTATTATCCGCATTATCATCCTGATCTGAAGACTTGGATGAGGGTGTATCGGAATTATCATTGCCGCTTGGATTGTCGTTATTCTGATCGTCATCATCGCGGTTATTGTTGCGACCTTTTTGACCACCACGCCCACGGCCGCCGCGGCGACCACGCTTGCGCTTGTTGTTGCGATCATCATCATTATTATTGTTGTCGTCAGAGGACGAAGAGTTAGACGACTGCTCTTCCTGCTTTGATCCTTCTTCAGGACTATAATCTTCGGTCGGACGCGCGACCTCGATACGGAATTTGTCGGAACCCAGCGTATCATCCGTACGCAGAAGAACCATAAAGCCGTAGCGGCGCTCGATCTCGTCCAGATTTTTACGCTTGTTGTTCAGCATATAAAGGGCAACTTCGCTGGACACGTGCACAATCAACTGTGCCGCGCGGCCCTTGATGCCCTCCTCTTCCAGACCACGGAGCAGCATAATCGAGGTTGAATCGGCATTGCGGACAACGCCGCGGCCTTCACAATGTTTACACACATCGTATTGGGCTTCGGTCAAGCTCGGGTTCAAACGCTGGCGCGATAGCTCCAGCAGGCCGAATGATGAAA
>Ga0098074_1000780_pt1 | contig 18981 bp, 15 predicted proteins | sample 32_taG_FD_75064 | JGI IMG/M metagenome (GOLD analysis project Ga0098074, IMG submission 75064) | Marine viral communities from the Gulf of Mexico - 32_GoM_OMZ_CsCl metaG | ecosystem: Environmental > Aquatic > Marine > Oceanic | place: Atlantic Ocean: Gulf of Mexico | collected 2015-07-12
GACCTCGACATCTTCGACATCAGGGATATCGTCGCCGCTTTCCTCGGCGTCCGCCTCTTCAAGGCTGACGATCTCGGGCGCTGCGGTATCCTCGACTTCTTCTTCTTCGACCTGCTCTTCGTCGTCCACCTTGCGAGCGGTGACCGGGCTGGGCTTGCCGGGCAGGGTTTCGAAGAAGGAGCGCGGATAGCTCTTGCCGGTATAGGGCGAGACGATCGGGTCCTGGTTCAGGTCATAGAACTTCTTGCCGGTATCGGGGTCGGTCCGCTTGGTACCGCGGTCACTGGCCATCTCTCATGCCTCGTCGAATAAGGAGAATTGCGGGCGCCTCTATAGCCGCGAGCACCCATTTCGGTTCGTCCGGTTATGGGCAAAGCCCTGCCCTGTCAAACGCAAAATGCGGGATTGCCGGACTCCTTCGGGATTCAAAGCTGTCCAGGATTGTCTGGGGAGCGCCTCTTGCCCTTGGCAGGCCACGCCGCTATCGGCTTGGACCGGCACATCACTTTTGAGGGACAGGACATGATCATTGCCGTGGATGGACCCGCCGCCTCGGGCAAGGGCACGCTGGCCGCTGGCCTCGCTCGGCATTATGACCTGCCCCATCTCGACACGGGCCTGCTCTATCGCGCAGTTGGGCTGGCGGTGGCCGGCAAGGAAGATGGCCCTGCCTTCGAGTCTGCCGCCATAGCCGCGGCAGAGGCGCTGGACGAAAGCCATCTGACTGACCTTGAGGCGCTGACGTCGGCCGATACTGGTGTTCTAGCCTCCAAGGTTGCGGTGATCGCCCAGGTGCGAGCGGCCCTATTCGATTTTCAGCGCAGTTTTGCCACCCAGCCGGGCGGGGCGGTGCTGGACGGGCGCGATATCGGCACGCGCATCTGCCCGGATGCCGACGTCAAACTCTTCATTCAGGCCGACAGCAAGGCGCGTATGGAGCGCCGGGCGCGGCAGTTGGAGGCGCGGGGCGAGACGGTGGATCGCTACAAGCTCTTCCACCAAATCGAGGAGCGCGATGCGCGCGACATGCTCAACCCCCATGGCGGCTTCTACCAGGCCGAAGACGCGCACTTGCTCGACACGACACAAATGGGTATAGAGGCCGCACTCCGCGCTGCCATCGCGATTGTCGATCAGGCCAAGGCGCTCAAGGCAGGGGGGCATGCGCCCTCCTAATTTCCTCCTTGAGTCCGGTCCATCGGGTAATCAACCAGGCGCTGGCCCGGACTTTTGACATACCCAATCAACCTGTTCAGTGAAGCGGTGCTCCGTGCGCCGGCTTTGGCATTGCGCCAGAGCGGACCCGTATTCGGTCCAGGTTTTCAACCCCCAACCACCGGCGCCGGAGAAAGCATTTGGCACAGCAAACTGTGACGAAAGACGACTTTGAATCGATGCTGCTCGACTCCTTTGTCGACAACGATGCCGCTGAAGGCAATGTCGTCAAGGGCCGCGTCGTGGCCATCGAAAAGGACCTCGCGATCATCGACGTGGGTCTCAAGACTGAAGGCCGCGTGCCGCTGAAGGAATTCGGCCAGGCCGGCCGCGACGGCACCATCACCGTGGGTTCGGAAGTCGAGGTCTATGTGGACCGCGTCGAGAACGCCGCCGGTGAAGCCGTCCTTTCCCGTGAGAAGGCCCGCCGTGAAGAGAGCTGGGTCAAGCTCGAAGAGAAGTACAACGCCAATGAGCGCGTTGAAGGCACCATCTTCAACCAGGTCAAGGGTGGCTTCACCGTTGATCTCGAAGGCGCAGTGGCCTTCCTGCCGCGTTCGCAGGTCGACATCCGTCCGATCCGCGACATCGCGCCGCTCATGAACGTGCCGCAGCCCTTCCAGATCCTCAAGATGGACAAGCGCCGCGGCAATATCGTGGTGTCGCGCCGCGCCATCCTCGAAGAATCGCGCGCCGAACAGCGTTCGGAAATCGTCCAGCAGCTCGAAGAGGGCCAGGTGGTCGATGGCGTGGTCAAGAACATCACCGACTACGGTGCGTTCGTTGACCTGGGCGGTATCGATGGCCTGCTGCATGTCACCGACATTGCATGGCGCCGCGTCAACCACCCGTCCGAAGTGCTCACCATCGGCGAGACCATCAAGGTCCAGATCGTGCGCATCAACCACGAGAGCCACCGTATCAGCCTGGGCATGAAGCAGCTCCAGGCCGATCCGTGGGAAGGCATCGAGGCCAAGTACCCGATCCAGGCCAAGTTCTCGGGCCGCGTGACCAACATCACCGATTACGGTGCCTTTGTTGAGCTCGAGCCGGGCATTGAAGGCCTGATCCACGTCTCGGAAATGAGCTGGACCAAGAAGAACGTCCATCCGGGCAAGATCGTCTCGACCTCCCAGGAAGTCGAAGTGGTGGTGCTCGAGGTCGATCCGGACAAGCGCCGCATTTCGCTGGGCCTCAAGCAGACCCTGCAGAATCCGTGGGAAGCTTTCGCCGAAAAGAACCCGGTTGGTTCCACCATCGAAGGCGAAGTCAAGAACAAGACCGAATTCGGCCTGTTCATTGGCCTCGAAGGCGATGTGGACGGCATGGTTCACCTCTCGGACCTGGATTGGCAGAAGTCGGGCGAAATCGCGCTGGACGACTACAACCGTGGCGACATGGTCTCGGCCAAGGTGCTCGACGTCGATGTCGACAAGGAACGCATCTCGCTCGGCATCAAGCAGCTTGCTGCTGACGGCCTGGCCGATACCGGCGCTTCCGATGGCACCGGCCTGCGCAAGAATGCCGTGGTCACCACCGAGGTCATCGAAGTCAACGATGGCGGCATTGAAGTGCGCATCGCTGACAGCGAAGTGACGGCGTTTATCCGCCGCGCCGACCTAAGCCGTGACCGCAACGACCAGCGTCCGGAGCGTTTCTCCAAGGGCGAAAAGGTCGACGCGCGGATCACCCAGTACGACCGCAAGACCGGCCGTATCCAGCTCTCGATCAAGGCGCTGGAAATCGCCGAAGAACGCGAAGCCGTGGCCAATTTCGGTTCCTCGGATTCGGGCGCTTCGCTCGGCGATATCCTGGGCGCAGCCCTCAAGGGCCGCGACGACAAGTAAGCGTTATCGCTTTGCACTAAAGCTCGCGACCCGCGCCAAAGGCGCGGGTCGTTTCACGTAGGAAGGCCAGTTCATGATGCAGTTTCGCGACGTCGCCTGGCGCGCTTTGACGGGCTATGATTTCGGAGCAGTGTTCGAGATCGCCAACCGGGTGCATCCGGGGTTTTTCGAGACCGAAACGGTGCTGGCGGAGAAATTCGCGCTGTACCGCAATGGCTGCTATCTGCTCGAAGTCTCGGAAAAGCCGGCCGGCTATGTCCTGAGCCACCCCTGGAAGCGGGGAGACCTGCCGGCCCTGAATACATTGCTGGGCACGATCCCGGCCGATGCCGACAGCTATTACATTCACGATCTGGCCCTCTTGCCACTGACCCGCGGCTTGGGCGCTGCCAAGCAGATCGTCAATGGATTGACCAAGCATGCGAGGGCAATGGGTTATGGGACGATGAGCCTGGTCGCGGTCAATGGTTCACTGCCATTTTGGGAGAAGCAGGGTTTCGCGGTCGAAGATCGCCCCGACCTCAGCGAGAAGCTGGCGGCCTATGAAGATACGGCGCGCTACATGGTCAAAGCCGTGCCCTAAGACGGCCGCTTGCCATCCAGGCTCGACCCCGGTACCTGCTAGGCCAGATTGGAGAGCCGCCTGTGTCCGACCAGATGCATCATGACGTTCTTGCTGCCGACCACTTTCGCCGCTCCCGCGGGCTGTGGCGGTGGCTGGCCCTGTTGGCGGCCATCATTGCCGTGCTGGCGCTGGTTGGGCGTTTCGCGCTGCCCCAGTTTGCCGGGGGCGAGCACATCGCCCGCGTCGTCATTAGCGGCACCATTACCACCGATGCGGCACGGTCGCGCGCCATTCAGGCAATGATCGAGGACGATACGGTCCAGGCGGTCATTGTCTCGATCAATTCGCCCGGCGGCACGACTGCGGGCGGCGAAGAGCTCTACGAAGATTTGCGGCGGCTGTCGGCTGCCAAGCCGGTGGTCTCGACCATTGATGAGCTGGGCGCCTCGGCTGCTTACATGACGGCCATCGGCACCGATCGGATTTTTGCCCGGCGTCTTTCGATCATTGGCTCCATCGGCGTGCTTTATCAGCACGTCAATGCCGGCAAATTGCTCGACACCATCGGGGTCAATTTCGACAAGGTGGCCTCGGGTCCTTTGAAGGCAGAGCCGGATTTCGACGAGCCGCTGACTGGCGCGCCGCGCGCATCCATCACCGAACTGGTCGAGGACAGCTTTGCCTGGTTTGTCGACATAGTCGCCGAGCGCCGCGGATTGAGCCGGGCGGAAACACTGGCGCTCGCCGATGGACGCATTGTCACCGGCCGGATTGGACTGCAGGCCGGGCTGATCGATGCCATCGGGGCGCAGCATGAAGCGCTGGATTGGCTCGAGAGCGAACATGGGATCGATCCGCAGACTTCTGTCGTTACCGTGTGGCCAAGGGAGCAGAACGAGTTGTCCTGGATCGGCGACTTGCTGGGCAAGTCAGCCAGGAGCCTGTTTGGATTTTCGAGCGAAACTCCTGTGATGCTTGACGGTTTGGTCTCGCTTTGGCAGGTTGAATAGACCCCGAGGAGGGGCAATGGGTCGATACCGGAGCCTTTGATGATCAAGTCTGAACTTGTCGAGAAGCTCGCCGCGGAGAACCCGCATCTTTTCCAACGTGACATCGAGAACATCGTCAATGCGATCCTCGACGAGATCGGGGATGCGATGGCCCGGGGCGACCGGGTCGAGCTGCGCGGCTTCGGCGCCTTCTCGGTGAAGAACCGCCCCGCGCGGGTGGGTCGCAATCCGCGCACCGGCGAACAGGTCGATGTGGGCGAAAAGTATGTACCCCAGTTCAAGGCCGGCAAGGAAATCCGCGAGCGGCTGAACCGCTCGTGATTATCGCAGACGGCACAAGATAAGGATCGGAGCCGGCAGGCTCCCTGGAACGCCTCAATGGTCAACAAAATTGTCGGCTGGCTCGTCCTGGTCCCGCTCTGCGCCGTGTTGATTGCCTTTGCACTGGCCAATCGCCACCTTGTGGCGGTCAATCTCAATCCCTTTGGCGCGCCTGCCGATGCCAGCGCCGCCGGCTATGGCATTCCGCTGTTTGTGGTGCTCTATGTGGTCCTCCTGATCGGCGTTCTGCTGGGCGGCACCGCAAGCTGGTTTGCGCACGCCGAGCACCGCCGCCGTGAGCGGCACTGGCGCCGCGAGGCCCAGCATCTGAGCGAAGAACTCGACGCCCTGCGCAAGAACAACGGCGAATCGCGCCGTGGCCCAATGGCCGAAGTCGATGACCTGCTGGAACTGCGATGACGGACGGCGCAGTGCGGCTCTTGATCCTCTTTCCGTCCCGTTGAGCCACCCCCGACTATGGCCGATCCACTGATCGTCAAAATCTGCGGCATCAAGACCCACGACCTGCTCGACGCGACCATCGCGGCCGGCGCCGACATGGTGGGCTTCATGCATTTTCCACGCTCGCCGCGCCACGTTTCCATCGATGAGCTGGGCGGGCTGATCTCAGCGGCGCGCGGCCGCATCGAAAGCTGCGTCGTGCTGGTCAATCCAGACAATTCCTGCGTGGCTGAAGTGGCCGCGTTGGGGCCGGACTGGATCCAGCTGCATGGCCCGGAAACGCCACATCGCGTCGAGGCGATCCGCGCCGAGGCCGGCGTTGAAATCATCAAGGCGCTGCCGATCGGGTCGGCCGAAGACATCAAGCAGGTGGCCGCATTTGCCGAAGTCGCCGACCGTATATTACTCGACGCCAAGCCACCCAAAGGAGCCGACCGGCCCGGCGGTTTGGGTGAAAGCTTTGACTGGCGGCTGCTCGAAGCGCTTGACCCGTCCATCCCCTTCATGCTTTCCGGTGGCCTGACGCCGGACAATGTGGCTGCGGCAGTGCGCCAAGTCGGGCCGATGGGGATCGATGCCTCTTCGGGTCTCGAAACAGCACCGGGCGTCAAGAACACAAAACTGATCGAGGCGTTCATCCGCAACGCCCGGGCAGCCGTATAGCACCAGCAAGCCGGGTTGTTCTCGGCGCTGGCCGAGAGGATCCCGATGGACCGCACCAATTCCCTGCGCAATGGCCCGGACGAGCATGGGCGTTTCGGTATTTATGGCGGGCGTTTTGTCGCCGAAACGCTCATGCCGCTGATCCTGGACCTGGAACATGAATATCGGGCCGCCAAAGAGGATCCGGCCTATGCCGCCGAACTCAAGCACCTGGCCACGCATTATACCGGCCGACCCAGCCCGCTTTATTTCGCCGAGCGGCTAACGGCGCATCTGGGCGGCGCCAAGGTGTGGTTCAAGCGCGAAGAGCTCAACCACACCGGCAGCCACAAGATCAATAATTGCCTGGGACAAATCCTGCTCGCCAAGCGCATGGGCAAGACGCGGGTGATCGCGGAAACCGGCGCCGGCCAGCATGGCGTGGCGACGGCGACGGTCTGCGCCAAGTTCGACCTGCCCTGCACCATCTTCATGGGCGCAACAGATGTCGAACGGCAAATGCCCAATGTCTTGCGCATGAAAATGCTGGGCGCCGAGGTGCGGCCGGTCACGGCCGGCGCCGGGACGCTCAAGGACGCCATGAACGAGGCCCTGCGCGACTGGGTCACCAATGTGGATTCCACCTATTACCTGATCGGCACGGCGGCCGGACCGCATCCCTATCCGGAAATGGTGCGCGACTTCCAGTCGGTGATCGGCACCGAGCTCAAGGAACAGTTCCGCGAGGCCGAGGGCAAATTGCCAGACGCCGTGGTGGCTTGCGTGGGCGGGGGTTCGAACGCCATCGGCACGTTCCACGCCTTCCTCGATGATCCCGAAGTCGCCCTTTATGGTGCCGAAGCGGGCGGACATGGCATCGAGACCGAGAATGGCCATGCCGCCTCGATGACCGGCGGGCGCCCCGGCGTGCTGCACGGCAACCGGACCTATCTCTTGCAGGATGGGGACGGGCAGATCCTGGAGGGCCATTCCATTTCAGCCGGTCTGGATTATCCCGGTGTCGGACCGGAGCATTCTTTCCTGCACGATACCAAGCGCGTGACCTATGCGCCCATTACCGACAATGAGGCGCTGGACGCCTTCCAGCTGTGCACGAAAATGGAAGGCATTATTCCGGCGCTGGAAAGCGCGCATGGGCTGGCGCAGGTGCTCAAGCTGGCCCCTACGCTGGGTCAGGACCAGTCCATTGTGCTCTGTCTTTCGGGGCGCGGCGACAAGGACGTTGAAAGTGTCGGCAAACATCTGGGGCTGCTGAAATAATGACCACGCGTATCGATGCGCGCTTTGCCCAGTGCAAGGCCGAGAACCGCCCCGCTCTTGTCACCTATGTCATGGGCGGCGATCCGGACCTCAGCACCAGCCAGGCCATTCTCAATGCCTTGCCGCGGGCCGGGGCCGATGTGATCGAGCTGGGCCTGCCCTTTTCCGACCCCATGGCCGATGGCGTCGTGATCCAGATGGCGGGGCAGCGGGCGCTGGCCGCCGGGCAGACCCTATTGGGCGTGCTGGGCATGGTGGAAGAGTTCCGCCGCAGGGACGACACCACCCCGATCGTGATGATGGGTTACTACAACCCTCTCTATATCTTCGGCGTCGAGCGCTTCATCACCGCAGCCAAGGAGGCTGGCGTCGATGGCCTGATCATTGTGGACCTGCCGGCCGAAGAGGATGAGGAATTGTGCATCCCGGCGCTCAAGGCGGGGCTCAATTTCATTCGCCTGACCACGCCGACCACGGACGACCGGCGCCTGCCGGTGGTGCTCAAGAACACGTCTGGCTTTGTCTATTACGTCTCGATGACCGGCATTACCGGAGCCGCCATCAAGTCGCGCGCGGCGGTGGGTGAAGCGGTGCAACGAATCAAGAGTCACACAGACCTGCCGGTGGCGGTCGGCTTTGGCATCAAGACCGCCGAGGATGCCGCCGAGATCGGCAAGTATTCCGACGGCGTCGTCGTGGGCACGGTACTGGTCGATGCGGTGGCAGAATCGCTGGACCACGGCCGGGCAACAGACCGGACGGTTGCAGCCGTCAGCGACCTGGTGGCGGAGCTGGCTGCCGGGGTGAAACGGGCACGCGGTTAACGCTGTCCACAAGCACAGGGTCAGGCGCTTTGCGGCTTGCTGCAGGGCCTGATAAGATTTGCCACAATTAACGACTACGTGATCCTCAAAAATGGATCATCGCGAAAGGCCGCGCCATGAACTGGATCGACAATTTCGTCCGCCCCAAAATCCGCTCCTTCCTTTCCAACAAACGGGAAACGCCGGAGAACCTCTGGGTCAAGGACCCGGAATCGGGCGAGATGGTGTTCTACCGCGATCTCGAGGCCAATCAGTGGGTGGTGCCCAATTCGGGATACCACATGAAGATCAAGCCGGCCGACCGGCTGGCGACCTTTCTGGACGGTGGCAAATATGACCTGGTGCCGGTGGCTTCCGTGCCGGTCGACCCGCTGAAATTCCGCGACCAGAAGCGCTATACTGACCGCCTCAAGGAAAACCGCGCCAAGACCGGCCACGAGGACAGCGTGCTGGTGGCGACCGGCAAGCTCTATGAGCGCGCGGTGACTGTCGCGATCCAGGACTTCGACTTCATGGGCGGCTCGCTGGGCATGGCGGCCGGACAGGGCATCATTACCGGCATCGAGACCGCTGCGCGGCTCAAGACCCCGTTCATCCTGTTCGTCTCATCGGGCGGCGCCCGCATGCAGGAAGGCATTCTGAGCCTGATGCAGATGGCCCGCACGACCGTGGCCGTGCTGCGCCTGCGCGAAGCGGGCCTGCCGTTTTTCGTGGTGCTGACCAACCCGACCACCGGTGGCGTCACCGCCTCCTATGCCATGATCGGCGATGTGCATATTGCCGAACCGGGTGCCCTGATCGGCTTTGCCGGGCAGCGCGTGATCGAGCAGACCATTCGCGAGAAACTGCCCAAGGGCTTCCAGCGCTCGGAATATCTGCTCAGCCACGGCATGGTCGACATGGTGGTGCATCGCCATAACCTGCGCTCGACCATTGGATCGCTGGCCGCGATCCTGACCAATGCGCCACCCAATGAGGCCATTGCGGCAACCAGCCCCAAGGCGCTGACCGACCAGTCCAGCCTGCGCGATGCGGCGGTGGCCGCCGAGGGCGATGACGATCTTGATCCGCCTGCTACTGCAGCGCACGCCGAATAAGGGCGTGCATCTAGGGAAGTTCACTGTTTCGTTGAAACAGCGAAGTTCCCCCGGTTTTGCTTGTGGCGTTTTCGCGCCGCAAAACCGCTGCCACTTTTGCTGAAAACGCTTCGGTAGCGGGCTGGACAGGTCCGGTTCGCCACTGTTCTAACCGGGGCATGAGTGCCGATGCCCGATTCCCCGATGTGATGCTGCTCGCCGCCGGGCTGGGCACGCGCTTGAAACCGATGACCGACAGTGTGCCCAAGCCGCTGGTGCGGGTCTCGGGAACGCCGCTGATCGAGCGCATCATGACCAATGCGCGGGCCGAGGGCGCCAAGCGCTTCGTGGCCAATGCCCACTACCGCGCTGACCAATTGCTGGCTCATTTCGGGGGGCTTTTGAAGGTCAATCGCGAAGAGGTGCTGCTCGATACCGGCGGCGGGGTCAAGGCGGCCCTGCCCATGCTACATTCTGACCCCTTCTTGGTGATGAACACCGATGCCTTCTGGCCGGCAGGCAGCGATGCGCCGCTGGGACGGATGCTGCAGCGCTATCAGAACAGCGAGGACATCGTACTGCTTTGCGTGCAGCCTGCACGTGCCAGCGGATTCGCCCGCAGCCATGATTTTTGCCTCGACCCCATGGGCCGGATCACGCTCGATTATGGCGCGCCAGTCATCTATGGCGGCGTGGCGCTGATGGGGCGGAGCGTGTTTAACGACACCCCGGACGGCCCGTTCTCGCTCAATCTGCTGTTCGAGGCCGCGCTGGAGCGCGAAAACCTCAAAGGCGTGGTGCTGGACGCGCCCTGGTTTCATGTCGGAGACCCTGCAGGGCTGGCAGCAGCGGAACAGGCGCTCAATTCATGAACCTGTTCACCATCGCCCCGCATACCCCTTTCCTGCCCTGCCTTGTAGACGCGGTGATGGACGGGCGGCTGCTGGGCGATTGGGACCGCAGCAGCCCGTTCTGGCTATCGGATGTCACCATCATCCTGCCCACGCGCCGGGCGCTGGACGGCTTGGCCGAGAGCTTTGCGCGCCACCCCCAGTTTGGCGGCCTCCTGCCGGATTTGCGCACTTTTGGCGGCGAGGTGGAAGACGAAGAGCCGTTCCTGCCGCCTTTTGACGCCGAGAAGGAGGCCGGGCCCGCCAGCCCGCTGCGGAGGCGGTTGATCCTGTCTGATCTTGTCGCCGCCTGGGCCAGAAGTGAGGCGGGGCGCGAAGCCTTTTCCACCCCGCCAACGGCGGCAGAAATCTTCTCGATGGCCGAATCGCTAGGCCGGTTGATCGATGACCTCCATATCGAGGAGCGGAGCGCTGCCGACATTCGGGCTCTGGGCGATGAGATGGCAGAGGAGCTGGGCAATTACTGGCAGCAAACGCTGCAGTTTCTCGATATTGCGCTCGAAGCCTGGCCGGGCTGGCTCAGCACGCATGGTCTGGCCGACCCAGCGGCGTTGCGTGGCCGCAGGCTCATGCGCCAGACGGATGCGGCCGCATTTCTTTTTGGCGACAAGCCAGTGATTGCCGCCGGATCGACCGGCTCGATCCCGGCCACTGCAAGGCTGCTCAAGACCATTGCCCAATTGCCGAGGGGTGCCGTCGTGCTGCCGGGACTCGACAGGGCGATGGGTCCAGAGATACTCGAAGGCTTTCTCGACCCCAACAGCAACCCGCATGGCCATCCGCAATACGGCCTGGCCCAGTTGCTGCGCGGCCTTGGAGCCGGCATCGACCAGGTGACCGAGTTGTGCGGCAGCGGACATCCACGCACCCAATTGGTCAACCTGGCGCTGGCGCCGACCGCGCAAACCGCGCTTTGGCCGGAGCGGCGGTTGCCGGCGGCGGACTTGTCCAGAGCGCTGGAGGGCGTTTCGATCATCGCCGCCCGTAATGAGGATGAGGAGGCCCGCGCTATCGCCCTTGCGGCGCGCGACGCCCTGGCCCGGGAAGAAGGCACCACGGTCGGCATCGTGACACCAGACGGCAATATGGCGCGGCGCATCGCAGCGGAGCTGAAGCGGTTCGACATCGAGGTGGATGACGCAGCCGGTACACCGCTATTTCACGCCCCGGCGGGGCGGCTGGCGCGGCAATTGCTTAATCTGGTGCAGACCAATTGCGCCGCGGTGGACCTTTTGGCGCTGTTGCGCAATCGGGCCACCAATCTGGGGCTTGAGCGCGGTGCTGTGGTGGCGCTGGCGGACGATATTGATCTGGGGCTGCTGCGCGGGCAGCGCCCGGCGCCGGGCATTGCCGGATTGCGAGCAATGCTGGCTGCGCATTTGGCCGGTCAACTCAAATATCCCGCGCGGACATTGTCGCCTGAACGCGGCGCGGCGATTGCCCGGCTGCTGGACCGGCTGGAGGCAGCGCTGGCGCCACTGTTTGCCCTGATGGAGCGGACCGACCTGCCCGCCTCGTCGCTGGCCATTGCCCTGGGGGAGGCGATGGCCGCGATCAGCGCCGGCGCCCCCCTGCCCGGCCGTCGCGAAATGGAAGACTGGGTCCGCCAGATGCAGGAGCTCTCCGGCCAGGGGCACCGCTTTGCGCCGCGAGGCCTGGAAGATGTTCTGGCCGTGCTGATGACCGGCATCGATGTGCGCCATGTGGCACTGGAGGAGCGCCGCCGGGATATCGCCATCTGGGGACAACTCGAGGCGCGGCTGATGAGCCCGGATGTGCTGATCCTGGGGGCGCTCAACGAAGACAAATGGCCCGCAACCGCTGATCCGGGGCCCTGGCTCAGCCGGGGCATGCGGCTGGGTGCAGGGCTGGAACCGCCCGAGCGGCAACAGGGCCTGGCCGCGCATGATTTCGCCCAGGCGCTGGGCAACAGCCAGGTTATCTTGGCCTATGCCGAACGCGTGGGCGCCAGCCCGGCCCTGCCCTCGCGGCTGGTGCAAAGGCTCGATGCCTTTATCGGCGAAGATGCCGCCAACCAATTGCGCGGACGGGGCGAGGCCTGGGTCCGTCAGGCGCGGCGACTGGACATGGTGACGCGCGTGGTGCCCGCCATGCGGCCGATGCCCAATCCGCCTGTTGCGCTGCGGCCGCGCAAGCTTTCGGTCACCGAGATCGAAACGCTGATGCGCTCGCCCTATGATCTGTATGCCAAGCATGTGTTGAAGCTGAAACCGCTCGACGCGCTGGGCGAGGACCCCGACGCACGCGAGCGCGGCACGATCATCCACGCCATTTTCGCCCGCTTCGTCTTCGAGAACTGTGATCCGGCGGCGCCGGAGGCGCTGGACCGGCTGATGGAAATCGCAGCGGAGGAGTTTGGTGGGCTCGAGGCCATTGGCGAGCGCCGCGACATCTGGCTGCGACGCTTTGCGACTGCAGCCGCGCAGTTTCTGGAGTATGAGCGCGATCGCGCCGCCTTCGTCGCCAAGCGCCATGCCGAAATCTCCGGGCGCTGGGAGCTGAAGCTCGTTGAACCCTTCGCCATTACCGGTCAAGCCGACCGCGTCGATCTGCTCAGGGATGGCACGCTGGAAATTCTCGATTTCAAGACCGGATCGCCGCCGAGCAATGCAGCGATGAAGGCGTTCGAGGCGCCGCAATTGCCGGTGGAAGCCATGATGGCGCTCAATGCGGGCCTTAACGGCATTCCGCAGGCCGATACCAGCGCGCTGACCTATATCAAGATCGGGCTGGGGCCCGACGCCTTCAAGCCGAGTGCTTTTGCCACCGCAGACGGGATGAGCGTGATGGACGCCGCCGAAGAGGTGTTCCGGCGGGTACAGCTGCATATCGAGCATTTCCTGTTTCACCAGACGGCCCTGCCCGCCCGTCTTTTGCCGCTCAAGAGCCAGCGCTTTGCCGGGGCTTATGACCATCTGGCCCGGGTGGCAGAATGGACGGCCGTGGATGGCGAGGAGGAGCCATGAGCGATCGCGGCAAGCTCGTCGTTCCCAGTGATACCAGCCAGAGCCAGGCACTGGCGGGCAATCCGGACTATTCGATCTGGGTGGAGGCCAATGCCGGCTCGGGCAAGACCTTTGTGCTCACCACCCGCGTCTTGCGGCTGTTGCTGGCCGGGGCGAAGCCGCAATCGATCCTCTGCCTCACCTATACCAAGGCAGCGGCGGCAGAGATGCGCAAGCGCGTGGGGGCAAGGCTTGCCGCATGGGCGGTGGCAGATGCCGCAGCCTTGCGTCAGGAACTGGTGGAGCTGACCGGAAGAGACCCGGATGCGCGGCTGCTGGAGGATGCCCGGACGCTGTTTGCCAAGGCGCTGGAAACGCCGGGGGGCCTGCGCATCCTGACCATCCACGCTTTTTGCGAGGCGGTGCTGCACCGCTTTCCAATTGAAGCCGGGGTGCCGTTCGACTTTGCCGTGATCGAGGATGACCGCCAGGCCCAGATGTTGCTGGCGGCACGCGAGAGCGTGCTGGCCGAGGGGCTGCGGGGCGGCGAGAATGCCGCGGCGGTTGAGACGCTGTTCACCCTGATGAGCGACAGCGCCATTACTGAAGCCATCGGTGCGGCGCTGAGCGAGGGGGCGAAACTCAAACCGGTGCTGGCGGACATTGCCGGGGCAAAGACCCGGCTGCGAGCACTGGTGGGCGTGAGCGGCAGCGCCACGGAGATCGCCAAAGAGATCGTTTCGGGCACCGCGCTAACGCGGCCGGTCTGGCAGGACATCCTGTCGAGTTTCGACGCGGACCCGGCGGGGAAGCGCTTCATCGATCTGATTGCACGGCTTGACCCGGACCGCCTGAGCGCGCAGCAGCTTTGTGCCCTGTTCGTCACAGAGGACAAGGACAAGACCAAGCAGCCCCGGGCGCGGCTGCTCAATGCTGCCCAGGCCAAGGCCAAGCCGGTCCTGCAAGGATTGCTGGAGGACGAACGCGAACGGGTGTTTTCGCTGGAACGCCAGTTGGCCGGGGCGCTGCTGGTGGAACGGAGCGAAGCGGTGCTTGATGTGGTGGCCGCCATTGCCAGGCGCTACGAGACCGAAAAACGCCGGCACGCCCTGCTCGACTTCGATGACCTGGTCGAAAAACTTGGAGATCTGTTTTCCAACCAGGCGCTGGGACCGTGGGTGCAATACAAGCTCGATGCCGGGATCGACCATATTCTGGTTGATGAAAGCCAGGACACCAATGAGCAGCAATGGCGCGTGGTCAATGCGCTGGCCGATGAGTTCTTTGCTGGCGCGGGGGCGGTGACCCGGCCGCGTTCGGTGTTTGCCGTGGGCGACCAGAAGCAGTCGATCTATTCGTTCCAGGGCGCGCAGCCGGTGCTGTTCGGCCACACCGGGCGCAACATTGCCCGCCGGGCGAGCGAGGCGGACAAGCTGTTCCGAAATGTGCGGCTGCATACCAGTTTCCGCACCCTCAAAGGCATTCTCGCCGCCGTGGACCGGGTTTGCGACCGGGCTGATATCCAGGCAGCTTTGCTGGCAGATGAAAAAATCATCCACCAGCCGGCGCGCAGCCAGGAAGGTGGCAGCGTTACCCTTTGGCCGCCCGTGCAGGAGGAAAAGGCCGAACGCGACACCAGCCAATGGCCACGCGTTGCGGTAGAGGCCGAGCAGAGTGCCAACCGGCAGGTGGCCCTGCGCATTGCCCGCGAGATCCGGTCGTGGATCGATGAAGGGCGCATTCTGGGTGAGCGCAACCGGCCCGTCGGTGCCGATGACGTGCTGATCCTGGTGCAGAAGCGTGGTCCGCTGTTTCAGGAAATCATCCGCGCCCTGCGCAGCGAGCGCTTGCCCACACCAGGCGCCGACCGGCTGGCGGTAACCGGCCATATTGCGGTACTGGACCTGCTGGCCCTGATCGATGTGCTGCTCAACCCGGCTGACGATTTGCAGTTGGCGGCACTGTTGCGCTCGCCGCTGTTCGATCTGACCGAGGACGATCTTTACGCAATTGCCCAGCCACGCGACCCGGGGCAGACGCTGTGGTCGGCGCTGTTTGCGGCGACGGGAGACAGTGCTGCGGCGGCGGCTGAACGCCTGGGCCGCTGGCGGGCCGCGCTCGATATGGAGCGGCCCTTCGAATTTCTCGCCGGCGTGCTCTATGCCGAGGACGGCCTCAAGCGCTTCCACGCCAGGCTGGGCACGGAAGTGGATGATGTGCTGACCGAACTGCTGGAGCTGGCGCTGACCCATGAGCAGGGGCCGCAGCCATCCCTGCAGGGCTTTGCCGCCGAAATGCGGCGGCGGGCCGTGACCATCAAGCGCGAACTGGCCGAAAGCGGCGGCGGCGTACGGGTAATGACGGTGCATGGCGCCAAGGGGCTCGAGGCGCCCATCGTCATTCTGGCCGATGCCACCGGCAAGCCCAATGCCAGCCAGACCAGCAAGCCGGTCTATGCCATCGACAAGGCGCCGGGGCCGCTCCTGCTGCATGCCGCCTCCAGAAACCAGCATGTTCCGGCGACTGCGCAATTGCGCCAGGAGATCGACGCTATGCGCGAGCGGGAATATTGGCGCCTGCTCTATGTGGGCATGACCCGGGCCGAGGACGAACTCTATGTCACCGGCCCATTGGGTGTGAAAGGCACGCTGGCCGGATCATGGTATGACGCCATAGAAATGGGGCTGGGCGAGGCTTTGCAGCCCGTGGTCGATGCGGCTGGCGACACAGTGGCGCAGATTTTCCCGGCGACCATGGCAGCCCGGTTCGACCGGCAACTGGCCAAATATCCGGTGCCTCCGGTGGAGCTGGTGCTGGATCCCGTTCCGCCGCCGCCGAAGATCCCGGTGATTGCGCCAAGCTATGCCGCCATAGGAACTGGCACTGCCGATGCCCTGGCGACCAAGGCGGACATGTTGCGTGATGCGGAAACGGCCAGAAAATCGGGTCTAGCGCTGCACGCGCTGCTGCAGCATCTGGGCCGGGTTCCGGAAGGGGAGCGGGCCCGCGTGGCGCCGCGCGCGCTTGAAACGCTGCTGCCCGATATGGCGCAGGACCACCAGGTCATCGCCAAAAAGGCGCAGACCATCCTCAACGAACCGGCCTTTGCGCGCCTGTTTGGCGCTGATAGCCGGGCCGAGCTGCCGTTTCGCGTGGCCGCGACACGCAGGGGGGAGCCGATCTGGCTCAGTGGCCGGATCGATCGCGTGGTGGTTGACGAGGAGGGGGTGCTGGTGGTGGACTACAAGTCCGACGCGTCGGTCCCCAAAGGAGCGGACGGCGTGCCGGGGAACTATCTCACCCAGCTAGGATTGTATGCGTTGGTTGCAGGTCAGCTTTTCCCCGGACGGCCGGTGCGGGCAGCAATCTTGTGGACAGAATTGGAATCATTGATGAAATTGCCAGACGAGCTGCTTCTGGCGGCTCGCGCGGACTTCACCCTGCGGTGATCGGGCTTGTCGCAAGGCTGGACTCTCACCAGCTTTGGGAGCAAACAGACCGCCGCTTCCGGACGAGGATCTGAAAGGTTCATCCGGATTTGAGATACGAAAGCGCATCGCAACGTTCCGGTCTGGGACCTGCGTGTCAGCCGCCAAAGTAGAAAAAGGCATGAAAACCATGACCAAAGCCGTTTCCGAAGCCACCTTTGGCCAGGAAGTCCTGAGCTCCAGCGAACCCGTCCTCGTCGACTTCTGGGCCGAATGGTGCGGCCCGTGCCGGGCCATTGCCCCGGTGCTGGACGAGCTGTCCTCCGAGCTCGAGGGCAAGGTGAAGATCGTCAAGCTCAATGTCGACGAGAACCCGGGCATTGCCGCCCAGTATGGTGTGCGCTCGATCCCGACCATGATCCTGTTCAAGGCCGGGGAAGCCGCTGACATGAAGGTCGGCGCCGGCACGCCCAAGGCGGGCCTGACCAAGTGGCTCGAGGGCCACGCCGCCTAGAGCCTCTGCCTGACCAATGGTTTCGAGAGACACCGCGGGAGCGATCCGGCGGTGTTTTTCTTTTGCCGACCGCTGTCGCGCGATGGGCTGCGCATCAAATCCCGCGTGCCACCCGGCTCCAAACCTGTTCAGAGGCGATCACTGCTGCTAAGCCAGTCAAAACAAAAAAGAGAATACCTCGAGGAGCATCCCATTGGCCGCCATCGATCTTTCTGCCGCGCCGTTCCATTTGGATGAGGCGGCTGCGGCCTGGGTGCACAGCACACGCGACAGCCTATCGCCGCGCGACAAGCTGGCTCAACTGTTTGTGCTTTTGTCGCGAGAGGCGCCCGAAGAAGCGCTCGAGGCCATCCGAGCCTTCAAGCCGGGCGGCATCACACGCATCTTCACGCCCGATCTGGCCGATGAGATCGCGCTGATGCAGCAGATCGACAGCGCAGGACCCGTGCCGATGACGGTCAGCGCCGATCTCGAGGGCAGCCGCATGAGCCTGCCTTTCGGCACCGAAGTGCCAAACCCGCTGGGGCTGGCAGCCGTTGACGAGGTGGAGACCACCACCGCCATTTCGACCCTGATGGCCGAGGAGGCCAGGGCCGTGGGGCTCAATTGGAGCTTCACCCCGGTTATCGACATCAACAAGGCGTTCCAGAGTGCGATTGTGGGAACGCGTTCCTATGGCAGCGACGTAGACCGGATCGAGCGGCATGCCCTGGCCCAGATCGCGGCTTTTCAAAAGCACGGCGTTGCCGCCACGGTGAAGCATTGGCCTGGTGAGGGCTATGACGACCGCGACCAGCACCTGGTGACCACGGTCAACCCGCTGACGCTGGAGGAATGGGAAAAAACCTTCGGGCGGCTCTATCGCGCAGCCATCGAGGCCGGGGTGTTGAGCGTCATGTCCGCCCATATCGCCTTTCCGGCTTTTGTGCGCGAGTTGGACCCCGGGGCGGGGGCCGAGGCCTATCGGCCGGCCACGCAGAGCGCGGTGCTGAACCAGACGCTGTTGCGCGAAAGGCTGGGCTTTAACGGGCTGATCGTATCGGATGCGACGCCCATGGCCGGGTTTGGCGATTGGGGGCCGCGCGAACAGACCATTCCGCAATGCGTGATCGCGGGCTGCGACGTAATCCTGTTCTCCGACGACCCCAATGCGGATCTGATGTATCTGGTCAAGGCGGTGGCCGACGGTCGGCTGAGCCAGGAGCGGGTGGACGAGGCGGTGACACGCGTATTGGCGCTCAAGGCGGCGCTGGGCCTACACAAGGCGGAGCGGGCTGAACCTTCGCTCAGCACCGCGGAAATGATCCTGGCGCGCTCCACCAGCAAGGACATCGCCCACAGCGCTACGGCAAAGGTGCCGACGCTGGTCAAGGATGTCGCCAACCTGCTGCCACTGACGCCGGCCAAGCATAAGCGTGTACTGATTTTCTCGACCGGGGCGGTGCAGCCCTTCGCGCCATTGCCCCTGCCGCTCTCCCTGCCCGATCTGCTGCGGCAGGAAGGCTTCGAGGTCACCGAATATGCAGGAGACATGGCGGTCAATGCCAAGGATTACGACCTGGTGCTGTACCTGCTGGCCGAGGAAACCCTACTGACGCGGCAGCGCATTTTCCTCAACTGGCGAGCGTTGACCGGCAATGTGTTTGGCGCCATGAAACGCTATTGGCATGATGTGCCGACGCTCATGGTCTCGCTGGGCTTTCCCTACTATCTGCATGACGCGCCGCGTGTGCCCACCTATGTGAACGCCTATGGCTCGAACGAGGACATGCAGGCGGCAGTGGTCGATTGCCTGATGGGCCGCAAGCCATTTGCCGGCAGGAACCCGGTGGACCCGTTCTGTGGCAGCGACCAGGGGAAGTACTAGGCCTCGTCACGTAGCGAACCGTTTCCGGCCCTGTCGACTTTTCATTGCTTGC
>Ga0098074_1000781_pt1 | contig 18975 bp, 23 predicted proteins | sample 32_taG_FD_75064 | JGI IMG/M metagenome (GOLD analysis project Ga0098074, IMG submission 75064) | Marine viral communities from the Gulf of Mexico - 32_GoM_OMZ_CsCl metaG | ecosystem: Environmental > Aquatic > Marine > Oceanic | place: Atlantic Ocean: Gulf of Mexico | collected 2015-07-12
ACATTTATTCATTTAACTAAAAAAAACAAAGATGAAAAAATCATTTTTAGAGTTTTTGCAGTCTAAAGAGATTTCCCAAGAGAAGTTCGACGGAATGACAGCAGACCAAAAAGCAGAGTTGTACAACGATTACAACACCGAATTAAAAGCGTATATCGAAACGCTTGAAAAAGACGTAAACGGAAAAGCCTCAAAAGAGGAAATCGACGCGTTAAAAGACGAATTGAGAGCAGAAAGAGCGAACCAATTGGAATCGCTAAACAAAGCACTTCGAGAAATGGGATTAGCAATTAAAGCCGTTTCGGAAAAGTCGAACAAATCCGAGTCGAAAAAATCAATCAAAGAAAGATTAGTTGATTTCGCAGACAAATTAAACACGCTTGTAAAAGGCGGAAAAGCAGACGCGCAAAACGGACAATTCGCGTTTAAAGTTGCGGGCGATATGTTACTTTCAACAAACGTTTCTGGTGGAAACATTCCAGTTGAGGACAGACTTCCAGGCGTTAACATGGTACCGTCGAGAGCAATTCGACTAATGGATATTATTTCGAGAGGTAGAACGGCTTCGAACGTTGTTTCATGGGTTTACCAAGCGAACCAAGATGGTTCTGTTGATTACACGGCGGAAGGAGCAGTTAAAAACCAAATTGATTTTGATTTAGTTGTTGCAAACGAGTCGGTTCAAAAAATCACGGCTTTTATCAAAGTTTCAACGGAAATGTTGAACGATATTGATTACATTGAGTCAATGATTAGAGCGGAACTTTTAAAAGAGTTGTTGAAAAAAGTAGAGTTGGAAGTTTATAGCGGAGCCGGTGGTGGTTCAGCGTTAAACGGAATCTTTACTCAGGCGTCGGCATTTGTTGCGGCTCCATTTGCGGGAACAATCGACGAGGCGAATTTAGTTGACGTTTTAACAGTTGCGGCAAACCAAATCGCATTGGCAGAGCATGACGCACCAACGGCGGTTCTTTTAAATCCTTCGGACGTTGCGGCCCTTAAAATGGTTAAGGTTTCGTCAACGGACAAAAGATATGTTGAGAGATTGGCAATGGTTGGCGGAATGTTATCGTTTGACGGTATTCCAATTATTCCAACCACTTTGGTTACTCAAGACACTTATCTAATTGGTGACTTCTCAAAATGTATGTTATTGGATCGTGAAGATGTTACAATCGAAATCGGATTAGACGGAAACGATTGGACTAAAAACATGAGAACGATTTTGGCTGAATACAGAGGTGTTAACGTTATCAAAAACAACGACACAACAGCGTTTGTAAAAGGTACAATTTCAACGGATGCGGCATTGTTAGAAACGCCATAATCTAAAACAAAATTAAAGGGCCCGGAATTGTTCCGGCCCTTTGTTTAACCTAAAACAGAAAAAAAATGGTAAAAGTCGAAGCAATAGCGCACAAAAAAAGCAAGTTGGAACCGGGCAAAGTTTACGAAGTAACGGAACAAGCGGCGAAAATCTTAATTGAGAAAAAATTCGCAAAGGACCCGAACCAAAAGACAGTAAAAAAACCGCGCAAAACTTCCGGAAAATCTTGATTTCTGATTCATAATTCCAACGGCTCGCACTTAATCGGTGCGGGCTTTTGGTGGTAAATGGCGGAACTAATTACAATAACAGATTTCAACGGGGACGAATTTTTACAACAAGATTTGAACACCTCGGACTGGTTAGACGAAATTCGCACCGAATACGCACGGCCTTTTGTTCGTCAATTACTCGGGGCGCAATTAGGAAACTTATTTTTGACAAACTGGGACGCGGTAGGAGGCGACCCCGCACTATTGGACGCACGATTCCAAACCATTTGGAACGCATTCCAAGTTGATGACGGGTGCGACCTTATCGAATCGAAGGGAATGAAATTCGCGATAAAATCCGTTTTGTGGTTTTATTACGCAAGACAAAACAATTCGATCGCGACAACCGGCGGGAATCGTTCGCAGTTGTCCGAGAATAGCACACCAACAAACGACGGTGTTTGGATGGCGAAAAATTACAATTCTGCAATCGAAACGGGACGGGCGATTCAATGGTATATTTGCGAAAACTCGACCGACTATCCAGAATTTAACGGCCAAAGGTTACACTATTACAACGGTATCGGATGAATTACGCCGCAAACATAGTTTCAATAATTGAGTCGGTTGTCAATCAAATGACGCCGACTTTGACAATTTCGGGAGTTACAACAAACAGCGCGACAAGTTGGACCGTTGAGGTTTGCAAAACGTATTGGGTCCACTTGGGGCAACGTTTGACAATCGACGGGAACAATTACACCGTGACGGAATTTGAGTCGGACACTAATATAACATTAAAAGGAACCGTTTCGCCTGGTTTGGTGTCGTTTCAATTAGACGCGCCGGATTTTTGGCACGGTTCACACCGTAAGGTAGAAAGCGAGCGAGCGAGAAAAAAAGACGTCACGCGGCCGGTTGTTTATTTGCCAAATACAAGAACAACCCAACCGGGAGAATACGACAGCGACATTGCTTATACCGCAAGTGTTCGCCCTATCTTTTTATTGAACTATCTAAAAAAATTCGATACAACCGAACTCCAACAATCCAAAGTCATTGACCCGGCGCACCAAATGGCCGATTTGTTTTATTCGATCATTGAAAACGACGACCGATTTAACGACCCGGAAAATTTGCGCCGACTTGAATGGATGAATTTTGGCGATTCGACAACGTGGGGAAATGACGAATTGATATTCGACCAACCGTTATCCGGTGTTGAATTACAATTGGATTTGGACGTTTTAATTTATTCGTTTTGTGAATGTGACGACCAAGGGGAGCCGGAAATTTGTCCAGATGTCACAACCACATTCAACGGAACCGCAACGGGTGTTGATACGGCGGCCGGTCAAAATATCGCAATCGAAGTTGTTGACGACATGGACACGCCAACGGGAACACTCACAACGAACACGGCCAACACGAAAAAAATTGTAGTTACCGGAGGAGGTCCGGCGGCTCCGGTTGGGATTGAATTAAACGGTGTAACGCCCTTAACAGATGCGGCGAGCGGAACAACACGAAATTTTGATTTTTTCGACGAGGAGGACAATGTTATCACGCCGACAGTTGACACCGACACGCCCACAAATACGGGTTTACTATTTTCGGACGTTCCAATGAGTTTCAACGGGTCCGCGACGGCCGGTGCGCTTGTTGGCGGTTCTAAATCCATAACAGTACAAGACACCGACGGAACGCAAGTCGGGACCGTAATAAACGACGAACAAGCGAATTTGACGGTTGAGGTCGCAAAGCCTGGGATTAATGTAGCGAATTTATTTAAAACTGGTTTGACTACTTCTGTTAGAACTGGGGATGATGGAGACTTAGAGAATGGTAGGGGCTTAACTTGGTTTACATTAGATTATACAAATCCATACGGCCATAGTTTTAGATTTTGTGGCAATACTGGAGGATATACGGACGGAGTTGGGTATTTTGATTTGAACGGCAACGCGACAAGCTATGCGCTGGCTTTTCCAGATGATGAGTGTATGGATTGGGCTTATTACGACCAAGTGAACGGAACTGTTCCAATGTGGTATCTTTTATCGCAAGGAACACAAACACCAGTTCCAGCTTTACCGAGAGGTGGACAAGTAAGGGGAAAAAGTATTTTTAATGGGATAGATGAAGCGGTTGCCAGTACTCAAAACGGTTACAGCGATTGGTATTTACCAAATGTTATGGAATGGATGTCCATTGTATATTTTGAGCAAAATATTAACAGTAATCAAGGTTTAAATTATTTACCGTTTGAATATAACCCAAGCGGAAGAACTCCAAGCGTTGCGAATTGGAGAGTTGTGCTTTCAACCACAAATCTTTCAAGAGGTTATATTTGGGTTGCTGACAATGGAAGTATTGTAGTTACCGCACCAACGACGGCAAGTTATACCTATTTTATTTTAAGAAAAGCAAACATAATAACGGACTTAGGATTATGACAATAAAAGGACAATTTCAATTCGAAAAGCAATGGCCCGGAATAGTTTTTACGGACATAAATGTAAATATCAATCCAATTGTTTCTCAAGTCAACCCGGTAGATATGACTATCAACGTCGAATTAACATTTTCAGTTGTTGGAAATGTTAGCGGAGATTTTGCGCCGGATATTAACCCAGTCCCGGTCAAAGATTTGAATTATAATGAGGAAGAACTAAAACAAAGAATTATACAAAGACTAGAAGATTTTAAAATTTAACAGCCCAATGCAAACCGAAACAATAAATATATTTACAGAATTGGCAACGATCGCCCCAGTTGTGGCGGTTCTTTTGCTTGTTTTGTATTTTATGTATAAGGAAATCAAAGAACTAAAACAAAAAAACGAACAATTACAAACAGAGTTGAGGACGTCTGAAAAGGAAGTAATTTCAAACCAAAAAGATTTGAATATCACGCTCGAGAAATTAATCGAGAGCCTAAAATAATTACTAAAATGTTTGGAAAAAAGAAAAAAAAGGTTACAGAACACACGCACGAAATTTTGAAACAAGAAAAGAGGCGCATAATGGAGGAGACATTGGAAAACATGAAACGACTCCGCGACCAAATAGACGGTAAAAACGTGTTATTAGAAAGTGCCTAAAACAAATTTTTTTTCATACATTTGTTAAAATTGAAAAAATTCCCTATGTTCCGGGGGAAAAGTCGGAGCGCAAAAAGTAAATTTAATTTTTATAAATTATGGGACAATTCACAATAGAATGTCAATGCGCCGGGAAACCACTATCACCCGGACAAAATGGATGTCAGCCGCTAATTTCGCGTGCTAAATTTCCAATTTTTATGTACATGACAAACAGTTCGGGAGCCGCTAATTCAATACCGGCCGGAACCGTTTTAGATCAAACTTATGTACAAGGGAAAATCGACGCAATTAACACAAATCCGGCGGACGCGTGGTTTATCTTCCCGGAAATGTACAATTTGGCCGCTCCACCGGCAGAAAACGAAACCGAGGACAGAGACGGGATTCCGGTTCCAACTGGTGAGGAAATCAAACAGCCTATCACTTGGGAGCATTCAAAAGAAGATGCAAACCCGGCGTTGAAAGCGTCTTATGATTCGTTAAAATGTAACGAAATCGGGGTTATCTTTGCGACATACTCGGGACAACTTGAGGGATTAAACGACGGAAACGGAAATTTAGTACCAATGAAGTTGCAAGGGGAAACGTTGTCGGCTCAATACGGTGCGCCAGTAAAAGGAACATTGAACAAAATCATGGTTTCAATGTTAATGGACGAATTGGAAAACGAGGCGAACAGAGATTACATTGATTCGAGCGCGATTTCTTACCCGGTAAAAAACTGGTTTTCGTTGGGTGCGCTTGAGGTTATCAACTACGAGGTGTCAAATTCGGCTCAAACTACTATCGTTTTCAGAGCGAACGCGCTTTATGGTGGTGTTGATTTCAAAAAGCCAATTACGGGACTTGTAACGGCGGATTTATCACCGGATTTAGGAGTAACAACCGGCGAGGTTTACAACAACACAACCGCGGCAAACGTGGCGGCAACGTTGGCAGAATCGGGAACAACTCCGGGACTTTACACGTTAACATTGGGCGTTGCACAAACGGCGGCGGATCAAATTTGGATTCAGATTTTTAAATCTGGGTACACAATGAGAACGTTCAAAGTTACTTTATCATAGTAATTAATAAAACGTAACATGGCAGACGAAAGAAAAAAAACCGTTAAAAAGGCCGCGCCAAAAAAGGCAATGCCGAAAATCTACACCGACGCAAAGAATCCAAAAATTCAAATGCCGTCAAGTATGATAACAACGGTTGAAAATTTCAAAAAGATTTGGCAAGGTAACGCCAGGGCGACCGATTTGGACGCCGCATGGGACCGCGCTAAAGATTGGCGAGACAGTTACAAATAACAAAACAAAGCCCTCGCAATTGTGCGGGGGTTTTTTTATACAATGAATTTTGAAACGACCGACATTGGCAGAATCTTAAAAAATATTAAGTTGTTGAGCGCAACGGATATTTTTATTTCTGTAATGAAGCAAAGCGAGGTCCAAAAGTATATTGTAAAATTGAACACCGACCAATTGAGGTACGAATTTATCAATTCTGAGGGCAAATTATTGTCCGATATTGGCGGCGGTTATTCGAATTTCACGTTATCACTTGGACAAAAACAAGGCCGTTTAAAAGTGGATTTGTACGACACCGGAGAGTTTCACGAATCGTTTAGAATTGAGAATATAAGCGCGACCGGGTTCGATATTAATTCCGATTCCGTAAAAGACGGCGTTGATTTAAAGGACAGATGGGGAAAAGAAATTGAAGGATTAACTTTTGAAAGTGTGCAAAAAGCCGCGCAATTTTTGGTAAATTTATATTTTGACGAAATATTAATTAAAATCGCGGTATGAAAATATTCAATTCCATTTATGAAATTTGGCTCCATAACTGGGAACAATTAAATATTTCGGGCGATTTGCGTTGGTTGATTGTGGACGAAAAGGAGCAAAACAAAAAACAAGATTTGGAGTTGTTAGAAAACGCGTATTTTGATATTCAAGACCAATACCTCGAGGAGACAAAAGGAAACAAGGATTTGATTTCTAAATGGCGCACGTTGATAATTAAAAGAATGACCGCCCGCGTTTTATACGCTCAAGGCGACAAAGCCCAATTGAATTGGATTGAATTTTACACGGCCAAAATTGACAATTTGATGAATACGAGTCAGGACGTTGATATAATCAAAACGCGAATGTTAATTCAACAAAGATACGGCCAACCGATAAAACCAAAAGAGACGACATTGGCGGAATTTATAAAAATTTCCGAAATAGTAAGCGAACAAAAACCGACCGAAAATGGCAAGACAAAATAGCGCGGAATTAATAGCGCGATTAAATAGCGAAATGGCCAAATTGAAAGATTTGGCAAACATGACCGAAAAGGAATTGAATGAATTGTCCAAGGCGTTCACAAAAGATTTGAACGTTACGGTTAAAATGGCCCAAGCGACAAAAGAAACGGCGCGGGGTGTTCGTGAGTTGACGGAATTGGAAAAACAGTCGGTTAAAATATTAAAGGAAAAAGAAAAAATTGATAAGCAAATTATCACCCAACGAAAAAAATTAACGCAAGTTAACAAGGAACAACGCGCCACAATCCAAGCGTTAAAAGTTGAGGAGCAAAGACGGAACAAAATCGCCCGAGAGGAGGCGAAATTAACAAATCAAAACATTGGAGCGTTTGAGCGTTTAAATGTCAAAATAAAATCGTTGTCCGATCAATACCGAAATTTGGTAATTGCAGAGGGCAAAGAAACAAAACAAGCGAAAGTATTAAAACGTCAAATTTTAGAACTAAACAAAGCCAGAAACAAGGCCAACGAAGCGTTGGGAATGCACCAACACAAAGTCGGACAATATACGCGCGCACTTGGAAAACTTCGCGGAATGTTGGCGCAAGTCGGGTTGGCGTTCGGGGCGTTTATGGCTATTCGTGATTCGTTCCGAATTATACGAGATTTTGAACAAGCGCAAGCGGATTTGGCGTCCGTTTTAGGTGTGAACGTTGAGGAAATGGGAAAACTAACCGAGCAATCAAAACAACTCGGAGCAACCACAATTTTCACGGCGTCGCAAGTTAGTGAATTGCAGAAAGAATACGCAAAGTTAGGTTTCACAATGGATGAAATCGAGGGCGTGACGGAGGCGACGTTACAACTCGCGGCGGCAACCGGGACCGACTTGGGGCAATCCGCGGCCGTTGTCGGGTCCACTTTGCGAGCGTTTGGAATGGACGTGAGCGAAACCCAACGCGTCGTTGATGTCATGGCGAAATCGTTTAGTGCGAGTTCGTTGGATATGGAAAAATTTACGGTTGCAATGCGAGCCGTTGCACCGGTAGCGAAAAACGCCGGATTTAATATCGAGCAAACAACCGCGTTAATTGGAACGTTGACGGATGCCGGAATTGATGCCAGTACGGCGGGAACGGGATTGCGAAACGTATTTTTAGAACTATCTAAACAAGGGTTGACATTCGAGGAGGCAATGGCGAAGATCAACAACGCAAGCGATAAAAACGCGGCGTCTTTGGAATTTTTTGGAAAACGTGGCGCGGTAATCGGAACCGTTTTAGCCGAGTCCGGAGTAAGTGCGGACGCATTGACCGAAAAACTAAACCAAGCCGGCGGAGCCGCTCAAGAAATGGCCGACAAACAACTCGACACGTTGGGCGGTGCGGTTAAATTATTGTCGTCTGCCTGGGAAGGTTGGATTCTAAAAATGAATGAATCGAGCGGTGCGGGTAATTTCCTAAAAAATGTTATTAAATTTTTAGCGGAAAACCTCGAGTTGATTTTGGATTTATTATTGAAAACCGTTTCGGCCTTTGTCGTTTACAAAACAGCCGTTAAAGGTGCGGCGGTTGCTCAAAAGCTATTGAATCAAGAAACAATTGCGAGCATAAAAAACACAAAACTATTCGGACAACAAATTTTCAAAAGTACAAAATCTTTCGGTTTGTGGGCGGCGGCGATTTCGTTCGTTGTCATGGCTTTAATTGATATTGTAAGCGGTTTATTAAACGCAAAATCCGCTACGGATTTATTCAACGAAACAATGGACAAAGCCAACGAAAAATTACAGGAGGAAAAAGACAAATTGGCTTTGGTTGGAAAAGAGTTATTCAATACAAAAGTTGCAAGCGAACAACGCCAAAAGGTTTTGGATAAAATCAACGCGGAATACGGGACAACATTAAAAAACTTGGAAGATGAAGCCGCATTTGCCGCTCAAGTTGCGGAGGCATACGAAAAAATTGTCGAACAATTAGACAAAAAAATCACCGCCCAAGTCATTGAGGAGGAATTATTGGCCGCCAAAAAACGAGTAAGAGAATTAGAAAATGAAATTGCAGATGCGGGATTTTTTGACGTATTAGGTGAAGCAAGCGGAATAATAATTGGAGAAGGTACGGACAAAGAAATTCAAAAACAATTGGATTTGATTGCAAAATTAGAAGCTGAATTTGCCAAATTAATACAAGATTCAAAAACCTTATCGGATGAAATAACCGAGGAAGATGATGAAGAAACAACCGGAGGAACTGGAGGAAAAGGCGCAAAATCAATTGAAGATAGAAAAAAAGAAGAATTAGCCGCATTCATAAAAGGAAATGAAGAAATTTTGCGACAACTCGAAATCCAATTGAGAAAACAAGGTGCGGAAGAGGAACAAATACAAAGATTATTAGCAGATAAAAAAATCGAATTAGCAAGAAAAACGGGCGAAAAAATAATCGAATTAGACTTTAAAGATAAGTCTATTCTAAGTCAACAAGAATTGGAATATTTGCAATTTGTTGATAATAACGAAACGAAAAAAGTTAAAATTGTACAAGATGCAAACCAAAAGGTTTTTAACAGTCTAAAACAATTAACAAACCAAGCCAAAAAAGAGGGAAAAAGTGTTGTTGATTATTTAGGCGAAATTTTCAACTCACTACGGGACGAAATCGCTCAATCGTTGCAATTGATCGCGTCAATTCAAGAAAGCAAAATCTCCGCAATTGAAAGCGCAATCGAACGACAACAGCAAGTTATTGAGGATTCAAAAGACGCGGAAAACAGATTAATCGAGCAAGCGAAACAAACCGGTTTGCAAGCGGACGAGTCAATCAATTTGGAGCGTGAACGACAAAAGAAAGCATTAGCCGAACAACAACGACTCGAAAAGGAAAAACAACGAATTGAGGCGACAATTGCGGCCTTGCAATTACTCGCGGCAAATGTACAAAGTGGACAAGGAAACCCGGTCCAGAATATCAAATCGGACATTTTAAATTTGAAATCGTTTATTAATTCGCAATTTTACAAGGGAGGGTACACCGGAGACGGTGGCAAATATGAAACCGCCGGAATTGTCCACAAGGGCGAGTTCGTAATTGACAAAGAAACAACCGCACAACTTGGATTGAAAGGAAAAAACATGGGCGAGTTTAAAACATGGTACAAAAATTCGATCATTGAAAGCGGCGTAAAAAAATCAATGGATACCGATTATATTTTGCCAGAACAAAACGCCGCATTGGCTCAAAGTAGTATTTTAGAGGCAAAATTGACCGAATTAATAAACGTATCAAAGGCCAAACAAATCGACCAAGGACGCGCGGCATTTGACGCAATGGTGGGAGCGTTACAATACCAAAAAGGAAAAACGCGTTATTATTTCCCAGTTAGCAAAAAATAAAATATGGCTCAAAAACATTTATACGGAATAAACTACGCCCAATTAAACCCGCCCGAGGAATGGCAAGATTTGAAAGTTTCCGCAACGATTGTGGACAATTTTTTTAGTGCGGACATACAAAACCAAACTTTGACGTTTACCGGAGACGCGGCGACATTCATAAAATTATGGATTCAAAATTACGGCGTTTTTAACGGGTTGCCGTATCGAATTTTAATAGATGATTCCGAGATAGTTTTTGACGGTTTTTTAGTGTTGTCCGAACTTGTAATAAATTCAAAATTGGGTCCAACAATTTACAAAATACCGATTCGAGACTTGACGGACAATTTGACAACGTTGGACCGTGTTTCGGTTTTCACGCAAGGTTTATTGTTCGATCAAGGTTTTTTGAATAACTCGAATAAATATTGGCTCCCAGTTGTCCAAGTCGGAAAAACCACGTTTAAAGACAGATATTTACAATTGCTTTCTTTGGGTTATAGTGTTGTCAACACGTTTCTCCAAATGGTGCAAGATTTTTTGTCCGCAATTTCCGACATGATTGGTTTGTCTGTTGTTGTCGGTATTGTTGAATTTTCAACGTTAATGTTAAATTTGTTCGTACAAGTCACACAATTAAAAGATTTGATTTTGGCGCACAAAGATTTGATTTTGGCGTCACAAACTTATTATCCGGTCCTAAAATTAAAGGACGTAATCGAGGCCGCATTCGAAAAACTGGGAAAAACTGTTGAGTGGGGAATAATTGAAAACGACATTAACCGCAAATTTGTTAAAAGTTCAGAAAATGGATTTCCGGGCGTTATCGCTCCGGGTATTCAGTCGGCCGGAACCGGTACTTTAAAACCTCAAGATTGGGGGTATTTGATTTCCGAGTCAATGCAAGAAATCGAAAAAATCTATAATACCCGAATCCATGACGAAGGCGACATTGTACACATAAAAACACAATCGGACCCGTTTTGGGTTGACAATCCAAGTTTTGCGGCGGAATCGGTTTTGGTATCAACGACAAAACAATATCAAAACGGAATTTATCGAAACAAAACGGAGGAGGTTTTCGCAACGACTCGGGTCACTTATGAATACGACCCGGCAGACGCACACACATTGGTAACGGAAAACGGCGACGCCTATGAAATACACCGCGATTTAATAAACGAATTGGACCCGAGAATGAACACAATTAAAGGACTCCAAGATATAAAAATAAATTGGGCGTTGGCGTCAAGATACGATCCAATAGAGGACATTTTATTCCCTTTATTTGATGAAATTTTAGGCGATTCAAACGATTTATTGAACAGTTTAAAGGGCTTTATTAATCAATTCGCGCAATATATCGACCCGGGGTCGAATAGCGAGCAATCGACGGCGGACTTTTTGGCGATTAATCCGCTTGACTTTATTTTGGCATTGTCTCCAGGTGGTTTAAAAGTTGAGGACGATACGTGGGGGATTCCAAAATTTATAGATGCGGACGCAAACGAATTGAATAAAACCTTAACGATTCCGGCGGATTTCAAATCGCGTTGTTCGGCGGAATTTATCTATAAAGAAAGATATTTACCAGAATCGCCCGCAATTCAAAACAATTTCGCGGGTCAAAATATATCAATCGAGCAATTGCGAATCCCGTTTAGTTTATCGAATTATCAAAACACAAAAGAAAATCCTTATTTTAATTTTGACGGTTTGGCAAAATTCAACGACATTGAATGGAACGAAAACCAAAGGAGCGCGGAGGTGACAGTTGAAAAAAAAGAAATATTTGATGATAATATAACAGAGACAGAAATATGATGACAACGCCAAAATATTTGGTTGACAAGGCCAAAAAGACAATTAAAGAAATCCAAAAAATTAACCCAACCGAGGTTTTAAAATCGAAATACAAAGACGCGACGCCAGAAGAAAGGAAAAAAGTTGACGAAATTAATAAAAAACTTTGTACTTTTATAAAAAATAAAGACATTGACGGAGCTAAAAGATATTTAGCACATTTGAAAAAGCAAAACAGATGAACGAAATAGTAATAACGGACCGGAAATGGCTTTGTCAGCATAGAAACGGCGACACGTTCGCAACGAATCCAACGACGGATTTTGTTAGCTATTTTCAAATATTAGTAGCCGAAAAAACGAAATTAGTCCAAACAATCGAAGTTTCAACAGTTGTTGAGGCGTCCTTTGACGTATTAATAACCGTCGAAGATATAGGCGGACAAATCAAAGTTACACACCCGTTCGACAATTGGTCGTCAATGGGTGTTTCTGTTGGCGATTCGCTTTATATTGAGGCGAACGGACTAAACACAACGGAGACAGTTAACGCGATTCAATTGAATGTTATGTATATAACCGACACGGCATTTTTGAACGCTTTGAGCGTTTCGAGTGGCGTTGCGCGGGACGATTATATTTTCAGAGTTACAACCGTACCAACGGCGGTAAATTTTCAATTTGGTATTATTCCAAACAGTCAAACCGCGAACAATTTTAACAGTTTGTTAAATGGTGAGGCACAACTTTACACCGTTTCGGGGCTTGTTTTATCGACTCCAAAGGCCATGACCTACCAAAGTAGTCCGGCCAGTAATTTAGGGAGCGTAGAAGTCGAATATACCGGCGCGAGCGGTACGGGGTCGAGCGTGTTTAGTTACACAATCGAACACATTTTTAGAATGCCGCCATTCATTGAGAATTGGCTATCGAATTACCAAGCCGGAACGATTCCAACAGATTTCGCCGGGGTCAATTCATTCCGTTACGCGTCCAAAATTAACTTTTTGACAAATCCAAACAATCCGAACAATAAAAAATTCTTTGAGGATTCCTTCCAATTGGGTTCGGTTGGTTTTGTCGGTCAAAATTTCAACAACGGCGTTGCGGATTATTCTTTGGACTCAATATCAACAACGAATTTTGAAGTAACACAAACGAACAGTTTAACGGCATCAATAAGTCGAGCGTCGGGAAATTTTGCCGCCGGTATTAAAGTTTATTTGTACGTTTACAAGTTACCGAGCGCGGCGGAATATTCAACACAAACAAATGATTTTGAAACAAATTTTGTTTTCGATCAATTGGACGTATTGGAAGGAGCCGGAGCGAGTTCGTCGAGTATTATTCTAAATTTGGACGCCAATATAAACGGGGGCGACCCGACTTTGTTGGATTTGTCTTTTGATTTGGATTGGAACGCGGCCGGGGTTGCTATCAATTTAGTTGATGGCGACAACATAGCAATAACCGCAATAGTTGAGGACGGAACATTAACCGCCGAACTTTCGGACCGTATGCCGGTTTTATTATATGCCGGTCCCGTGTCGAAGGATTCCGATAATTTAGGGATAACAAACAACCAAATTGATTTTTATGGTTCGTCTATGAATATTCCCTTAGCGTTGCCAGTTTCCAACGTGGACACTTGGAACAATCGCGCGTATATTTTGAGCGGTTCTTTTAGATTGATAAAAGAGGCAAACGCCAACGACCATTTATTAAAATCGTTGGAATATAGAATCGTTGGACGTATTCCAGGAACACAAACGTTTTTCGACATTGATACGTACAAATTCCCGTTTCCGGGAAAAATTGCACTTTTAAACGTTGGCGGAACGGGTTATCAAGCGTTAAACATAGACACGACCCGACCGGTTGGAAACGTTCCAATTGATGACGATTTAAGATCGGTAAAATTGAGTTCAACAATTCCGGGTAGTTTCCAAAACTATCAAGATTTTAATTGGCAGTTAGGAATCGAAATACCGCACCGCACCTGGATTGAAAATTTAGCCGTTCAACAAGTGGCTCCGGAATTTTACGATTCGGCGGAAGAAAACAACAATTTTAATCAACGGACTTCGAATTATTCGGATGCGTTGACATACGATATTTTTATTTTTGCAACCGCCGTGACACTTTTCAACGGTATTGAAACAACTCACCAAATGAGTTCGGACGAATCGTTGGTGGCGGATTTTGATGTTGACGCAATCGGGACGGGATGGAGCGCGACAACCGAACTTTTCGACACGGATGGAAACACAATTAACACCGTTTACGAAGGTGAGGACGTGGATGTCAAAATAACATTTAACAGACCGGCGGGCGCGTTGTCAGGCGAGCAAGCCGAAATTGTTTTCGAATACGTCGGAGAAGTTGGACAAACAAGCCGTTTAAGTTCATACCATGAATGGGACGGACCAGAAAACGCGCTCAAGCCTTTAGAGGGTGAAACGTTGGTAAAAATCACAACGCCGACACTAACCTCTACGGTCATTGAATGCACAATAAAAGGGGAATTTTTATTGGACGGCCAACCGTTCAACGTTTACGGACATTTAGTTAACGGACGATAAAATGATAATATTAAACCAAACCACAACCCAACCGGATTCGCCGCAATATTTTGCGACAAAGCGAACGGAAATTCCAGTAATAAAAAAACAAGGTTTACCACAATCAAAGGATTTTTGCACTTGTTTAATCCAATGCGTTCCGGCTTTGAAAGTATTCACGGACGGGATTGGAACCGACCCACTAAAAAACGATTTTCGGTCGTTATTTATTCCAACGGTTAATTCAACCGCCGCGACAAATTCAACGATAGTCGGAACAATTACAAACATACAGACCGGAGTTGTAACGACTTTAGCAGATACGACGCACGGGACGTTAAACGAAGGGGATAATTATTGGTGGTTCAAATTGGAATGGTTTAAAATATACAATACAATTGGACTCGGAAAATATCAAATCCACGTTGTCGAAACGGCCATTTCTGGAGGACAAACAATAAACGAATTGAAAACGCCCGTTTTTAATTTATTGCCTTATTCAGATGAAGCCGCAAACGGAACGGTTCGATTATACTCAAGACAAACCGGAAAATTAAACCACGGGAACAACTACTCAAATTTAAAGCCAACCGGCGTCGCCGTGTCAAAAGTTAAAATATTTGAACAACAAACACGTCTACCGGGTCGATTGTTTATCAAATCGGAAGAAATTGAAAACGATCATTTAGTTTTGAACAATTCGAATTTGTCAACGTACCAAATAAAAGACCAATTGAGGCCAACTTATCAACTCGACTTGCATTTATTGAGTTCGGCTCAAGTTATGCCGGTCGTTTTCGACGATATGTTCGGAAATCAATTGTTTATAACAGATTACAACGTTTACAATCATGTCGTTGACCCGCGAGACTACCAAGCTAATCAATATATTGATTTACCCGTAAGACGTGAAAGCGTAAACATACCGAACCCGAGCGCAACGGCAAAACGAAAAACTTATTCGTTCGATATGATTTACGAATACGACAATATTTTTAAAACGAATAATTGATGACCAAACAAGACGCAAAAATATTTTTAGACGGCGCGACAGCCTCGCCAATTGTTAATTTTTCCGGTGCGAGTGATTTAGTAACGGAATCAATCGACCTTTCAGATTGGGACGGTTCGTGGATTCTTTATTTTTGGGGCGATTTGTCGCCAACAAAACAAAACTTGACAATCCAAGTTTCAGACGACGAATTGAAATGGTTTGATTATAAAGACGAGGCCAAAAATGTAAAATTCGACGATTATTTTTTCGACGATAAAATGCCGCATAAATATATAAGAATCCAATATTTTTCCAATGGTTATTCTGGGAATATCACTTTTAAATTTGTGCAAGTATGATTGATTTATCAAAACGAAATTTAAAAAACAATGTCGGTTTGGATTTGTCAAAAAGCCCGGACACGGATCACCATACTACAATTTTTGAAATCGGAGACAAAAAAACCGTTTTTGTTGATGCGTGCAAACAATCGACAGTTAGAAACAAATTGAAAAATTTTGGACGTTTAATTATCAACGGTCAATTAATAATTTTATAAAATGGCACTAATTCAAATGCGAACCGCAGACGGTTCAACAATAGGAAACCCGCCAACGGGCGATTTTTTTATCTTTATCGACTCAAATAATGCGAATCAATACACGTTGCGAGATTCAAGCGGAACCGACACAATTCTCGGGGGTGGAGGAACTGGAACTTTGTTTGGTTTATATAATCAAACAAGCCCAGGCCCAACAATCAACACAGCTCCGGAACAATCAATAGTTGGAACGGGTGTTGGAAGTTTAACAGTTCCAGCGAACAGCTTTGTCGTCGGTGACGGATATCACGCAAAAATTGGCGGTCGATTGAACGCAACCGGTGGAGGTGGACGGTCTGAAATAATTGTAAGAGTAAAAAACGGTACAACCGTACTCGCATCTACTGGAATTTTCGAATTAGATACAGCAACAAGTCAAGGATGGGAATGCGAGTTGGATTTTACAGTTGCGGCAATCGGCGCAACGGGGTCAATCTTTACGAATGGAAATTTTGCCTATACAAAGGATGGAAACCGACAAGTTTTTGGATATATTTTCCAAGACAATCAAACAATAGACACAACAGTCTCAAGCACATTGGACATAACAGTCGAATGGAATGTAATCAATGCCGGCGACGACATTTTTTCCGCAAATTTTGTACTCTACAAAACATACTAAAATTAATGATTTTACGCGAAATTACGAGAAACTCACACGTTCTCGACTTATCCAAAAAAGTCGGAGCCAAAGCAAACTATCAACAAAAAATTGCCACACTTTCAGACCTACATTGGGACAACCCAAAATGTGACCGCGATTTGTTAAAAAAACATTTGGATTTGTGTTTGAAAAACGACTATCGAATCCATTTAAACGGAGACACGTTTTGTTTGATGCAGGGAAAATATGACCCGAGGAAATCAAAATCGAGTATTCGACCGGAACACAACGTTAACAATTATTTAGATGCCGTTGTTGAGGACGCGGCGAATTGGTTTAAACCTTACGCACATTTAATTGATGTCGTTGGATATGGAAACCACGAAACGAACATTATAAAACGAATGGAAACGGACCCGTTGCAAAGGTTCGTTGATGCGTTAAACGGTGTAAGCAAAACAGATCACAAAGTTTTTACCGGTGGTTATGGCGGTTGGTATATTTTAGGATTTGGCCGCGCCTCATATAAAATAAAATATTTCCACGGCTCCGGCGGTGGTGGTGTTGTAACGCGTGGCGAAATAAATTTAACGCGTGCGTTGTCTTATTTTCACGGGTGCGATTGTTTTATGATGGGACACGTTCACGAAAACAAGGAATCGAATGTAGTTGTTGAGACATTGGACGCACACAACAAACAAATCGACAAAGAAATTTTGTTAATGATAACTGGAACGTATAAGGAAGAATACGACGGCGGATTTATGGGATTTCATGTCGAACGGGGCGCACCTCCAAAACCGGTCGGGGGTCGTTTGTTGACTTTGGACTATAACAGAAAAAAAACCGGAAGGATAACGATAAAAGCAAAAAGCGAAAAACTATGAAAATAAGGGGAATAATTTACCGAACTTTTAAAGACGCGTTGCAAACGCTCGGAGAATTTCAATGCGGAGAATTTAAGTGTTACACGCTCGAATTACCAGATTTGAACAATGACGGAATCGAAGGAAACGAGATTCGAAAATCGTGTATTCCGGAGGGAATTTACCCGGTGACAATCGAAAATCACCGCAAATTCGGTTGGTGTTATCGCGTCCACAACGTTCCGGGTCGGTCGGGAATTTTGATTCATGCCGGGACGCATTACAAACACACTTTAGGTTGTATTTTGCCAGGAACGGACCAATACGATATTACAAAAGACGGTTTAGCGGATAACATATCGAGCAAAAAAGCGTTGGCCGGAATGGTGTCGTGTGAAATGGAAGAACTGGAAATCGTAACGATATGACCCGAGCCGTTGGATTTATAATTGTGGCGGTTGTTTGTTTGTGTTTGGGATGGTTCGCAAAACCCGAACCGATTGAAACGGACAACGGGGCGCGATACAGACAAGAAATTTATCGACTCCGGGATGAAATAAAAGACTTAAAAAAACAATATGCAAAACAAATTGAAAAACTCGACACGGTTAGCACTAACAACGGCGTTTCTGTTTATATCAATGATTTTAAAAGCCGCGCCGGTGGACGTATGCCAACCGGCCGACTCGGTACAAATCGACATTGAAGATTTTAAATTTATTCAAACTTGGGCGGAATTTGGTTTAACTTGCGAGAAAACGACGGCAAAACTAACCGATCAAATCGAGCGGGACAGAATAACAATCGAAACACTCGACAAAGAACTAATTGACCAACGCGAGAAAAACAACCGTTTAAAGACGATTTGCGGCGTTTTGGGGAGTTCGTTGGGGGTTTGTATCGTTTGGCTTTTTTTATCGCCTTAAAACACACATAACAGAAAATAAAGCGGATAGGCGCGAACGCCTACCAAAAACGCTTTATTTGGGTGTTGTGCGTAATACTAAAACATTGTTAATTGGTTAGTATGTAGCTTAAATCGTTTACAAGCAGTTTCGTAAATCTTTATGTCTTTTTCATAAGCGTCAAGGCTAAATCCTAAGTCATAACACGCAAAAGCAATAGTTCCGCTTCCTAAATGAGTGTCAATTATTTTATCTCCTTCATTGGCAAATTCTTGTAAAATAAGTTTGTACAAGTTCGTAGGCTTTTGTGCTGGATGCCAACTTTTTTTGCATAATCTACACGCACATTTTTAATTCCCTCACAATTACCAGC
>Ga0098074_1000783_pt1 | contig 18966 bp, 15 predicted proteins | sample 32_taG_FD_75064 | JGI IMG/M metagenome (GOLD analysis project Ga0098074, IMG submission 75064) | Marine viral communities from the Gulf of Mexico - 32_GoM_OMZ_CsCl metaG | ecosystem: Environmental > Aquatic > Marine > Oceanic | place: Atlantic Ocean: Gulf of Mexico | collected 2015-07-12
CATGGGTAGATCGTTCTTCAGCGCGGTTTCCAGATTACCGATAAAGGCCGCGCGCTCCGGCGGGGCTGTGCCGGGGATGGAATTCAGGATAAAGCTCGCGCTCTTTGGCGTGTCCAACAGGTCAATCTCTAGCCCCGTAAACACCTCGGCCACAATATGGTTGCCGATGAACCAGCACTGATCGCCGCAGGATTGGTGGAACGCATCGGGGCGCTCTTTCAGCGCGTAATGCGTGGCCTCGCCCGATGTCAGGATATGATTATACAAATCCCGCGTTATGCCCATATCTGCCATCTGCCCCGCCGCGCCATCGGCCAACCTTGGCGAATTCGAGAGCAGGCAGGTTTGTTTACCCATGTCTTTAAGTGCGCGTAAAGTCGATACCGCTTCGGGGAACGGCCTGATGCCGTCATGTAGGACACCGAAAATATCGAGGATAAAATGATCGTAGTCATCGGCGATGTGTCTCAGGTTCTCAATATAGTTGCTCACCCGAAACTCTCTTTCACGCCTTCGCGGCGGGTATATTGTTTGGCGTAGGCGAAAGGCTCGTAAGCGCCCGGCATATCGGGTTTGCCGAACAGGAACCCTTGCCCGTAATGCGGGTCGAAATCGAATAGCTCCAGCAACGTGGCATCGCTCTCGATACGGTCGGCAATGACGCGGATGCCGTTGGCCTCCAGCTTTTGTTTCATGCGCCAAAGATGGGTGAAATCCAGATCGCTCTTGGTATGCGTCAGCATCCAATCGCCCTTCATCTTGAGATAACGGACATGGTGTTTCAGCAGCGCGCGCATGTCGATATCGGTATCTTGCACATGGTCGAGCGAGAAGGTACTACCCAGCATGGCCAAAGCGTCCATGATTTGCAATATCGGCGTGGGCAGGGTTTTGAAGTCTTTATATGGCATTTCAAAGACGAGCTTTTTCGCCATCGTACGGTTATTGGCAAGGAAGCTTAAAAGGCCGCGCATGAATTTGCCGTTTTTCAGGCTTGCTGGTTCGATATTGACGAAAAACTGCGTATCCAGCCCCGATTTGGCCTGTTCTTTCAGCATTTCCAGTGTGCGAATAAGCAGCAGATTATCAATTGCGCCCGCGAAATTCTGGCGGCGGGCAAGCTCCATGTAACGCCCCGCCGGAACATACAGACCCGCCTTGGCGCGGATGCGGGCGTATACCTCATAGGCCACGGCCTTGCGCTGGGGCAGGCGGACGATCGGCTGGACGAATATATCAATGCGCTCGTTCTCCACCGCATTTTTGACCAGTTCCTGCACGACCATATCGCTGAGCGAGGCATGATCGGCGAACGGGTCATCATTGGCAATGAGCGAAGAAACGCGGGCTTCTGGATTTCCTGCCCCGATGCCCTCATGGCCCGTCTGGCCTAGGCCGTTTTTGACATAGGCGTAATTGCGTTTGATGAAATCCACCTGATCATTGACGCGCGCTAAAGATTCCTTTGCGGTGTGGATTGTATCGTACTGGCGAATGATATCATCACGAAGATTGGCTTGGGTTTTTTGCAGAGTTTGCATTTTAAATTCAGACGCATTTTCCCATTTGCGGCGGCGGAGAAATTCTACCGCGCCCGTAACGACCACGGCGAACAGGCCGAAATTCATGGCCGCCAGCTCCAGCGAGATAAAGCTGCTGAGGGTGATAACCAGCACGCCGCAAAAAACCAGATAGCCGATCAAAGCCTTGGCGTAAGTCGCGCGCGAGACAGGAGGTTTATCCTCGATGCCGGTACGTTTTTTTGTGGCGCGCAGGGTGATCAAGAGCGCCTACCTTTTTGCCGTGCCGATTGCATCGGTGATCGAGCTATAACCGTCGGCGCTCAGTAGAGCCGAAAGCTCGGTATTGATATCATGGGCGATTGTCGGGCCTTTATAAACCATGCCGCTATAAAGCTGTACGAGGCTCGCGCCTGCCTTGATTTTATCATAGGCTTGACGCCCACTTGCCACGCCGCCGACACCAATAATCGGCAATACGCCTTTGGTGAGGGCATAAAAGCTGCTGATTATATCGGTGGATTTATCGGTTAGGGGCTGACCGCTAAGGCCGCCTTTCTCTTCGCGGAATTTAGAGCTCAGGTATTCAGGGCGATCCAAGGTCGTGTTGCCGAGGATAACGCCGTCAACTTTGGAATCAATAAGCGCTTCGGAAATCTCCTCTAACTCGACCGATTCCAGATCGGGCGCAAGTTTGACCATCAAAGGCGGGGTATGCGTGCGGCAGGCCTTGGCGCGTTCCTCCATAACGGCTTCCAGAAGCTCCATTAATGGCTCGCGTTGCTGTAAATCCCGTAGGCCCGGCGTGTTGGGCGATGATATATTGATCGTTATATAATCGGCCATCGGTGCCAGCAGCCGCACCAGAAAACAATAATCCTTGGCCGGATTTTTCTGGGTTTTGTTCATGCCGATATTCAGGCCGACCACGCCATTAGGGCGCTCTTTCGCGCTCAAAAATTTCTCCAGATTTTCTTTGAACACTTCCGCGCCGCCATTGGGAAAACCCATGCGGTTAATCACGGCCTCGTTGGGTGGATCACGGAAAATGCGCGGCTTCGGATTGCCGTCTTGCTGTTTGGGGGTGACTGTCCCGGCCTCGACAAACCCAAAACCTAGTCTGAAAGCGGGGCCGATGACTTCGGCATTTTTATCAAATCCGGCGGCGAGGCCTATGGGGTTTGGAAAGCGCAAGCCCCAAAGCGTGCACTCCAGCGCCGGATCACTAATGCGCGGCGGTGTTGGTACAAGCCCGCATTTCATGGCCTTTAAGGTCATGGTGTGGGCTTTTTCGGCATCAATTTTGAAAAGCGCGCAGCGCGCCAGATTGTATAGATTACGCATTATTAATTTGTACGGTATTTATGCGGCAAAGTCTATATAACAGCGCGGGGAGCGGAATTATTCGTTCAAAGAGATATCGGGAAGTTGCCTTGTGTCACGCAGGCCTGTCTCTTTCCAGAACATATCCTGCACTGCCTTTGAATGGCGACGGTTTTCGGACAGGGCGCGCCGGGCGACCTGCTGCATATAAATGGCTGAGCTTTCGACCTCGGGTTTTTCAAACCCAGCGCGGTATAAGAACTTTTTATAGTCGCGTATAACATCGTCATCGAAATAGCCGCGCGCGGCTTTGTCTTCGAAATTCGCATGAATGGGGGCGAGAATGGCTTGTTCGCTTTCGCTCATATGCGAAAAAGAAACAGGGGTGGCATTCGCGGTTGCCCAGCTTGCCTTGAACGCCTGCTTGAGCGTGCAGAAGGTATCGTTAATTCTTTCCCATATTTCCATACATATTTTATAGCATGATGTACATGAATATAGCAAGATTAAGCGAGTTATTTAAGGTGTGGCCATCCGGCCTTCATATACAGCCAACCTGTCCACGCGGTCAGCAGAGCCGCCAGCAAAATCAATAGCTGCCCGGCTATCAAGGCCTGAGGCACGGCGGGTGCGATAATTAAAAAGCCGAGCGAAAGCATCTGGGCAGTAGTTTTCCACTTCGCCAGCTTTGTCACAGGCATTGGCACATTCTTTGGCCCCAAAAATTCCCGCAAGCCCGAGACCAGAAATTCACGCGTAATAATGATCATAACCGGAATAATCCAGATCCCCGATAACGGCCCTGTATCTACTAAAGCCAGCAGTAACAGCACCACAAACACTTTGTCCGATATCGGGTCGAGAAACGTGCCGAAAGCGCTCACGGAATTCAGTTTGCGCGCCAAGTATCCGTCAAAGAAATCGGTAATGGCGCAAAACGCATAAAGGATAAGGGCAACCCAGCTAAACCCTGCGTAGATAAGCCATATAAGTACGGGGAGAAGCGCAATGCGTGACAACGTCAATATATTCGGTATAGTAAACATGACCCTTTTTTATCATGATACGGGCGCTCGCACGAGATATTTTTAACCCTATTTTTGAGAGAACTGCGCGATCAATGCAAGATGATCCGAGCCCTTCAAGGCGACCACATTTTTATTATGCTGAGTAAGGCCATCACTATAAAGCATGTGATCTATGGGGACGCGCAGAGCCGCATAACGGCCTTCTACAGGCCAGCTAGGGCTCAAAAACGCCCCGTAAGATTGGTAATTCAAATCCGTGGCGGACAAAAAGTCACGAAACGCAGGGATGTATGGCGTGGTGTTCAGATCGCCTGCGATAATAATATGCGGCGCGTCATCTTGTTCAAGAATGGCGGCAAGGCGTTCTAGCTCATGATTGCGGCGTTTTTGATGTGGCTCGTTGCTTGGAGAATGGGTATGTACAGCATAAATGACATAGGGCTGGGGCGCTGAAGTCGGCTGAACGCTAAAGCGTAGTACTTCATTATTCCAATCAAAAACATGCAAAGGAATGGTGGCTTGGTCAAGAACAGGTAGGCGACTCATGACCAGAAAGCTCATAGGGCGCCGGTTTGGACGTTTCGCGATGCCGTTTATCTGATGCGGATACCCCTCAATCATGCTGTCCGCCATTTTGAGTGTATTGCCATTGGCTTCCAGAATGATAATAACATCCGGCGGCGCCGCCCCTGCAAAAAATAAACCGGCCATATTTTCCATGCTCATATTGTGAATATTCTGGTTCCAACTGGCGATGGTCAGGCCGTTTTGCGGCGGCGGCGGTTTGGTAAATTGAAACGGGTCATGCAGAGCCATGCGGCTGTGGGCAAAACAGACAAGCGCAAATGCGACCATAACAAAGGCCCATTTGACTTGCCTGCAAAGCGCGGCGAATATACAAAGGATAAGGGCTGCAATCATGTACTGCAGAACGAAGTGACCGAGCAAATCAAAATAATAATGATGATCCGCCAATAGCCCCGCGCCATAAAGGGCGATTAAGCCAAGGCAGGGCAAGGCGATCAGCAGCCCGATAATTATGGCTTTTAACTTTTGGGTTTTGTCGCCCATAGCTTTTATCCCTTTTAACATTATAAAAGAAAGGCCTCGAAAATGAGGCCCTTCTTATTAAATTCAATGCATTATAAATCTACCCATTCGCGGCGGCGGCTTTTTTCTTTTCTTCGTCCGGATCGCGCAAGACATAGCCGCGGCCCCAGACGGTTTCGATGTAGTTTGATCCGTCTGTTGCATCGGCGAGTTTTTTGCGGAGTTTACAGATAAACACGTCGATGATTTTTACTTCCGGCTCGTCCATGCCGCCATAAAGGTGGTTCAGGAACATTTCCTTGGTCAGCGTTGTCCCTTTGCGTAAGGAGAGAAGCTCGATAATGCCGTATTCCTTACCTGTCAGGTGCAATGTGCGGTCATCAACGGCAACTGTGCGGGAATCCAGATTAACCTTCACGCGGCCTGTCTCGATCACGCTTTGTGAATGGCCTTGCGAGCGGCGGACGATGGCCTGAATACGGGCGACCAACTCGCGTTTGTCGAACGGCTTGGTCAGATAATCATCGGCGCCGTAGCCAAGGCCTTTGATTTTGTTATCCAGTTCGGTCAAACCGGAGAGAATCAAAATAGGAGTTTCGACTTTCGAATCACGCAGGGATTTCAAAACGTCATAGCCGTCCATATCGGGCAGCATCAAATCCAGAATGATAATGTCGTAATCATAGATCTTACCAATCTCCAGCCCGTCTTCACCCAGATCGGTGGTATCAATAATGTAGCCTTCGGATTTGAGCATAAGCTCGATTGATTTCGCTGTTGAGGTGTCGTCTTCGACTAAAAGAACTCTCATGATAAATGCCCGCTTTCTTAATATTTAGAATCGTGTTTTCTTATTTTTTTATTAATCTTTATTAATATCTATATTAACAAAGGTTAACGCGGTGTGCAAATTCTAAAATGAATTATATATGCAAGTATTCACGCCGGTTTTATTTAATATTGTCTAATATTTGGGTATACTAAAGCTATGGACCGTCTCGCCGATCAAGTTATTGCCGAATTAAAAACGCTCTCTGATAAAGAGGTGTACGGACGCGTGACCAAGATTCTCGGTCTTTTGGTTGAGATTGCTGGGTTCGGCGCGAATCTCTCTATCGGCTCACATGTACATCTTATTCCCGAACCTGGGCGTGATATTCCTTGCGAGGTTGTGGGCTTTAAAGAAGGTCATGCCTTGCTGATGCCCTTCGGTACGCTGGAAGGGGTCGGGCTGGGCTGTAAAGCTGTGTTTCAGAGTACAGAGCCGCTGGTTCTACCCGATGAGCGTTGGCTGGGGCGGGTGATCAATGCGCTGGGGCAACCAATTGACGGAAAAGGGCCAATCCACCACGGTGGGCATCCCGTGCCGCTGCGTAATAAACCGCCGCCGCCGCATTCAAGGCAACGTATTGGCGCGCAGCTAGATCTTGGCGTGCGGGCGATGAATACATTTCTGGCAACTTGCCGCGGCCAGCGCATGGGGATATTTGCGGGCTCGGGTGTCGGGAAATCCGTGCTGCTTTCCATGATGGCGCGTTATACGGCTGCCGATATTTCTGTGATCGGGTTGGTCGGTGAACGAGGCCGCGAGGTGCAGGAATTCATCGAAGATGATCTGGGTGAGGAGGGCTTGAAACGCTCTGTGGTTATTGTGGCCACTGGCGATGAACCCGCCCTGATGCGTAGGCAGGCCGCCTATACAACGCTGGCGGTTAGCGAATATTTCCGCGATCAGGGTAAACAGGTTTTGTGCCTGATTGATTCGGTCACCCGCTTTGCAATGGCGCAGCGCGAGATCGGCCTCTCTGCGGGCGAGCCTCCAACCTCCAAAGGCTATCCGCCCACCACTTTTTCTGAGCTGGCACGTTTATTGGAACGCGCAGGGCCGGGCGCGCCGGGCAAAGGCTCTATTACCGGACTATTCTCCGTTCTGGTGGAGGGGGATGACCACAACGAACCCGTGGCCGATGCCGCGCGGGGTATTCTGGATGGCCATATCGTCATGCGCCGCGAGATTGCCGATCGTGGCCGTTATCCCGCGATTGATGTACTAAAATCGGTCTCACGCTCCTTGCCCGGTGCGATTACCGAAGAACAGAATATGATATTGAGGCGCGCCAAACGCTTGATCAGCGCCTATGAGGATATGGAGGAATTGATCCGCCTCGGTGCTTACCGCAAAGGCTCCGACCCTATGGTTGACGAGGCCATCAAACTTTATCCGCAAATAGAGGAATTCTTGAGCCAGCATAAAGACGAGAATACGCCCATCGAGGAAGGCTTCGCCATTCTGGCCAGTATTTTGGGGTTGCCCTATCAAGGGAAGGCCGGAGGGTAATCCATGGCCGACCTTGAAGCTCTCATTCGCGTTCGCCGCCATGCCGTAGAGCAGAAACAGAAATTTCTGGCCGAGCTTTATAAACAGGCTGACGAGTTGGAGGGGCAAAAGGACACTATGCTCACGACCTTGGCCGAGGAGCGCAAGAAGGTGGACGAGATGGGCGTCGAAGCGCTTGGCTATTTCGGTCATTATTCCGAAGCGGTGCGGGGGCGCGTTGAAGATATCAATGAGGCGATGAAAAAGCTGAATAACCGTATCAATATCGCCCGTGAAGATATGCGCGATGCTTTTGCCGAGCTGAAAAAAGTTGAAATCACCCAAGAGCGCCGCTCGGCCGAAGAAAATAAAGAGCTGAAAAAGAAAGAAAACGACCTTCTGGATGAGGTGGCGCTTGAAGGCTATCGCCGCCGCGCCGAGGAAGAGTAAAAACTCGCATTATTCATAAAGATATGTTACTAATCCTGAAAGCATAACAGGAGCGTCTCTAGCTATGGGACAAGTTGAAGCATTAAAAAGACAGGGGCAGCGCCTTACAGGGCGTTTGGCCGATGTAGAGCAGGCCGCCGCGCGCGCCATTGCTGCGCATGATCTAGGTAAGGCCTTTTATGGTTGCGCGATTTATGCCGAAGATAGAAAACGCCCCGCCGAGTTGGCCGTGCTACATGAAACATCTGTAAATACAAGTGCCGATCATCAGGAATTTGTTGTGCAAAATCTTACACGCCGCCGCATATCCAAATCCGGTACCTCCGTAGGGCAAGCGCTGGAGGAGGGCAAAAGCGGTCTTTACCCCAGCCGCATGGCCGATCATGATTGCCTGAATATTATCGGCCAAACCCCGCAGAGCCGCTTTGTTCTGCAGCTGGCCTTTGATAAAGGCGCCGCGATAGAAATTAAGAATCCCGAAAACATGCTGAATATCGGCGGATTGCAATTGTCTGTATCCGAGAGCATGGCCACCTTGCTGCGTGATTACCGTGATGATTTGTCAGATAAGATGGATCTTGAGCCACCTACCCAGCCCAACGGCGTTTTGCTTTTCTCCGATATCAGCGGATATAAAAAGATTATAGAGAGTGATGGGCAAACGCTGGCCTATAAAATGACAGATCGCTTGCTACAGGACATTACAGCGATTGCGCAAAAATATGGCGGCAAGGTGATCCGCGAAGAAGGCGATGGTATCTGGAGCGGTTTCTCACAGCTGGATGAGCGTGCGTTGCAGGCGGCCAAGGAAATCGAGGTTGCCTTTCAGAATTTACGCAACGGCGACCTATCGGCAGCGGTGAAGCAATCCCATATTCGCACCATGATTGCCAGCGGCTATATGGAGCCTGCACTGGAGGGCGATATCTTTAATCCATCACTGCGATACAATTCACTGGCATTTTTATCCGCGCGTGTTATGAGCGAATCCGCCCCGCGCGGCCGCGATGTTATTGCCCTTAGCCCGCAGGCGGGGGATATTCTGGGCGGTTTCTATTCTGATAAATTGATCGCCCGTAAAGTCAAAAGCACCTATACGCCGCAAATGCTTGAGCTTACTCATTAATCAAATATTGGCTTTAAAATTTTCGTTGTCCTTTACCTGAATATTGACCCAGCTTTGCGGATCGTTCTGGAAGGACAGATCGCCGTTTAAATCACTCATCTCCATAGCATCGGCGTAGGCGCTCTTCATTTGCATTTGCATGGCGCGGCTGAATGTTTCTTGCGTGCGTACGATCAGATCAAGACGCTCGTTTCTATGTAGGCCGTCCAACTGGACTTTCCCCATTTGGCTAAGGGCAAGATCGAAAATAAAGCGGGTTTGCTTACCGCCGCCTGCGCTGCCCTCACCATCCTCATTCTCGCTGTGCTTATAAAATAGCGCGGTTTTATGGATTTCCTGTTGCCATTGCATGGGGATAGTCAGGGCGCGCCAATCCTGCCCCGCGCTATCGACATGGGTGCGGTTGATAATATTGCCTTCACCGCTCAGGCGGTTAAGCAGGCTGCCCTTGCCGGAGCGGCGGAGCGTATCCTGCGCCTTATTATTCAGCGTTTGCGCCAAATCACCAGATTTCAGCGCGGCCAGTAAAAAAAGTACGGCTGGTGCCATCTGCGCGGGATTAGACGGAGAGGGTAGAATGCTGGATGCACCCGCCGCAATGGCGTTAGTGGTGTTGATCGTGCTTAAAGTCTGCACGATTTCTTCCATCGTCGGCCAGTTACCGGGGGTGATGAGTGTCGAGGGGGCGGGAAACGGTACGCTATTGCCCGCTTGCGCATTAACGCCTGTCAGTTGCGGTGCGATCTCGAACATCGTACCGGGGGCGAGGTTTTGCAGGGGTAATTGCAGTATAAAGCTTTGGGGCGCCGCGCCCTCTGGAGGAAAGAAGCTGAGCACGGGCAAATTTTGTGGTGTATACCCGCTGAGCGTGGCCGTGACCGTGCCGATCTGCGATTGTGTGAGAACGGGATTATTCAGTGCGAAAATATCGGGTTTTTGCAGAGCGGTGATTTTCAGATTGTCGCCTTCCGGCGTGATGGCGAGCGTGGGCACTTGCCCTTGTGCAGCGGTCTGCGCTTCTGCAGCCTGTATTTTCAGGAAATCTTTTAGCGGTATTTCCCCGCTTGGCGGAAGCGCGGACGGGAGGCTCTCGGGCACGAATAATTTTACATCGGGTAGCGTGAGCCCTTGCAAGTTTGCGGTAAATATTCCTGATGGCGGCGCACTGGTGGCTTGTGGAATGACGTTTATTGCATTGCTCGCGTTTGTTTTGATGGCGCCGGCGGATAAATGTTTAACGATATCAATCTTTTGCGGCGAAAAGCTCGTGCTGCTATCAAGGGCAATGATCTGAGCCGATGATGCGGACGCGGGATTGGCAGCGAGGGCAATTGGAGATTGAATGATCTGGTTTAATTTTTGCGCGCTAAAGCTTTGATTTAAAATTGTATTTGTAGGTTGCGGATTAGCGTTTTGTAGTAAGGTATCAATGATAGTAGGCGGCGCGCTCGTTGCCGTTGCCGCTGCGGGCAGGGTTTGCAACAAAGCCTGCGTGGTCTGGCTTTCGATCTCGATCGGTAAGCTTTGTGCCAACGCCTGCACACTGGCGGGCAGGGCATTGATGCTGGTTTGTGGTGCGCTGGTGGTGATCTGTGTCAGCATATCAGCAGGTAGCGGATCAAGGCGCACCGTAACGCCCTGTAATTTACCGCTATCGCTCAATTGCAATGTTGTTTTATTCAACAAGGCCAGCATTTCGGCCTTCACGCCTTGGGCATTGCTTAGCGCTTTTTGCTCTACGCCTTCTAACGGCTTAGGCGTGCTTGCGGGCGGCGTATAGGGCAGGGTTTTAACCTCGACAGAACGTTCGGGCTGGGTCTGCGTTTGTGCAGCCTCTTCTTTCGAGGGGGCGGCCTCCGCTTTTACGTCGGCTTGTTTATCACCCCTTACCTCGCGCGTATTGTTCTGACGAATATGAACTGTGTTATCAGTGCGGCCGCGCACCTTTTCCGGCGGGATATCCACCTCGACTTTTTGACCCGGGATGAGTTTATTGGCGGCTTTCGGATCTTGGGGCGGCAATTGCACTTCAATGTCGCCGCTTTGGGTTTTGATGGTGACGCGCCCTTCATTGCTGGCTTGAATGACCTCGCCTTTAATGCGCACAACGCGGTCGCCGCGCCCTTCGGTGACATTCGGCACGCCGATCAGCTTGGCATTCAGCGGCGGCTCGCCTTTCGCGCTGGAAAGGGGGGAGGAGGCTCTTGTGACCTCGGGCAGCTTTGTTGAACCAGTGCTATCGCTCATACATACCAGTATACAAGATATGTGCCATGCGGGGAATGGAAATGAAAAAACGCGGCTAGGGGCTAGCCTGCGGCGGCCATTGCCTTTTGGGATTGCTTGAGCAACTCCCATACGCTTTGCGCCACTTTTTCCGCATCTTCCGCCGCTTCACTGTTGGGTGAGCGGATCAGAATAGGCGTTTGGTGGCGAATGCTGTCTTTGACCTTTGGGTCAGACCTAACCATGCCGGACATTGGTGGCTTCAGACGCAGGAAATTCTCGCACGCTTTCAGCAGTGTTTTATACGTGCGCTCACCTTCGGTGACGCTGGAGGCCATGTTGACCACGATAGAGACGTTCTTGGATAATCCCGCCGCATTGCCGAGCTTGATAAACGCATAGGCATCGGTCAGCGAGGTTGGTTCATCGGTTGTAATCAGAACTGTGCGCGTGGCAGCAGAGGAGAACATTCGCACCGTACGGTCAACGCCCGCACCCAGATCGGCAATCACAACATCATAATGGGTCGCCAGATCGAGCAACTGATCGCGTAGCAGCGCCAAGCGCTGTGTTGGCAGCGCGGATAGGGAGGCCTGACCGGAGCGGCCGGCAATAATATCAAACTCGCCGTCTTCAAAACGTTGCACGACTTTATCCAGACTCAAACGGCCACGGATAACATCGTTCAAATCACGTTTCGGCATCAACCCCAATTGTACGTCCACATTCGCAAGACCAAGATCACCATCAAAGAGCAAGACTTTTTTGCCCATACGCGCCAAGGCGTGCGCCAGCGTGATCGAGAACCATGTCTTGCCAACACCACCCTTACCGCTGGCAACTGCCAGAATATTTGTGCCGCGCCTAAATGTTGGCGGGGCTTTTTGGGTTTCAGGGGATTTCACTGTTGTATCGCTCATTGCTTTATACTCTTGCGGTTTTCTTGGGGTGTTGGGGCGGATTTGCGCGCTGGATTAGGTCTCTGCGCGCTGCCGCCGGAGGAGCCTTCGCCGCGGTAGGATGCAGGCATTAACAGGCGTGATAGGCTTTGCGGGGTGATACCATAAAGGCCGTCAGCCACTTTGGGCGTGTTTCCGGCATCGGTGAAGCTCATTCCGCCATGGGTGGCGGCGGACAGAATTCCGCCCAAACGGCGCGCCATATCAATGCGGGTCGGCATCAAGCGGTGGACTTGCAGGGACGCAAAAGCACGGCCAATTTCGCCCGATTCTTCGGCGTCCATTCCGCCCGGCATCACCAGAATGCTCTCCATATCGGCGGCGTCCAGCATAAGGGCGGCTTGGCGCACGTCATCACGGTTAAACGGGTTGATGCCTTGGGTATCGATGTAAATCTGGTCGTAACGGCCTTGCATCTCACCGAGTGTCTCGCGCAGAACTTGCGCGGTCTTGGCTTTCTTCAAATCAATTTGCAGTAGTTTCGTAAACGCGCCGAGCTGTTCAATCCCGCCCGCGCGGACAGTATCTGTGGTGATAACGGCGACTTTCATCCCGTCCATTACGCCTCGTGCGGCGAGCTTGGCCACGGCCAGCGTTTTACCCGCACCAGGCGCACCAACCAGAATAAAGGGTTTCTTCGCGGCGGCTTTACGCGGTAGAGGGGTGAAGGAATAGAGATGTTCAATGGCCGCGACCAGTGCTACGGAAGGCTGTTCCAGCCCGATAACGGTGGCGCAGGATATAATGTGATCCAGTACATCTTCCGGCACGCCGTGTTTTAACATCGCTTCGGTGATTTCTTCGGTCACGGCGTATTCTTCATCTTCGCCGTCATATTGCAACCAGCCCGAACCGGCCTGTCTGTGTTCTTCTTCGCCGATTTCGAAATTCGGGCTGTCGTCATAGTCGTCGCGGTACGCGCCGTTCTCAAAGCCCGGCTCGATAGCAGCGGTCACGCAAACAGCCTTGCCACCCTTTTCTTCACGAGTGGCAACGATAATAGCATCTTCTCCGAGCATGTCCCGAACCATTTGCATCGCTTCCGTTACTGTTTTTGCATAGAAAGATTTGAGCCGCATGGCTAATCTGAATCACTTTGTTGTTGTAAGTATATATTTTCTAGAATCCTTATTCTAGATGATAAACGTAAAGAAACCGTATGTGAATCCCCTAATGTGGATAATTTTCGGGATAAAGCGGTTAATTATACCTGCCCAAAGGTCTTAATGCGCGCTTTCGGGTGGATTTCGTTCTGGGACAGTACCACCGTTTGCGGGCGGAAGCGCTCGATGACGCTGCGTACATAGGGGCGGATGGCGGGGGAGGTCAGCAGGACGGGGGTCTCGCCTTGCGCTGAAATCTCGTCATAGGCTTCGCGCACGGCGACGATGAATTCCTGTAGCTGGGACGGCGGCATCGCCAGTTGTTTTTCCTCGCCATCACCCATCAAGGACTCGCCGAACGCCTGTTCCCATTCGGGGGAGAGGGTGAGGAGCGGCACAACACCATTGGCATTGGTGTTGTTATCACAGAGCTGGCGGGCGAGGCGTGTGCGCACATGTTCGGTAATAAAGGCCGTGTTCTTGGTGTAATTGGTGGCCTCGGCTACGCCTTCCAGAATGGTCGGTAGATCGCGAATGGAAATGCGCTCGCCGAGCAGGTTTTGCAAAACGCGCTGCAAACCGCCGATATTGATCTGGCTTGGAATGACATCGGCCACCAGTTTCTGGTAATCCTTGGGCAATTCGTCCAGCAGTTTTTGCGTCTCGGCGTAGGAGACCAGATCGGGCATGTTGTCCTTGATAATCTCGGTGATATGGGTGGTGATAACGGTCGGCGCATCGACAACGGTGTAGCCTTTGAAATGAGCTTCTTCGCGGTTTTGCTTGTCAATCCACATGGCGGGCAGGCCGAAAGTCGGCTCGGTTGTGCTCTCGCCGGGTAGAGTGATCGCAGCGCCTGTCGGGTCCATACATAGCAACATACCGGGGCGGACATCGCCGCGGCCTGATTCAATTTCCTTGATGCGCACTATGTAGGTCTGCGCGGGCAGTTGCAGATTATCCTGAATGCGCACGGCAGGTAGAACATAGCCCATATCTTCGGCCAGTTGACGGCGCAGGCCTTTGATCTGGTCGGTAAGTTTGTTGCCGCCCTCGCCTTGTACGAGCGGTAGCAGGCCATAACCAAGCTCCAACCTGATCGTGTCAATCGCCAGCGCTTTTGAGATGGGCTCCTCGGCCACAGGGGCGGGGGAGCCGTCTCTACTCGGTGCGCCTGGTTGTGAAGCGGCCAGCTCTGCTGCGGCTTCGAATTCGACTTGCTGGGCTTTGTAAGCGAAATAAGTCAGGGCGCCCATCACCGCGCCCAGTGAAGCAAACGGCGCAAATGGAATGCCCGGTACGATTGCCAGCGTCATCATTAATCCCGCGCTCATCCCCAGCGCGATAGGGTATTTACTGAACTGCACCAGCAGCGCCTTGTCCGCGGAGCCTTCAACGCCGGCCTTAGAAACCAAGAAGCCGGAGGAGATAGAGACAATTAGCGCCGGAATCTGGCTAACCAGACCATCGCCGATGGTGAGTGTTGTATAGGTGGTGGCCGCATCCGCCAGCGTCATGCCTTGCGAGGTAATACCGATAATAATGCCGCCGATCACATTGACGAAGGTAATGAGCAAACCAGCCACGGCATCCCCGCGCACAAATTTCGCCGCACCATCCATAGAGCCGAAGAAGGTGCTTTCCTGCTCCAACTCTTTCCGGCGGGTTTTGGCTTCGTCCTCGGTGATTAATCCTGCGGACATGTCGGCATCAATCGCCATTTGCTTGCCCGGCATCGAATCCAGCGCGAAACGCGCAGCGACCTCGGCAATACGGCCCGAACCTTTGGTAATTACGACAAAGTTCACAATGACCAGGATGGCGAAAACAATACCGCCGACCACGTAATTGCCCTGAATTACAAAACTGCCGAAGGCCTCAATGACGTTACCCGCGGAATCTGTGCCGCTATGTCCTTCGGAGAGGATCAGGCGCGTGGAGGCCACGTTTAAGCCCAGCCGTAATGAGGTCACCACCAGCAATATTGTGGGGAAAGTGGATAAATCCAGCGGCCTTTGAATAAACAGCACCAGCATCAAAACCATGACAGAGGCACTGATTGAGATGGACAAACCAAAATCCAATACCATTGGGGATACCGGAACCAGCATGAACATCAAAATGGCAATAATACCAAGGGCGAAAAGAATGTCAGGCCTTAAAAACGGCCGCATCGCCGCGCCCGCCTGTCCCATGCGCGCGCCTGCGCCAGCGCCGCCCGTTTTCGCAGGCGGCGAGGATTGTGATGGTGTTGGCAAATTGGAATCCGACATAATATTTCAAGAATAGCAGAAAAAGGCGAAAGGGTCAGCGTAGATTAAACGCTAACCAAGACATTTGTACAATTAAATTTGAGACCTACGTGCTGCAAGTTAAATGTTAACTCGGGCCACCGGGTAAAGCTGTTGCGGCTACTTGTTGCTCCTGCTCGGAAGCTGGTGGTTGGGCTGCCTCAGGTGCTGCTGCGACTTCCGGCGCCTGATCATCATTATCTAGACCCATATTTTCCATCATCGGACCGACAAAGCTGGATAACAAGTTGTTGAACATATCAAAAAGTTCTTGTAAAGCGGGAAAGCTTTCCAGAATGTTACCAATAAACCCTGCAATCATTCCTTCACTTTGATCGGCGGCCAGTTCAAGCGCCATACCGGAAATGGCAGGGTTATCCATGTTATTGCGTATTAAATCCAACGTTATTATATTGCCGATAGCATCTCTATTGGCGGGATCGACCAACATCTCGTGGATCACATCTGTATTCTCTCTCACCAAAGCCTGCACTTCTGCAGGTTCCATATCTTCAAGACTGAAATTAGCGGTTGCTTCGGCGCTCATGGCTTGTAAAGTTTCGGGTATGGCCGCGCGAATTGCGTCAAAAGCCTCATTTGTAATGCGCTCTTCAAGGCTTTGATCAACCGCCGGAGTATCCTCGGCCGCCTCTCCGAATAAATTACTTAATCCTCCTCGTATCCATTGGATTGCGCCACCTGCTGCGCTTAAAGCTTCATTTTCAAGTGTGCTGTTCTGCTCGACAACAGCGGCCATCGCCCCTTCGAAAGCTTGTTGGCGTTCTTCAAGAGTTGCTCCTCCGGCTAAAAGCGGGACATCTTGGTCAAGCTGTTCATTAAAAGCAGCCAAGACGGAATTAAAGCCTTGCCCGTCCTCCGCCGTTACAGGTAATTGGACGATAAGGTTCTGTATGGTTTCATTATCAACAGCTCTTAAATCCTCTGCTGTGATTTCCGCGACAGGTTTGTCTAAAATTGGTTGGGGGACACCTTCAGTGCTAATACCTGTGGCCTCCAAAAGGCTACCGCTATTGCTACTCTGCACAACTGTGCCCATCAACATCTGCTGCAATTGTGGAGAGCTTTGAAGTATGTCAGTGATTTCCTCTCCGCTCATATTTCCTAAAGCGACGATAAAAACATTTTCATCGGCAGGAATTCCCGGATCGGTTATACGCTCCATAATGGCTTCTTTAATTGCGGGGAAATTTTCTTCTAATTGCTCGTTTATAAATTCATCGCCCATGAATGAGGCAGCAATTTCCATTATCCCAGAGGGTAACAGACCCGCAATAGTTTGCGCGTTGAGGCCATTCTGAGCCACATTTTGTGCATTACGAATATTTCTTTCGATATTTGCGGCTATTTCTTCAGGAGCAAGTTGCGGTTGATCCGACATTAATACACACCCTTTTCTATACTTACACTATTACCAAAAATATTTTTTATACTTTTTTATTGGTTTCAGTGTACCTGAAAAAGCGTGCAAATACAAATTTTAGGCATAATATGATGCTTAAGACCCTGATTTCGTTTCAGGAATATCAGCACCGTCATCCTTGTACTGGTTCAATTTATTGCGCAATGTACGGATAGAAATGCCCAGAATATTGGCAGCATGCGTGCGGTTACCAAGACAATGATCCAGCGTATTTAATATCATATCGCGTTCGACATCGGCCATGGTACGACCAATTAGGCTTTCGACTGCACCGGGGTTTTTTACAGGCGTGGCCTGAGCTGGTTTTGTGGGGCTCGAGGTCGTTCCATCGCTCTTACCCGCATTGCCGACGCCGGTAGGGTCGGGCGCAGCGAAGGATGGTTGTGCCGAGGGCACGGTTGATTCGTTGAGTACATTTTCCGGCGTGTGCACAGCGTCCGGCTCTAATTCGTCTTCCATGGAGACAATAATAGCGCGGTGCATGGTGTTCTCTAGCTCGCGTATATTGCCGCGCCAGCCATAGCTTTGCAACTTCCTGATCGTATCGGCGGCCAGTCTCTTCTTTGGCACGCCATTGGCATCGGCGTATTTATCGGCAAAAAATTGTGCGAGCTTAACGACGTCATTCGGACGATCACGCAGCGGGGGGAGGGCGATATTAACAACATTCAGGCGGAAATAAAGGTCTTCGCGGAACTCGCCTTTTTTAACGGAAGCTTCCAGATTGCGGTTTGATGTAGCCAGTATACGGACATCGACTTTAACCGGATTATTCGAGCCAACGCGTGTGACTTCACGTTCTTGAATGACACGGAGCAGCTTGGCCTGCAATTGCGGATGCATTTCGCTAACCTCATCGAGCAGGATCGTGCCTTTATGGGCTTCTTCGAATTTACCGATGCGCTTGGAATTTGCCCCGGTAAACGCGCCTTTTTCATGTCCGAATAGCTCGGACTCTAGCAAATTTTCAGGGATTGCGGCGCAGTTGACGGCGATAAAGTTACCGTCCTTACGCTTGGAGTTGTTGTGGATATAGCGTGACATGACCTCTTTACCCGTACCGGATTCACCGGTGATCAGGATTGTGGCCTCGCTAGGTGCGACTTTATCGGCCAGCTTCACGACCGCCTGCATGGACGGGTCGCTGGCGATCATATCATTTGATTCTTCGGTGATGGCCTGCAGGACAGCGGCAATCAAGTCAGCATCGGGGGGGAGGGGGAGATATTCTTTCGCACCGTCCTGAATGGCTTTTACGGCGGCTCTGGCATCTGTATTCACACCGCACGCTATAACCGGCATGTGGATACGTTCTTGCTCCAGACGCTCGACAAATTCTTTGATCTTTTGCTTAACATCCACCATGACAAGGTCGGCGCCTTTACCATTTAGCAGCGCGCCGATGGCCTGGTCGGTATCTTCGCAGTGTATAACCTTGGCACCCTTTTGGATCGCCATTTTACCTGCTTCGCTAATATGGCCTTCCAGCCGTCCGACAATCATTAATCGCATATTTGATCTCTTGGTATTTTGATGTTCATGAACCCTAAGATATTAAAATAGTGTGTAAAACATGGAATGTCACCCGATTAAATCTAGCCCGCCTGTTTTAAGCAGCATCTTTGAAGTAATCAATCTGATTACCGGGAGACAGTTCGGAATTGAGGAGCATCTCGAGACGGCGCGGGTTTTCCTGACGGGCAATAGACACGGCGGCCGTGGCAATAAGCGTACGGATCAGCGCGTCATCATGGGAGTTCTTCTCCAGCTTGACCGAAAGCGGCGCCATAATAACCGTGCCCAATATCGCGCCATAGAAGGTGGTCAGGAGGGCTACCGCCATAGCAGGTCCAATTGTTTCCGGATTTTCAAGGTCGGCCAGCATTTGCACGAGCCCGACAAGCGTACCGATCAAACCCATTGCCGGTGCGACTTCTGACGCGCGGCGGGTGATGCTGGCGGAGCGTTTATGGCGCTCGATCATCGCAGCAATCTCGAGCGTGAGCATTTTTTCAATGTCATTGGGATTATATCCATCAATAACCATCTGAAGTATGCGGCGCAGTTCAGGGTTCTTTTGTAATTCGCTGTCATATTGCGAGATCGCAAGAATACCGTGCTTGCGGGCAACA
>Ga0098074_1000786_pt1 | contig 18954 bp, 14 predicted proteins | sample 32_taG_FD_75064 | JGI IMG/M metagenome (GOLD analysis project Ga0098074, IMG submission 75064) | Marine viral communities from the Gulf of Mexico - 32_GoM_OMZ_CsCl metaG | ecosystem: Environmental > Aquatic > Marine > Oceanic | place: Atlantic Ocean: Gulf of Mexico | collected 2015-07-12
AAGCGAAATTGAAAATTTAAAACTTGAAATTGATAAGTTTGAAAGTAGTCAAGCGCAACTTGGTTCTGTTCTTAATGATATGAAAGGTAAGTTAGAAGAAATGGTTTTACAAAATGCTAGACTATTGTATAGCAATAAAGTTTTACGCGATGCCTCCTTGAATGAGCGACAAAAAGATAAAATTGTTGAAGCCATCGCTAAGGCAGAGACTTTGAAAGAAGCGAAAGCTCTTTACACAACTCTTAAAGAAACTACAGTGGGAACCAAACAAGCTGGTCCAAAATCACTTAGTGAGTCGGTACAGAGAAAGCAAGTTCTTTCCGCACATCTGCCAAGACGCAAGCAAGAGAATTTAAATGAGCAGCTAGATTTTGCTTCTCGTATGAAGAAACTTGCTGGCTTAGACTAATATATAAGGAGAAATTTAAAATGTCTATAATTGAAAAATTAACAGAAGGCATCGTTAACCGTGATATGAAAGCGGAAGGAGATGCTCTTCTTAACAAGTGGTCCGCAACAGGACTTCTTGAGGGTCTTGAGACCCAACATCAACGTGCTACAATGTCACGTTTGTTAGAAAACCAAGCAAAGGAGCTTCTTCGTGAGTCTTCTGCTATGAGCACTGGTGATGTTGAAGGTTTTGCTTCAGTTGCATTCCCAATCGTTCGTCGTGTTTTTGCTGGTTTGATCGCAAATGACTTGGTTTCTGTACAACCAATGTCTCTTCCAAGTGGATTGATCTTCTTCTTGGATTTCACTTACAACTCTTCACGTCTTGGAAATACTGCTGCTGAATCAATCTACGGTCAAGGTGTTGTTGGTAAGGATATCATCGATGGTGTAAACCTTGGTGGTGCTAATGCAGAGAAAGGTGGATATGCTCTTAACAACGGTTATGCATCTCCAACTGGTTCTCTTGCTAGTAAAACAGCTGTTGAAGGTTCTGATGGTGTATTCGCTATCGGTGCTGATGATGCTACAGACAAATTAGTTCGTTTCGATCCTGATTTGGCTTCTGGTTCTTATGCAGTTGAGATGTCTTGGACTCCTTCTGCTGGTGAATTGGAAACAATCAACATGGACAATCTTGTTGCTATCAAAGCTACTCTTGATGAGCAATCTGGTTCTGTTCAAGTTCGTCGTTTGACTTCTTTCGATGGATCTGATATAACTTTTATCTTCCACAAAGCAACTGTTTTCACCTCTCTTGGAACAGACCTTTCAGTTGAGTATCCTCTTAAAGATGCTCTTGAAACTTCTGATGCATTGGGTTCAGTTAAAGGTACCTCAGAGTGGGGACTTGAAGAAAATGAAGCGATTCCTGAAATCGATATCCAAGTTGATTCTACAGCAATCACAGCTGTAACCAAGAAATTGAAAGCTAAGTGGACTCCTGAATTGGGACAAGACTTAAATGCTTACCATAACTTGGATGCTGAAGTTGAATTGACTTCTATCCTTTCTGAGCAAATCGCATTAGAGATCGATCGTGAAATCATGGAAGATCTTGTAAAAGGTGCTACTGCTGGAACTTACTATTGGAGTCGTTCTCCTGGTTTGTTCGTAAACAGAACAACTGGTACTGAAGTTGGTGCTAACACAGCTGCTCCTGACTTCACAGGTACAGTTTCAGAATGGTATGAGACTTTGATCGAAACCATTAATGATGTTTCTGCTCAAATCCACAGAAAAACTCTTCGTGGTGGTGCTAACTTTGTAGTTTGCGGTCCTGAGGTTGCTAACATTCTCGAATTCACTTCTGGATTCCGTGCTAATGTTACAGCTGATGCTGACAAAGGAATGATCGGTGCTGTTAAAGCTGGATCTCTTTCTCGCAAGTATGATGTAATCGTTGATCCTTACTTCCCAAGAAACGCTGTTCTTGTTGGACGTAAAGGTGGTTCTTTCTTAGAATCAGGATACGTTTATGCTCCATACGTTCCATTGCAAGCAACTCCTACAATCTTCGGCGTAGAAGACTTCGTACCTCGTAAAGGTGTTATGACACGTTACGGTAAGAAGATGGTTCGTCCTGATATGTACGGTCTTGTTATCATCCGTGGATTGCTTGGAGAATCTGGCACACCTGCTGCTTAATCTCTAATCCTTCTTACGATCTGGATAAAGATGGCCTCAAGCTCTGCTTGGGGCTTTTCTTGTTTTAGATACTATTTATAGAGAATATAAAAAGGAGATTTATAATGCCTGCACCTCATATTAAAAGAAAGAGAATACTTCTATTAAGAAAATTAAAAGAAGAGGCCGAAGCACAAAAAGCTGCCGAAATAAAAGCAGCAAAGGCAGCGGCTGCTGCCAAAAAGAAAGCAGAAGCTGAAAAGAAAAAGAAAGCTGAAGAAGCTGCCAAGAAAAAAGCAGAGCTAGAAGCAGCTGTTAAAGAAGAATCCGAAGTTGTTGTTGAAGAGAAGAAAACAACATATAAGAAGTCAACAAAGAAAAAATCAAACTCTCGCTCTACACGAAAAAAGAAAGCCGATAATAAAGATAACGAATAACATTATATATTGTTAGTCCTCCGTTCGCCCCAAGCTCTCCAATTGCATGGGGCTTTTCTTTTGAGTAAAACTAATTATTGGGAACGGAGGTATAATGAATGTCATTACCAACTTTAACACCAACCTCAACAACATCGGCAATTGTTCTTCCAGAAACGGGAAGTGCTTCGAATGTTGTTAGTGCCTTACCACTTGGAGTTTACGCAACTTCACAAGAATTCCTAACAGGAGCTGCTGCACAAGTAGCCTTTACCTATAAAAGATTAGGTGGAGATGTGCTTGATATAGAACTAACAGAACAAAACGTCTATGCGGCCTATGAAGACGCTGTATTAGAGTACTCCTACCAAGTGAACCTGTATCAATCTAAGAACGCCTTAGGGACCGCTCTTGGCTCTCCAACAGCATCTTTTGATCACCAAGGAGAAGTAACGTCCGGAGCTGATGGTGCTGCTCTTAAATATCCTAAATTTACATTTGATTATGCATTTAAAATGGGCGATAAGTTTGCAACAGAAGCAGGCATCGGAGGAACCGAGCCAATATACAGCGCATCGTTTGATACCGTATCTCTTCAACAAGATTACGACTTACAGCAAATCGTAAGTTCCTCAGCAGCAGCTGGTGGAGTACCATATGCTGGTCTAGTTGGTAACAAGAGAGTTAAAATTAGAAAAGTTTTTTATATTACTCCAAGACAGATGTGGAGATTTTATGGATACTATGGTGGGTTAAATGTTGTTGGTAATTTTCACACCTATGGACAATATGCTGATGATTCATCCTTTCAGGTTATTCCGGCTTGGCAAAACAAGGCACAAGCCATTGCTTATGAAGATCACCTTTATACAAGAACATCTCACTATTCATATGAAATCATAGACAATAAATTAAGATTATATCCCACACCTGATGATGTTTCTCCTGAGAAGTTCTGGTTTAGATTTACAATTGAAGGAAATTCACCATTTACGGATGATGTGGATTCAGGACAGAATGGTGTTAACAATATGAACACATTGCCGTTCCAAAACATACCATATGAGTCCATCAACTCAATGGGTAAGCAGTGGATAAGGAGATTTGCTTTGGCTCTCTGTAAAGAGACTCTCGGACAGATAAGAGGCAAGTTTGGAGGTAATGTTCCAATCCCCGGAGATAACATCACCTTAAATGCTTCTGATCTATTAGCACAAGCCAAAGATGAACAAACAGCACTTAGAGAAGAACTTAAGAAAATACTCGAAGAAACAACGTATGATAAACTTATTGAAACAGATAAGAACATGGTTGATAATCAAAACTCAATTATAAACAATGCTCCACTTGGAATATTTGTAGGATAACTAAATGTCAGATGATAAATGGAAAAAATTAGACGCACCTCCGCCTCCAATGTTTCTCGGAGAAAAAGAAAAGAATCTTGTAAAACAAATCAACGATGAGATCATCGAAAGAGTTGTTGGACAACAGATTCTCTATTTTCCAATTGACATTGAGCATACAGACTTTCATCCAATCTATGGAGAAGCAATAGAGAAAACATTTGTGCCACCTGTTAGAGTCTTTGCAAGAGTAGAGTATCAAGGTGTCGAGACAAACGTTGTTGATAACATTGGTTTAGATAAGAAAACAGGATTAAAAGTTATGTTTCATAAAAGAAGACTTACAGAAGATCAGAATCTATTTGTTAGAGAAGGTGATTTTGTAAGATATGGCTCAATCTTCTATGAAATAGTCAAGACAAATGAGCCAAAACACCTATTCGGTCAAGCAGACACACAGTTTGAGGTTGTTGCTGACTGCATAAGAGCAAGAGATGGAGTTTTCAATGCAGAATAAATACCCAGCGTCAACATTAGAGACAATAGACACCGGAATATATGAATGGGTCGATGAGATATTGGATCTTCACACAAGAACTAACAAAGGAATCTACAAGGTTCCAACAATTTGGCTTGGAACAGAGCGTGTTTGGCAAATAAAGAACGATGTTCGCTTCAGAGACAAGGTTGGGAAGCTAATTTTGCCAATTATATCAATCAACAGAGAGTCTGTTGTCAAAGATCCGACATTCAAAGGATCGTTTCAAGCTCATATGGTTGAACAGAACGATTATAAAGGTGGAATCCACGAAGTATCCAATGAAATCAATGGAGAAAAGACAAGAAACTTCCAAAACAATCTAAAACCCGGAACACAAGAGACGGGATACGTTGATGAGAACCATTTGATAGTAAAGAATCACTACACAGCACCAATACCTTCTTATGTAACAATCAATTACACAATAACCTTGAGAACAGAGTATCAACAACAAATGAATGATCTCCTTACACCTTTCATTACAAGAACAGGGCAGATCAATGCATTCACATTCTCCAAAGATGGTCATAAGTACGAGGCTTTCATACAACAAGACTATGGTATGAACAATAACACCACAAATGTTGGAGAAGAAGAAAGAATGTTTGAAACCAAGGTTACAATCAAAACTCTTGGCTATCTTGTTGGCGAAGGGTATAACAGACCGAGACCAGTAAATGCCCGAAGAGAGTCTCGACCGAAAATAATATTCAAAACAGAAACGATCCAAAAATAAAAATAATCGCTCTTATAGAACTTATAAGCGTCACTTGGGGTTTTTAGGTTTTGTAGATACTATTTATTGTGATTATTTATTTTATATTAAGGAGATTATAGATGCCTAGAAAATTTGATTTCATTTCACCGGGAATTATGCTCAACGAAGTTGACGAATCCGTACTTCCTGCTGAGACCCAAGACGAAGGTCCATTGCTAATTGGACGTGCCCTTACAGGACCTGCTATGAAGCCTGTCCGTGTAAAGAATTTAGAAGACTTATATGCTATCTTTGGAAGACCTGTTTCAGGTAAAGGTGCTTTGAATTCTGATGTATGGAGAGATGGAAACATGGTCGCTCCAACTTATGCTATGTTTGCAGCACAAGCTCACTTAGCATCAAACACAACACCTATTACATTTATGAGATTAGTTGGACAAGATGATGACAACGCAACTGATGCTAATGGGATTGCCGGATGGAGTTTGAGCGGAGTAAATGCCACAATAGACTCTAACGCCACAGCTTATGGGTTGTTTGTAGCTCCAAGTGGAGCCCTAGGCGCAACAGACATTACTGGTTCTCTTTGTGCTGTATTCTACACAGATGGTGCAGCTCTTGCTCTTTCAGGAACAAATGATAATGGCGATGCATCAGAAGGTGCAGCTGAATTATTTGTTGTATCATCTGGGACTGATTACAAGTTAGCAGTCTCCTCATCAGCTGGAAAAAGCTATTACAACTTCAACTTTGATAACACAAATCAAAATTACATTCGAAACAAGTTTAGCACAAATCCTCAAAAATTAAATGCACAGAGCAACTTTGGAGATGATGCTGATGACGTGTTGTTTCTCGGAGAATCATTTGAGTTAGCACATGCTGATATTTCTGGTGATAAATTGGTAACTATCGTTGCATTAGAGAATCAAGCTGGGGATAAAAACTGGGCTGATAGAAAATATGCTGCTCAAAAAGGTGAGACTGGTTGGTTTATAAACAGAACTCTTGATGGAAATCGAGAAAGATTATTCAAACTTATTGCACATTCAGATGGCGAATACTTATCTGCAAATTATTGGATTCAGATTGAAAATCTTAAATTAGGAAACTCAATCAATCCTAATTCATCTTTTACTGTTAAAGTAATGAAGAACGGAACTGCTATTGAAACTTACACTGGTTGTGATCTAAACCCATCAAGTGATAATTATATCTCTAAGAAAATCGGAGATCAATATCAACAGTGGGACTTCACAGAAAAGAAATACAATGTAAAAGGATTTTATGCTAATAAGTCAGATTATTTCTATGTTCAAGTTGCATCTGCCGTAGAAAACCAAACATTAGCAGACTCTCTCGCTCTTCCTCTTGGATTCGAAGGCCCTTTGGTTCACGACCCTGTGGCTCTTGTATCCGGATCAGCAGTAGATGTAAATGCCCTATTTAAAGGTGAGGACGACATACCTTTTACTACTGCACCTAGTGGCGAAGAAGTAACAGGAATGGGCACAGGAAGATCAATAAGTTTTGAATTTCCTGCTCCAAAGTTAACCACGACCGGTTCAAAGGGTGGGAACGATTATCCTGCTTCATCAGTATTCGGTCTCCGTCACATTGCAAACAACGGAACACAGTGGGACAAGTCTTATGCCGATGTCACAAGAGCAACAGCTGTGGAAGCTAAGAATGAAAACTTCTCTTCTGCTTATACATTTACTCTTGAAGATATAAAAGAAGATACTACTACTGGTTTGTACTATCTTTCTTCCAGTTCTGGTGAGTTTGAAGGAAATCTAACAGGATCAAATGGATTGTTTGGAAAAGGAATTCGTCAATTTGCTGCTCCTGTTGTTGGTGGTTTTGATGGTGTAAATATTTTCAGAACTGATCCTTTCGCCTCTGATCATGTTGAAGGTAGCGGCCTTGTGTCCTATGAAAGATACAGTTTAGACTTTGCACTTGACATTGCTTCAGATGCTGAGGTTACTGAGTACGATCTTCTATGCATCCCTGGGCAAACAAACTCTGGAATAACAAATCGTGTAATCTCAATTTGTGAAACTCGTGGTGATGCTTTGGCTATTGTTGACCTTGAAAAGATCTATTTAAACACTTGGGAAAATGGCGGCACCAAGGATGAGCCAACCGTAACAGATGCTATCACAAATGCTCAAGATCGTTTCTTGAACTCTTCATATGCTGCAACATATTACCCATCAGTTAGAATGTTAGACACAGCTGCTGGAAATGGAGACGTCATTATTGTTCCTCCTTCTGTTGCTGCTATCGGAGCAATCGCAAGATCTCAAGCGCTTTCAGATCCATGGTTCGCACCAGCTGGATTTAACCGAGGTGGAATCAACGAGCTTGGTGGAACCCAAGGACCTAGAGTTGTAGGAACAATGGAACATCTTTCAAAAGCAAATCGTGATGCTCTCTATGAAGAGAATATCAACCCAATCGCAAGATTCCCTGCTTCTGGTGACATTGTAATCTTTGGACAAAAGACATTACAACAAACTCCATCAGCATTAGATAGAATCAATGTTCGTCGCTTGTTACTTTACATCAAGAGAAGAATTGGTAAGATATCCGAAACCATATTGTTTGATCAAAATGTTCAAGCAACATGGAATAGATTCAAAACTCAAGCAGATGCTGTCCTTTCAGACGTACAATCTCGTTTGGGAATTGTAGAATACAAGTTGGTTCTCGATGAGACCACAACAACCGCAGACCTTGTAGACAGAAACATTCTTTATGCAAAGGTTCTTATCAAGCCCGCAAGAGCAATTGAGTTTATTGTTGTAGACTTTGTTGTAACTCGCAGCGGAATTGAGTTATAAAACTAATTACAAATAATTATAGGAGAATTAAATAATGAGTAGTAAATTCTGGACACAAAGTGACGTAACCCCAAAAAGAAATTTTAGATTTTTGGTTGAAATTACAAATCTTGGAGATAATGGACAAGATAGTGTTGTATGGTGGGCAAAATCTGTTAAGACACCTGCTTTTGATGTAGCAGAGACGCAACATCAGTTTTTAGATAATACATTCAACTTTCCCGGTAGAGTTACTTGGCAAGATGTAAACCTTACTCTTGTAGATCCAGTATCACCTGATGCTTTGGATCTTACAAATAGGATAATAGAACAATTTTATTCTATCAAAGATGCCAATGCCTTAGCCAATCCTCACACGGTTTCTAAAAACAAGACTACAACAGCTCTTGGAGGCGTTATTATAAGAGTATTAGATGACAAAGGTGTTGATGTAGAAAAATGGACATTGCAAAATGCATTTATAAAGTCAGTGACATTTAGTGATCTATCTTATGACAATGAAGATCTTAGAACAATCGATATTACCTTTAAATATGATTGGGCTAGTTGTGAAACAACTTCTCCTAATAAAACGTACTTCAAACCTGAAATAATACTTTAAGATGACCTTCTGGACCGATTCAACTCTAAGCCCCACTCGTCAATTTCGTTTCATGATTTCAAATGGAGCCGGAAGTTGGTGGTGGGTCAAGTCTTGCACAAAGCCATCATATGATATAAGTGTAGAAGAGTATAAACTAGTAAACAATAAGTTTAAGTATCCTGGGGTTGTGACCTGGAATGATATAACAATAAGTATTGTTGATGTTGAAGCAAATGCTCTTAGAATCCTTCAGTCGTTGAGACATGGGGGATATAAGCCTCCCGGATACATAGATGACGAAGTAGCAGACGGGCTTAGTAAAAGACTTCTGCATAACCAAACAAAAGTTCTGGATGAAAAGCTCCCTGTAGATTTGGACAAAAAAGCCAATGCTAGGAGCGGGTCGCTTCTACAGATAAAACAGCTTGATGATAAAGGTGAAGTGAAAGAATTCTGGACCCTACATAATGCTTTTATAAAATCTGCGAACTTTGGTCAGCTTGACTATTCAAGCGATGAACTAGTTACATTAGAACTTGTAATCTCTTATGATTACGCATAATTAAATTAAACAACGAGGTGAAAATTGAGTAATAGAAATAATAAAGACCGTATGGGGTCTGCTCCAATCCATGCAGAAGCGCCGCAGCAAAAATCTATTCTTGATTTCGTTTCCCCAACAGAATTTGTCGAACTCCCTTCAAGGGGTTTAGCTTATTCAGAAGATCATCCTCTTTATGGGCAAGACGTTATTGAGATTCGTTATATGACTGCGAAAGATGAAGATATACTTACCAGCGAGACTCTTTTAAAGAAGGGAATTGCTTTGGAAAGACTTCTTGAGAATATAATTGTTGATAAAACAATTGACCCCAAAACTATGCTTGTAGGCGACCGTAATGCCGTTATAATAGCCGCCAGAGCTTCTGGGTATGGTGAGGCATATGAAACCCAAGTAACGTGTCCTAATTGCGGCACAGGAGCTCAAATGACATTTGATTTGTCTGAGCCGAAACTGCAAGAATTGGATTATGAAAATCTTGAATTCATAACAAGAAATGAAACTGGTAATTTCCTAATCAAACTTCCTCAAACTGACTTTTCTGTTGAGGTAAGACTTCTTACAGGTAAAGATGAGCAATATCTTACACAGCTTGCTCAAAACAAAAAGAAGAATAAGCTTAATGACTCTGCCATGACAGATCAATATAAAATGATGATTGTTTCTGTTGAAGGAGTTACAGATAAAGCAACGTTAGGCAAATTCATAGAGGTTATGCCAGCAGCTGATTCTAGGTTCCTCAGAAAAGCATATAAAGCAATTATTCCAAATGTAAGAATAACGGAAGATTTTTCTTGTACATCCTGCGGTCATGAGCAGGAATTGGAGGTTAGCTTCGGCGCCGACTTTTTTTGGCCTGACTCCTAAGTATATCGAAACTGTTTATGAACAGTTCTTTCTCCTCAAACATCATGGTGGTTGGTCATTCATTGAAGCTTACAATTTGCCAATTGGTTTGAGGAATTGGTTCCTCCAAAGACTCCAGAAGCACTTTGAGGAAGAGAAAAAAGCAATTGATAAGGCCAAGCGTTCGAGATAACCCTTGGCTTTTATCGTATAAAACTATTTATTCCAGAGGTGATTGATATGGTTATTGATTTTACAAAAAAGAAGCTCCTTACAGAAGGATGGCTTCAAGCGTTTGGTTCTTGGAACAAGACGTTGCTTAGACATATTTATGGAAAAGATGTGAATATGACAGCAGAATTAGGTATCCATCATTTGGGCAAGATGTTCAAAGAAGGCGAAGAAGACGGACAATCCCTTAAATTCACGATTCGTGGAGAAGAAGAGGATATAAGAGCTTATGCAAAGGCAATAATGGCAGAAAAGAATTATCTTGACTGTTATGTTCAATATGGAGAAGATCATCCTCAATCACAAAAAGCAAAGGAAATGCTTGACCAAGCCGTTGTACGTTTCGAACAATTAACAGGAATTACTTGGCCATTTAAAGACGAGGAATAGTTGAATGCCGAATGATCCAGAAAACACAGAAAAGAGCACGAAAGCAACTGATGAGAATACAACTTCGACGGATAACAATGAAGAATCCCAACAAAAACTTCTCAAAACACTCAAGGAGCTCACAAAGGCAAGAAAAGAGTCGACAGAGGAGTTGATAAAAAGAATCAACTATGAGACGAACCTTGCTGCTATGACAAATGACAGAATGGCTCAACAAAAAGCTTTTAACGAATTGATTAAAGAAAGCAAAAAGCTTGCTGAGGAAGATGCAGCAGCACTTAACATGAGTGCTGAGGAGCATGAGGCAAGAAAAAATGCAGTCGGTGCTCAAATAGAAGCCATGAAGAAACTTGGCCTCACATATGAAGAGATCACTCCATCAACAGAAAAGTTTGCAAAAGCATCTGATGATCTGTTTTCAGACTTGGCAACCAAATCCGCTATCTTCGGAGACACTAACAAAGGAATAGTTGGACAAATGTTCAAATTTGCAGCTGCAATGGAGCAAGATGATAATGCATTAAAAACAATGTCTAACTCATTTAGAAAATACTTTAATCTCACATCCCTTGCCACAGGTCTTGTGCAAAATTTGGTTCAATCAACTATTGCTATGGTAAAATCATTTGACGATGCATCAGCATCTTTTGCAAAAGCAACAGGTACTGGTGATCAGTTTGCTGGTATGATGATAGAAATGAGACAAGAGGGCAATGCACTGGGCGTAACCTTTGAAAACTCTGCCGCAGCATTACAAGCATTAATAGAGAATCAAGTTGGCTTCTTGCATTCATCAAAAGCAGCACAGAAAGAGATGGCTACACAAGTTGCTCTTATGGAAAGGATCGGAATATCTGCTGATGTATCTGCTGAGATGATGAATGTATTTACTATCAACATGGGACAATCACAACAATCTGCAATCAAGATGACAAAAGCATTGGCAAGTATGGGTTCTGTGTTAGGAAATTCTCAAAAGTTCCTCAAAGACTTTCAAGAGTCTCTCAAAACATTGGCTGTCTATGGAGACGGTGCTGTTGAGGTGTTCTCAAACATGGCGGCTGCTGCACGAGCTGCTGGTGTAGAGGTCAGCACATTAACTGGTCTTGCTTCAAAGTTTGATACATTCTCAGAAGCAGCAGATACCGCTGGAAAACTCAATGCTCTGCTTGGATCACAGCTTTCATCAACTGAAATGCTGTTAATGACCGAGGACAAAAGAATAGAAACTCTTATACAACAAGTACAGATATCTGGACAATCCTTTTCTGATATGAACAAGTTCCAACAAATGGCAATCGCCAATGCTGCTGGAATAACAGACATGAATGAAGCCCAAAGGATCTTTGGGATGAGCATGAAAGATTACAACAGATATCAAAAAGACATGGAAAGACAAGCAAAGCTCCAAGAGAACTTCAATAAAGCGATAGAAGCTACAATACCATTGCAAGAAAAGGTTAAACAATTCTTTGCTGAGTTTGCAATTTGGGTAAAACCAACATTGGATGGCCTATCTGTGATAATTGGTGGATTAACTGATATCATGAGCAAGGCTCCTGAATCTGCGAAAGCTCTCATGGGTTTTGTTACTGTTGGTTTCTTATTAAAGAAAGCTTTTGGCGGGATTGCTCTTATAAAAGGATCTATCGCCGCGATTGGGGCATCATCTAAGATTGCCGGAGCAGGGTTGAAAACTGTGTCTATGACTGCTGGTCCTACATCAAAAGGTTTAAGAAGTCTCGGAGCATCAGCTGCCTCTGCTGCCGGAGGGATGGCTGCCTTTGCTTTACCTTTCATAGGGATTGTTGGTTCTATTGGTTTATTGGTAGTAGGAATGGGATATTTAGTTGACAAATTGATAGCACTAGCTACATTCGGAGGTGATGCGATACTTGTTATTTACGGCTTATCAGGAGCTTTGGCATCACTTGCAGCAGCAGGAGTAGCAGGTTTCTTTGGATCTGCTGGAATTTGGCTTATGATGGATACCTTGGCTACTGGTTTGTCTAAATTAAAAGCAGCAATCCAAAGCGACACATCAGCAGTATCTAATGCACTAGAAAATCTTGCTTTAATTGCGACAGGAACATCAGCCAAAGCGATGGGTGGAGTTGCCGCCAACATATCAACAGAACTAAAAGGAGCTGTTGAAGCAGCTCTTACAACGAAATTAGAAATAGAGCTCAAAATAAATGAAGGCAAGTTCAACAGCATTATTGAGGATGTGGTTGGAGAATATATAAATGGTAAGGGACAGAGACAAATAGTTAAGATTGCAAGAGGTGAAATATAATGACTTTTAAAGGAAGATTGTTAAGCAAGAAACTAGACGATGGAGAAATAGGAGTAGATCCTGATGCAAGAACTGGTGAAGGCTCTGCTAAATATGCCGTCAGCACAGATTCTATTATAAGATTCGAATCAACAATAGCAAAAAATAAAGACAAAAAGCCTTTGATAGTTGAATTCAAAGGATTTATTACTGAAATGTCTGACAAATATCAATCAAGTTGGGAAACAGAAGAGGTGTATGGAAGAATGGATCCAATTGGAACATTTAAAAGCACCAAAAGGACCATTTCTCTTGGTTGGACCATACCTGCTTTTAGTATTCGGGAGGCAAAGTCAAATTTTGAAGCAATGAGGTCTCTAACTGCAATGTTATATCCAGGATATTCCTCTGCTGAAGTTACAGTTGGGGATAATAAGTTCAGAACAGCTAATTCCATCTCAAAACCTCCATTGATTCGCCTATCATATGCTAATTTAATAAAAGCAGCCAATGGTGACGGACTTCTAGGTTGGGTTGATGGATTCGATATAACACCAACCATGGACATGGGCTTTTTTATAGAAAACAAAATGCAATATCCAAAAGTTTACACAATGTCTTGCACTTTCAACGTACTTCATGAGCATGATTTAGGTTGGAGTAGTGGTGGCCGATGGATTGGCAAGAATGCCGCAAAATTCCCATTTGGAGATAAGTAATGAATAGATACTCAAGAAGAACAAAGGCACTAAATGATGTCTATCAAGATGATGAACTCTTCGAGAACAGAGGGGTGAAATCAATTGAACAACATGTAACACCAAAATTCAAGAATCCAACAAAACAAGAGCTTGAAAGAATCGATTATGAGATACATTATTGGTCAACAGGAGAAAGGTTCTTCAAATTAGCACAAAAGTATTATAACGATCATCGATATTGGTATATAATAGCTAGATTTAATAGCAAAGCCAATGAAGCACAAGTGGAGGAAGGTGAAAAGATTAAGATTCCATTGAATCTTCATATTGCCGTGGAGGTCTTGGGATAATGGGAATTAAAAGTTTTTTAGGAAATAAAAAGTTTTATTTTTTACCCTACCAATTGGCTGGTGTTGATGGGATAACTTGGCTTTTAGCTTTGTCTGAGGGAGAAATAATAGACAACAAATATGTTGCCTTCAACAGTATAAATTACTACAACGTAACGGCTGCTGCCTCCACGCTTGGATTTTCTGGTATTTTAACAGCAGCATCATCAGCTCTTTCAATATTGACAGAAGGAGTTGTTATTAACCCAGCTCTTGCTAAAATTGAATTTGACATAGAAGAACCGACAGAATGGGGTAAGGCCGATGGAGGGTTTATTCCTGATGATTTTTCATCTGGTAAGAAATATACATTCAGTCAAATCTCTGATTGGGCAAAATGGGTCGTATTATCTAACGATCTTGTTGATGAGATTGGAGATGATATAAACCAAGATGAACAAGATTATGCTTTTTTGAATAACAACAACATGATACAGGTGGTATCAAACAAGTGGAATAGTAATACAACTAATGAAGCTTTCATTGATCAAAGAATAAAAAGAATTTTTGAAAAGTTTAAAGATAAGGATGAGTTAGCCCCAGACGAAGTTCAATTTTTTTCAAACTATTCTTCCTATTGTAGTGATATGAAACTGGTCTCTTCTCTAAGAGTCAGAATAGTAAAACAAGAAGGTAATTCCCAATTTATTGCTAATGAATTTGGAATTGAAAACTTTTTTAGCTTAGATGCCTTCAATAATCTAATAACTAGCAAAATAAAACAAGAGATTGATCTCGGAGCATCTTCAGCAAAGAATTATGATTTTGAAAAAATATCAAAAGGAGTAGAATATGATATAGTAATTGAATACGATTCTGGTGAGAAGGAGACAATATCAGAGATAAGAATGTATGATCCGTCACCAGAGATCGGAGAACATTTACTTAGATTAGAAACAATTAATAATGGTTTTGGTTTTAGAGTGGGGCCTGACTTCAAAGAGAGAGTTGAAATAACACCAGAAAAGGTCAAGACAAAAGTGTACGAAGAGCTTGAAGAAAGAGCTGGTCGTACAACAGGAAGACCGGAAGGAAGCACTTCAATACCTTACCAGGAAATAAAAAATTCAAATGTCTACAATAATCCTACGAAATATGAAACTTTTTTGCCATATAAGTACGACTTTGAGAGTGTTAACAAAAGAAAACAAGATATATATCCAGAGCATTTGAAAGTATTTTACAAACCAAAAGAGGACAAAGGATGGTGGAGTTCTGGTTTTCATAACCTCTTAGCTACTTGGGGCAGTGTAGACACTAGTGATTATCCTGGGCTCTATGATGTAGTTATAGGGCAATATTTAAGATTCGTTACAAGACTAGAAGAGATTGCAAGAGATGGAACTGTAGAGAAAAACATTGGATCCTATTTCAATGGTGCTGCTGATGAGATATATCCTTATATTCTTAATTGGATAGTTGTTCACTATGAAAACCTAGTTCGATATAATCTTGCAAAAGAGGTTGAAAAAACAGATGCTGATGATCTTGAGAGTAAAAAAGATCTTATAAAAGCTTTGACAAACGCAAAGATAAGAGCAGATCTTGATCTTCAAGGGTTGCAAGGAGATTTAGATGATGATGAGTTAACAGAAGAAGAGATAGAGCAAAGAATACAACTGTATAAACAATGCGCTCTTCTATTGAATATAAAGGATCTAAAGAAAGACTTCAATGACAAAGTGAGGCAAAGAAAAAATGAAGGGGAAAATGAATTACATACAAATGGTTTTTACAACAACCGATTTTATATGGTTGAAGATCAAGAGGACCAAATATCAGTAAAGAATAAACTCATTTCTCCATCAGGAAAGGTTTTAAAACCCTTTCTAGACATAACACCAGATATAGCGTCGGCTTTAAGACCTCGATTAAGACTTTACAAAGTGTACAGAGAGGGAAACAAAACTGTTTCATATGAATTTCCTTTTCTCGGACACACTGATAATAACAGAGTTAAAAGTTTTAAAGAAGGAGACATAGACAGAGGAGATGGAGTTGGAATCAAATCATTTGACTTCTCATTTGATGGAGAGACCCCCGCAACGTCTCAAAAGTACATCACAGCAAATCTATCTTTATTCTTCCAAACCTTTCAAGATTTTGTAAAAGAAAGGAAATCACCAGGCGGTCGAAGTGATGGCCAAGATGAAACATTTAGATATGTAGATCTATTTGTTAACACAAAGCATTGCCCAGAAGATCCAAACTCAACTTCTCCTTTGCACTATGATGCAGACTATTATCGCTTGAGAGTGGATATTGGTTGGGAGCCAAGGAACGATGCAGGTTTTAGAAAGATATTGTGGAACAGAGGAATCAGCAGAAGCGGATTCAAGGCAGCCTTAGAAAATATGAATAAGACCTTCTACCTAACACTCATTGATCACGAAATAAATATCAACGAAACAGGAACAGTAAATATTTCAGCAAACTATGCTGCTTATATGGAGAGTTATTTAGATCAAAATAATGTTCTCTTGTCAAGAGAAGCCAAAGAACTGCAAGACTTAAGTGTAGGAAAATATGAAGAAGAAGCCAAGAAAGGCTGTTCTGAATTTGACTTGGCAGAATTGAGAGCCTCAATAAATGCCATAAGGGTATCATCTAGAAAAAGACTTCATGAATCACTTATTGAGAAATTAGTAAAGAACAAATGTGTCTATTCTGTTCAAGTAAATTCAAAAGATCGAAAAGAATTCGCATCGAATAAATTCTTTAAAAGCAAACCTGATTTGGAAAACAAAAGTACCGTCACATATAAAAATTTATTAGCCAATGCCAAAGATAAAGGCACAAAAGATGAGTTGATAGATAAGATTGCTTCAACCCTTTCCGGAGAAAACTCGGTATATGGTTTTATTATGGACAATGTCTCATCAGGACAAAAAGCTAATAACATGGAAACAATAAACTTCTTCTATTTGGCAGATTTAGTCTATTTTCTTCTTGACTCTCTTTACGATAAAGAAGGAAAACAAGCATCCGAAGAACAAATGAAGATCATTCTGTCTTCTTTCTCAATGAATGTTCCATTTACCGGTAACCAACATATTAACATCGGAGAGATACCAATAGAGATAGAAGTGTTCACCAAATGGTATAAAGATGAGATAATAGACAAAGAATTGGATTCAATGTCATTCTTGGAGTTTATAAGGAGAATCACCTTTTACCTAATAACAACTATCTTCTCGGATGTTTGCATAGATGAACAGCAACATAAGCGTTTATCATTCATGACCGCTACCATAAATTCCATTAAAGACGATGATGATAATGGAACCATGGAGAGCATAATGAATAAAATCATCGAAGAACAAGAAGATAACGCAAATGCCATTATAGACATAAAGCCTCATTATAACAACAATACCCTTCCATTGATGGCAGGACCCGGAGGCAATATAGATCCAACAAAGTTCGTTCAATATCTAATAGTCTATCCACACCATAGACCAGAAACACACGTAGGGAGAGCAATAGCCCTTGAAGATGCCAAAAGGGGGGTACACCACCTCTATATAGGTTCCAACAAAGGAATACTCAAAAACGTGTCATTCACCAAATCAGACATACAATACATCAGAGAAGCCAGAATGATGGCACAGGGTAGCAATGGTCTTTTACAATTATCATCCCTTTATCGAGCAAATATAAAAATGATTGGGAATACCATCTTTTACCCCGGAATGCTGTTGTATCTAAACCCTTTTGGGTTTGGAGGGATGGACTTCGGTTTACCCCATCAGGGACCTGGAAGCAATGAAGACCCCAATCTATCCAACATAATGGGTATAGGAGGGTATCAAAAGGTTGTAAAGGTATCCTCGACCATTTCAGACTCAGGAAAGTTTGAAACAGATGTAGAGTGTATTTTTGAACATACTGGTGAGCCTGCTAGGAAGGGTGATAGTCCCGATGTACCCTCACCAAGTCAAAGACAGGGATACAAGCAACAAAATATCAAAAACATCACCTGTGCTGAGACCGATAGAGATACTGATGGGTCTTGCAATGCAGCAGGAGTCTCTAAGAAATTACAAGACCAACTTCTTAACTTAAACCGAAATGGCACAATAAGCCTTAAGGATCTCAAATCATGACAAATAGATTTAAAGCAACAAACAAAGAAACATCAACAATCAAGTTAGCCAAGTTTAGGGCTAATTATCGTCTTCAAGCGTTTAAAGACCTAGGTGGCTCTTGGGATGCTTATGAGGTCCCTCAAAACGTTGTGGAATTTAACTTTGCTGAACGTACACAATATGGACGTGTTGATGAGAATATGAACACAGTTTACCCAATATTCTCTAATATGAAGTTATTACCTAGCGATCAAGAGGCATTCTATGTTATGGATTTTATTCATGAGCCTTTCTTATTGCTTCAAAGAAAAATGAAACAAGCAACAAGAATGAGACAAATACCTTCTGATCCGATTTTATCCATGATGAAACCAACAAGAGCTTATCAAAGTCCGATTGATCTTTACTTAGAATATCTTGAGGAATATTTGGAGATCTACAACTCCTCTCTTGACAAGTCAAAAGTAACTAACTACGAATCATGGATTGACGGATTCTTTCATTGGACCAAAAGAAATGGACCCAATTTTCCTTTAACTTTTTCTAATTTTCATAGAACCAAAATGTCTAACATTTACACCTCCGGTTTGGCTATTTCCATAGCTGAATTGGATAAGGACAATGACCCAATCAAAGAAAACTTATTTTTAAACAACAAATCGTTGGAATTTTATTTAAATGCCGCAAAACAATTTGGATTTTCTGTTTCAAAAGACGCTCCATGGTTGTTAGTTGCAGATTTAAATTCACCAGCATTATCATTATACCTTAAAAATCGCAATTTGTCAAGTGTTAATGAAATATTTTCTCAAAAATATTCCTTATGTTTCCATAAAGACGTTGATTTATTAAGAGGATCTTTAGAGTTTGGTTATAAAGAGTTTGTTGATGATAATCCATACAGAAAAGAATTTAAAATAAATAAATGTAATAATATTAATAT
>Ga0098074_1000787_pt1 | contig 18934 bp, 19 predicted proteins | sample 32_taG_FD_75064 | JGI IMG/M metagenome (GOLD analysis project Ga0098074, IMG submission 75064) | Marine viral communities from the Gulf of Mexico - 32_GoM_OMZ_CsCl metaG | ecosystem: Environmental > Aquatic > Marine > Oceanic | place: Atlantic Ocean: Gulf of Mexico | collected 2015-07-12
TGCGGTGAAACATTGCACGAAGTAGTTGAAACCGCCGAAGGCGATTTGTATCAGTGGCGGCATAAGCCGGGCGTGATTTGGGATCTTGGCGATTGTTTGACTGGTTGTTTGGCCGGTGCGGCGGCATGCGGTATTGGTGCGCGTGATGTGCCGAGAAAAAAACGGAAGAAACCAAAACGCAGTAGAGTGCAATCGAGCAGAATATGAAAAAGCAAACTTGAATACCTAAAAACGGAGGTCGGTGCGACCGCGACATGAAAACAGAAAACGAAAAACCAAAGCAAAAAAGAAAATATACTCGACGCAAAACAACGAAACATCATGACGGGATGTTTGCGCCAAAAGAAAGCCGGAAATCATGCCCGATGTGCAATAGCGTAAAAAGTAAGGTGGTTAAATCTTGGATACCAGAAGGGACGGTGCAAAGACGCCGGCGCAGACTATGCACCGACTGCAACCAGGTTTATAATACGGTCGAATGGAACGCAGACAAATAATGTATATTGTATATCCTGCGGAATGATTTTGTAGTGGTAAATCATCTTTGTCAGTGCGTACATAAGGCGTGACTGATTACGATTCAACTTTTGAACTTAGAAAGCAGTTAAAAAGCGTCAGGGCGGCAATCGCCCGCATTGAAGAAGGCGCACAAAGCGCATCGATCGGTGATATGTCGTACACAGAAAGCGATATATCAAAATTGTACATGCGCGAAAAACACCTGCTTAAAAAATTAAACCGCAAAACTGGCAACCGCCCAACAATTAAACAGGTGCGGCTCGTATGATTGCACCGAACGAAAAAGATGTGCGATTGTATGACGGCAACGGCAACCGCGTTGTTTCGTTTGGTTACAAGGCAGCAGACAATAACGGCAACCGCAAGCCAGGGCCGAAAAAGACAACGCACGAAGATTTCCAACTGCCGCCGAAAAAAGCGAAAAAGCTAGTTGCAGAGGCCCGCGATCAGATCCGCAATTATGCAATTGTCGCTTGGATGGTGCGCAAACATTTGGCTTACGTTTCGCAATTCAATTTCAAGATCCGCACCGGCAGCGAAGATTTAAACAAAAGATTGATGCGGCATTTTGCCAACGCGCAAAAGAAAGAAAATTTCGACATTGCAAAACGGCATTCGATGCAACGCGCAATGTCACTGTTTGAAATGGCAAAGGTTGTTGAAGGTGACGCCGCACTGATCAAATTGAAAAACGGTTCAATTCAACTGGTTGAAAGCGATTTAATTGCAACGCCCGAAAGCGGTTTACCTGAAACCTATGCAAAAAGAATCACCGACCGAGGATTGATTTTAAATCGGTTTGGTGCCGTTGATCGATATTGTTTGTGCCGCTGGGATGAAGACGGAAAGAAAAAACTGTATGAACGGATGCTAAAACCGGATAACGTCATATATGACGGTTATTTTACACGGGCCGCGCAGACCAGAGGCGCATCACCTTTAACAGCAGCACTTGATCAATTTAAAGACCTGTTTGAAAGTTGGGAATGGACCTTGCTAAAAATCAAAGTGCATGCCCTGCTTGGTTTTGCATTTTACCGGGACAGCGAAGATACGGTGACAGGTTTATCCGGTATCGAATACGAAGACCCCGACGAAGATGTTGACGGAGCCGAAAACGATGCGACCGGGTACGACATCAAACTTGATGGCAACCTGTTAAATTTAGATTTAGAGGACAACGATAAAGTCGATTTGTTGGAGTCGAAAACGCCGCATAGTGGCGCAACCGAGTTTCAAGAAGCGATTATCAGATGTGCTTTAATGGCTTTGGATGTGCCATATACCATGTACAACAGCCACGGCGGTACATTCGCTATGGCAAAAGCCGATCGTGCTGAATATGAACACTCAGCGAAACAAAAACGCGCAAGCAATCTTGAGGCATGGGAATCCTGGCGCGATTGGAAATTGCTGCAATTTATCGCTGATGATCGCGAACTGGCGGCAATGGTTTCGGCGCAATTCGGGAACGTTGTTGATGATCCATATGCGTTTTTAGATTTTACCGACACAATCAAAGTTGTTCCAGGTGGCATGCCTTGGATCGATCGCAAAGATGAAGCCGAAAGCGCAGGCATTGAAATCGGACAAGGCACAAACAGTCGGCAAAGAATATTGAAACAACGCGGCGAAGATTTCTTTGAAATTGCCGACGAATTAGCCGAAGAAGAATCTTACCTCGCAAGTCGCGGTGTAAGTATTGCAGTAGGCATGCCGGGCGCAAACATCATCGGGCAGAATGGACAATCGGAAGGCGGCAGCAATGAGTGAAAAATGGTTTAGAAGTGGCGAGTATAGAGGCGCACCGACCGGCACCGTTAAACGTGAAACCGGCGTAATCGAAGGCATAAGCGTTGCAACAATGGGCGCAGCCAAAGGACACGGCGTGTTTTTAGATAGCGAATTTTTGGATGATGTTGTTGAACTGGGCAACGCCAAAAAGCAGGGAATCAAAATGCGGTTCGGCCATCCAAATATGTGCAGTACCGCGTTGGGTACGTTTTTGGGCCGAGCTAAAAACTTTCGTCGGGTTGGCGATGTAGTTAAAGCAGATGCGTTTTTGAGTAACACGGCAAAAGAAACGCCAGGCGGTGACCTGTATAATTACGTTTTTGATATTGCCGAGAAAGAGCCGGATATGTTCGGCACATCAATTGCATTTACTCCAGGCGATGAATACAAACGCGGAAAGATTAACGGCAAAAAGTACAAATACAATTTTGATCAAAACGCATGGATTGACGCCGAGGGCGATGAATTAGAATTGCATGATTTGACGGTTGAAACATTCATCGAAATCGTCGAATTGCATGCCGATGATTTTGTTGATGATCCGGCGGCAAACGATGGCCTTTTCAGTGCCGAAACGATTGCCGGCGAACTGACGCATTTTATGAACGAAAATCCTGACATACTTGAAAGGTTGGCGGCAAATCCGCAGATCTTAAAAGCATTGACCGACCACGGTGATAAAACCGGCGAATTCATTGCCAAATATGAAGAGTATGCCCGGCAAACTATAACCAACAAGGAAACCGAAAACGTGAAAGAAGAAGACCAAAACGAAGAGGTTGCCGTTGAAGAATCTAATGTTGAGGCAATCGACGCAGAGACGAACGATGCACCCGATGCCAAAGACGCAGAGACGGACGGTGGCGAGCAGTTAGAAACAAACAAAGAAGAACCAGCGGAAGAAGTTGTTGAAGAAATTGAACAGGTTGAAGAACCTGCGCAAGTTGAAGAGCAATTGTCTGCCATTGTATTTGAAGCCTACGAACTGGCAAAAGCAATTGACGAATTCGGCGCAGAGATTGCCGCAGTTGCATTCGCCAACGGTGAAGGGTACGAAGGCGCACAGGTTGCATATTATGCCGACCTGAAAAAGCAAAATGAAGAATTGCGAAGCAAGGCAAAAGCATTCAGCGGCGAACAGGCAAGCAATTTTTCCGCAGAACCCCAAAAGAAAAAAAGCCGGTTTAATACCGGAAAATAAGAAAGGCAAAACAAAATGGCATCTCTTGATGAACTGGTCATCTTGAACGATTCCCGTTTGAGTGACGAAGAAATCACAACGTTGAAACAAAAGGCACCGTTTCTGGCCGCAATGCATGCGCAGGCTGCGAGCAATGGCACCAATCATCGTTACAAAAAAACCACAACCGCATCATCTGCCGCTTTCCGCGATGTTGATGAGGGACTGATCAAAACCAAGGCGCAGCGCACCGTCGTAAATCTCGCATTGAAAATTCTCGATGCAACTTTCGATGTTGACGTTGCCGAGGCCGAAGCATACCGCGATGGCGTTGACGCATACTTGGGCAAAGAATCCGGCGAAAGCCTGATGCAGACCCTGAGTGTTGCCGAGAAGCAAATCTGGTACGGCACTGGCACTGGTGGCGATTCGAGCGGTTTTGCAGGCTTGGCAAACAATGCAGCCTATGACAAAACCGGTGACACCTACGTCATCGAACCAACTACGCCCGGCAGCACCGCCGACAGTCAAACTTCTGTTTGGGTAGTTCGTTCCGATGCAAAGAACCTGTCATATATCGCCGGCAACGATGGCGTGATCAATTTTGATCCTGACAACGTTGAAATCATCAAAAACTATGAAGACCCGACCACGGATGCCAAAGCCTACCCGGCATACTATGTGCCGATGTTTGGCTGGGCCGGCTTGCAGTTGGGCAACGAGCAAAACATTGTTCGCATCTGCAACATCGAAGGCGATCTCGATGATGATGATATCAGCCGCGCAGTAGAATTGATGACTGAAGACCCGACCCACATTGTGATGAATCGCAAGGCTCGCGGATTGCTTCAGCGTTCACGCACTGCAACATCTCCATCTGGTGCGCCAGCGGCACGCCCGATTGAATGGGAAGGCATTCCAATCATTGAAACGCAGGCAATCAATAGCTCTGAAGCTGTTGTAGCAGCATCATAAAAAAATCAACGGGCCTGCCAGGTCTTTCTATCTCCGTTTCTCTGGCAGGCCCGTTTTTTAAAATGTCGATCATCACAAAAAACAAAGTGCTTACGAAATTTGCTTTTCTTCGCGACAAAGCAATGTCGGGCGCAAAAGTCAATTGCACATATCAAACCGATACGTTTGCCGGGTTGCGTACGTCATTGGATTTGCAGCAAGTGGCGAACACCTATGGATTAGTGAATGATTATGAATTCAGCATTTACGCCGAATCGACCGATTTAACAACGCGGATCAGAAACAACGAACGTATCACCATTAATGATACCGCTGTTGATGTTGGCGGTGTATCAAAAACAATGCGCGTACTGGGTAAATCAATCGATGCATCAGGTGCGGTGATCAGGCTTGATATAAAGGCGCTGCAATCGTGACGGCAACGGCGATCACAATTGACACCAGGCCGGCTGAAGAAATGCTGGCAAAAATGCAAACCGCGTTGCGTATCGGCAGCAAGGAAGGCGTTTTGATAATGGCGCGAGAAATCGCCGGCGCAATGGCTGCAACAACTAAAGTAAGCAAAGCAACGCGAACCATTGTCCAAAAGAAACCAGGCGGCAAAGTGCAGGAAAACGTGTTTTATGCAAAACGCGATCGCAACCCATTATCGGGCTACATTGGAATTGTTGCATTTGATAAAGCCGATGCACGCAGAGACAAACGCGCACAAATTAAACAACGCGGTTTGGCAAAAAATGCGTGGTTTTGGGTACTGCAAAGAGTAGGTGGCGGCAGTAGATCAGCAGCGAAAGGCAGCAACGTAAGAAAACGCCCAAAGTATTACCAAGTTAAAGATCAGCACACCGCGTTAAATCCTGCGATCCTGTTGCATAACAAATTGGACTATGCCGGCAACGCACTTAAAACGACCGGCAAGCGGGCAACGATTGACAACATCGGGCAACGTGCGGCCAGTCGATTTAAGCGAAGAATGGAAAAGAAAGCACAACGAGCCGGAGTGATTCTTTAATGTTTGTTGAAAAGAAAATTGAGAGCGTTATACGCGATCAACTGCAAACCGATTTCACCGGCGTACTGGGTGACAGCGTAACGATACGCACATTTTTTGCTGAAAACCAGTATGATGCAGACAACGACGACAGCGAGGTTGACGTTGATTTCCCTGTAGTATTTTTGGCAGCTAGTCCTAACGTCCGCGAATCCGGGCATCTTACTCAAAGAACCGTTTCAATCAATGTTGTTTGCATGACGCAATTCAACGATGATTATGACCGCAACGATCTGCAAACCGTTTATGCAACGGCACGCAAGACAATTGAAACAACCGCGTTTGATTTTGGCAGCAATATTGCATACAGCGCAAACAGTTACGAAGTCACCGATGGGTTTGCATCGATTGAGGAAAACATTCAACAAGCAGGTTTTAGCATCGATTTGCATATCTGCGCCGGAGATTTTGAATGGGACGAAGGATAACAATTTTGGGCATGGGGCCGAGCGCATACCGCAAGGCCGATAATATTGCCGATTATTGCAAAGGCACTGAAATATGGTCTTTGAACAATGCATATTTGATGTATGAAAATCTTTTTCATGCAAAATCGTTTGCCCGTTTTTTCGAATTGCATTCATGGGAATACCTTCAGGATTGGCACCCTGGCGATTACCAGGGCAAACGGATCGATCATTTTAAAACATTAATGCAACTGCAATGCCCGGTTTACGTTTCGGAATTCGTGCCGGTTGTTTCAAATCAAGTTTTGTATCCGCACGTTGAAGTGCTTGAACATTTCGGAACAACCGCAGAGTTTAAAGGATCGCCATCATATATGCTCGCACTGGCATTGTATGAGCATGCAATGGGCGACAAGATTGATTACATACAATCATACGGCATCGATACGAGCGACGAAAAGCACAAATGCCAGCGTGCATCTTGGGCGCAATGGACATTACGCGCAGAATTGATGGGCATTGAAATCGGCGGCTCGATGTTAAATTTCCGAAACGACCCGGAAGAAGACGAAGGTTTAAACGGGTTAAATGAATTAATTAAATCTAAGATTACAGACAAACAAAAAGAAGAAAGCGAAAGCGAGGCAACAAATGTCATTCGGATCAACTAAAGACTATTTCGGTTTGGCTACGACCGGCGAAATTGAATTGCAATCAGACAACAAAAACCCAAGTTTTGCAACCGAAGCAAACGGTGAAGATTCAAACGGCGATGTTGTATGCACAACCAAAAGCGGCGAAACAATAGAAGTATCATCGACATATACCCTTTGCGGCGGCGGCGATACAAACAACCAGCACAATCTTGACACACATGTTGAGATCGGAATGGTTAAGAGTTTTGACACCGTTACACATTACCAGATCACAAGCATCGACCTATCAACCGATAACAAAGCATATCCAACGTTGACGGTAACAGGCGTGCAAGACACCGGAACAACCGCACAAACGCACGCCAGGTATTCAACTGGTTTGACGTTTTTGGCAAAGAAAAAAGCGCAGGGTTTCGGGTTGGGTACAATCGCAAGTGGTGACAAAGTAATCAGCGGCGGCGTTGCGATCAGTGGTAGCGTTGCAACTGTTGCAGACAGTGACGGTAGCATTGTAAAGCGTGAACCTTACGGCGTGCGCATTACAGCAACCAATACGCTGCAAAACTGCACCGCCGATCCAAGTACGCCGGTTGATGCAGCATGGGGCGAAGATACGCCCGAAGCGGTACTCGCCGAAAGCAATACCGATTATGCAACGGCAACTGTGACAGCGTTTAAGAACGTCACACAAGATGCATAATCATTGCCCAGAGATGGCGCGTGATGCAATCGAATCGATGCAGGCCGATGGTTTGCAACCGACTTTAGATCACATCAGCGAATTAATCGACCTGGCGCGAAAAATTCAAGAGCCTGAGCATAGGACGTGGCAATACCTATCCTATGAAGGCATTCGCGCCGGGTCGAGCCATCACATCTTGCGACCGTTCACGATTAAATCGGGACGTTGGTTTGATTTTATCAGCGACAAAATAAGCAATCATCTTTTGATGTTCGCATGTGCTTACGCAATGGAAAAAGGGCATGACAAAAACATTGATTTCGTTCCGTTGTACGATCTTGAAACAGCACAAACAACGTTGATTGATTACGCAAACAGGTTGACCTGTAACGGCCAGGAATTAAGCGAAGCAATTGACCGATGCACCGAGAGCGCAAACGATGGCGACCGATACCGGGCAAAAAGAAACAAATCAACCAGCGCATCAGTTGAACAATTGATTGCCGAACTGGTTGCCGTTACGGGACAACCGGAGGAATACTGGTTATCAAAAACAAGCACGTTTGCGATGCAAGTTTTGATCCATGCAATTAATCATGCGGCATCGATGTATGGCGGCGTTGATTTAGAAAAAAAAGAATTGCACAAAGCCGAATTCGATTTTGCGTGTTGCGTCGATCGTATAGAGCGCGAATTGAAAGGACTGGAGGCGTTCACAGATGCCGAATGATGTAAGTATTTGGGTACGGGTCAAAGATGGTTTTACAACCAATCTAAAACGGGCCAGCGCAAACTTTAAACAAATGTCGAAAGACGTTTTGACCAGTGCGCGAACGTATGCCGCTGGTTTTGCTGTTATCACTGGCGCAGTTGTTAAAAGCGTTGCCGAATTTAGAAACTTTAACAAACAAATGGCGCGAGTTGAAGGTTTGCTTGGTGGCGTAAAAGCCGATCATTTGCGCAAAGAAATAATGTCGTTGTCGGCAGAGATCGGAATTGCAAAAGAGCAATTGACCGAAGGTTTATACAATGCGTTAAGTGCCGGCATTCCCGAAGATAACGTTATAACTTTTATGCGCACCGCAGCCAAAGCGGCGGCGGTAGATGGCAGTGATTTATCAGTTGTAGTTGACGGTGTAACAACCGTGATCAATGCATTTGGGTTAAAAGCGAAAGACGCTGAAAAAGCATCAAATGCAATGTTTAGTGCGGTAGCAGCCGGCAAAACAAATATGTTTGAATTGTCGTCGAGTCTTTCGCAAGTGGCTACAATTGCGAGTACGTCAGGCGTTTCGTTTAACGAAATTTTTGCGGCACTTGCAAACATGACAGCGCAAGGCACAAAAACAGCGCAAGCAGTCACGCAAATACGGTCGGCAATTATCGCGGCAAATGATGTTCTGGGCGATGGGTGGTCGGTTACGATGAACCTGATGGAGGCATTTCAGGCGTTGTCCGATCGTTCGAACGGATCAAATAAAGAGTTGAAAGAACTGGTCGGCAGGGTTGAGGCAGTAAATGCAATTTTAGCCAATACCGGGATAAATGCAGGCGGTGCCGCTGAAGCATTGGAAAAGTTGCAAACGAATGCAATGGATCTTGGCGAAATCTTCGAAGGCACAACGCAGCAGGCACTGGCATATGATCGACTCTGGGAAGCAATAAGAAATCAATTTATCAATACTGGTGAATCGGTTGATTCGGTTTTAGCACCAGCACTTGACCAATTGACCGAATCTTTAGAACGCAACCGACAAGGTTTAGATGACAACGCTAATGGTTGGGATGTTTTAATTGGTGTACTCGCCGCAACTGCGGGCGGCGGGATATTAGGCATTGGGATGGTAATTGACGAGGTACAACGAAAATTAGATGAATTCAAAAACGGCGCAAAAGATTTAAAAGACATCGACGTTGCACCCGAAGCAGAACCCGCCGGCGAAGATCGAAGCGAATACCTTGCAAAACTTTTGAAGGATATTGAAACGCTAGAAAACAAAGCGAAAAATTCCGAACAAAAAAAAGCCGAGGCAATGCGCGAGTTTCGGTTAAAGATGTTAAAGATCGAAAAGGAATACAACGAAGCCATGCAGGCAATGTATGATGATGAAGTTGATGCATTCCTTAGAGCCGAAGATGAAAAAACCGAAAAAGCCGAAGATGCTGCAAAGCAACGCAAAGAAAATGCAAAGCGTTTGCAGGATATGGAATTGCAAGAGAAAATACAACGGTTAAACAAAGAGGCACAAGCCGCCGAAAAACTTGCGGGCGAAGGAGGTTTAGCCGAACGGGTCAGAGAGCGCGAGAGACAAGCGGAAGAAGCAGATGAAAGGGCTAAAGAAGATGAAAAGATCGAAAGGCGTTTGCGGCGAATGTCTGAAAAGGAAAAGCGCGGAATCAAACTGAGTAAAGAAGATATTGCGCTTCGGGAAAATGTAAACGAGATAAGAGCTGCCGAAAAAGAAGCGCAGGAAAAACGAGCCGAGGCGATCAGGATTCAAAAAGAGATTCGAGATGGAATCAAGCAAGTATTAATGGCAGCACCAGGACCGGCATAAAATGGCATTCTTTGAACCAGCATCAGGCGCACCAAAAGTCGAAATTGCAAAGCGTGAGATTCGCGAATATCAATATGCAATTGCAATTGCGACGCAATATTATCGAAACATTACAATTGTTGAATATGAAAAGCGAGGCATGACAAACGCGGCGGCTGATTCATATGTCACCGCTCAAAAAAACTTGAACAATAATCCGCAAAAGGTGCCAATCGGTGCAGGCGGTTACAACGTCCGCACATCTGAGGTCACCATTACCAGTTGGGAAACTTGATTTTATGGCCTTCAAACAAATATTTGCGCCACTCAAACGCAACTCACCCGTGCGTGTAGTTGCCAATTATGAAGACAACAACAAGATTCGCAATATCTTGAACGATTTGCAGGGCGTAAATTGTCGCGTTGAGAAACCAGATCAAAACCAGGGTTTAGGTTGGCGCATTGTTGTTGGCGATGGCACCGATGTTGAACGACCGCCCAATATTGCAGATCCGTATGCTGAATATAACGAGATAATAGTAGCGAATGTTACCGGAGAAAATGGGTCTTGGACTTACAATGGTACAGACAGCAATAATAACACCGTTTCTGGCACTTGTCTTGAGGTCAACGGATTGGACGCACCCGAATCGGGAATATCAATATTGTTTACAACTCACGTTGTCCTTAAATCTGACGGTGGTACAGCGACATTCAATTATCCCATGCCTGACCCAGAGAACTACTCATCACACGCTGTACTGACAAACAACTTCTGGGATCAACCGACTTGGAAAAACCCAGTAGCTAATCGTTTCAGAATTATAGACACTCCGGGTGCATCTACTTTCGACATCGAAGGTGGCAATATTCACGCTCTATGTCAAAGTATCAGCGTAGCCGGTGCTTCAGCACAGACTGTATCGAACCAGTATATCTATGCAATAGTAACGCTATCCGCTGGAAATACGCTGAACAGTGCAAGCATTTCAATACAGAATAACACAAAGACACTCTACGAAGATGGCAACCTGAATTATCTCATCGGTTATGTAGACTCTTCTGGAGTTATAACACAGTACAAGACGGGTGACATATACGGCCCATCTGTACCTGACAACAATCCAGACGACGAAATAGCCCAAAAATCTGAGCGGGGAAAGATTATAAGGCTAAACGAGTTGGGACACCCCGAATGGGCTTACCCCGCTACTTTCACAGCTAGTATATCTGGCTCTGGACCGAATTTCTCATTCACCGAGCAGATAATAGACGATACTGGGAGTTGGACATCTGGCCCTAGAAGCGGAACCTGCTACGAGCGCAACGGACTGAAGAATGGTCTTACCTCTTCAGTATTCAAAGCTGAAGTAACTGAGTCATACAACCGTAATGACGGAGTATCAGGTTACTCATTCACTATGCCGATCCACGATCTGGATTCAAGCTACAAGTTGCTCCGAGTCAACGGAACAGGTGACGGATTCGAGTGGGGTTGCGCGGAGATCACCTAATGGCATGGAGTCAGAATATACCTGTGGGAACAGGGTGGTGCTTCACCGACCTAGCGAACTGGGAGCCGTTCTTCGACCTCCTGAACAGCTTCAACCCTGTTCTGGAGATTTACGGCGAGAGTAGCGCACACTACAACTATACCAGTCAGGCATTTACTGAGCTGGTTCCATCTGCTCTGTATCGCTGTATCGCAGGTGGAATATCATCTACTTCTCTGATAATTCCTGAACAGATACTCTATAGGTGTCTTGATATAGCTGCTTACTGCTTCGACAAGGACAAGCTGGTTGTAGATCAGGGCATCAGTCACTCAGGATGGGCCGAGGTTTTGCTTAGTCAGGACATGACCAAGTTCTTCACTTGGGCTGAAGCTGAATTACCCTCTGGTACATCTACAACCATACTTCACGCAATCAGGGATGAACAGATAAGCTCTGGCCCAGACTGGAGTAGTTCAGTTGTTGGTTGTTTCAGCAAAGACCTGCCCAACACCCTGTACGCCATGTGTGAGGCTCTTCGTAAGAACTTCGCAGTACACTGGGTCAACGGTGGCCAACATACGGGGTACTCTGGAGGAGGCGTGGCTCAGTTCAGGAACGACTTCACATCGGCAAGCGACAGCCAGAAGAAAGGCTCTACTGGTGTACTGACTCGAAACGGAACCACATCCTGTGAGACTACGAGGGGCAATCTGGAGTCTCTATGGGACAGCACCTCATGTACTTCCGACACAGGCTCCAGCTCACACATCATTGTAGAATATGAACCAGCGGTTCCTGAGTTCTTTGACCCGTACCGATGGACTGTAAGAAGCGGATCATCAAAGTGGAATCTTGTTGATATGAACTTCGGATCATACACGACCACATTCAGAAGCTTTGAATACAGAATGAAGAATACCGCCAGCGGAGCAGGGCTGTATGACGACGATGTATTTGTAGACTTTTTTGATGACGCTTCAGAGCAGACTATTCAGAATATACAGACCATCACACCGTCTGGAAACTATACCTCTCCGTATGTCGGGGACTTTTGTGGCTCAACATTCAACCCTATAAGCGCATTATCTTGTGGAGACGTACCCGACGACGAGTCCGCTAGATGTATATCGTTTTTTGCAATCGTTATGGAACTAGAAGTAGCAGAACCATAAGGAAAAACCTTGTGATGAAATTAGTTTTTGATGAACCGTAATTTTAGACAGACATGATGCACTTTTTATCGTAAATTTAACCGGGCCAAAAGAATGAAATTAGACCTCGACCTGCACATACCGAATGATGATTTTGCGCTGAAATTTTATCAGGGCAGCAATCACAAATTGGTTTTGAACCTGTACCGTGATGGCGTAGCAGATACGAACATCAGCGGTTATACCGCAACTATACACGTTTACGATTCGATCAACGATACAAGCACGTATCAAATTGACAGCACCAGCACCGATGCAAGTGCCGGCACAATGACCTTTGAAATTGCGCCAGGCGATTTGCCGCCCAAGCGAGTTTATCAGGGATCGGAAATTATAATCAAAGACGGTTCGGACAATCCATATTTTTACGCAGACGGAACGGTCACAGTGCGTGCATCAATCTTGGGATCGGTTGCAAGTGCTTTATCTGCTGGGTTGGGCATTACCTGGAGCCTTTTCAGTTCATATGTCGGGACGGCAACAAGCGGCCCATACCGGGCCGGTACAAACGTAACATTTAGCGGTAATTCCGATGGTTCGGTTGACATCAACGCGACCGGCGGCGGTGGTGGTGCAACGGATCTCGATGATTTGACCGATGTCACGATTACCACGCCAACAGAATTGCAGGCGTTGATTTATGACGGCTCCGAATGGGTAAATGGATGGCCTGAAGTCAAAATGATTCAGGTTCGGAACGATGAGGGATCAACGATCCCGGCGGGCGCACCGCTTTACTCGAAAGGCGAGATTGGCGGAAGCAATAGAATCTTAGTCGGCATTGCCGATGCTAGTGATTCAGCAAAGATGCCCTGCATCGGAATTGCATATGCCGAAATGAATACCACGACGACGCAAGATAGTTTCGGTGTGGTCAGTGGTGTCTACAATAGTGATTTGAATGGTGGTTTTACAGGTCTGAGCGTAGGCGATACGGTTTACGTTAAGAATTGGACCGGCACGCCGACTTCTGCATCTGATGTTTTAACGACAACAAGACCGACGGACGGAGGTTTAGAAGTTCAGAATGTCGGTATTATTCTAAAAACAAACGGAACGACGATCCAGGGTCTTCTCGTATCAGCAATCGGAAGATCGAACGATATACCGAATGCGGTTGTTACTACGAACAGTGCAGATGCAGACTATGTTTACATCGACGATGGAAATGTTTGGAAAAAAATCACCCCGGCTAATTTAGGCATAAGTGGTAATTCTTTGCCGTTTGGTACTTGGGATTACGACAGCGATTTGGGAACACCTGATCCAGGTCAATTCTCAACAAACAATGCAACAGCATCTTTGGTCACCTCGATCAAGATTCACGATAACAACAGTGATGGCGTTGATGTTTCAGGGATTACAGACCTGTTTAATGCTGGCGACTACCTTTACATCCAGGAGAGCGGAGATGCGTCCACATCTCATTTGTATCAAATTGATAGCAGAGGATTAACATTCACATCATCTGGTGGAGGTGGTGGACAAGCGTTTAACGTTACCCATCAATCCCTCTCAAGCAACTCGACTTGGGCGAATGGTAATGCATGTGGAATATTTTATATACACGCAAGCGAGACAAATGATTACCTCCTGGATCGTGCAAACCACACCGGCACGCAAACCGCATCAACCATATCCGACTTCGACACTGAGGTTTCAAACAATACCGATGTCACCGCGAACACTGCCAAGGTAACAGCCAACGAGGCGAACGTCACAAGCGCACTTGATGGCGCGACGATAACCAGCGCGACCGTTGCAACTGGTGACAAAGTATTAATCCAAGACGTTGATGATTCGGACAATCTGAGAACAGTTACAGCGCAATCAATCGCAGACCTTGCAAGCGGTGGCGGGGCATTGCCGGCATACTTTAAAGATTGGGAAGGATCGAGATTCAGCGCAAACGGCGGGCCATTAGGCACCGGAGCGAGTCCGGCACCGCATGCCGAATCCGGTACGAATCTGAATATATATGGTGCAGCCTTCGACGATTCGCAAACGGAAACGGCCGGGCCATTCCGCCTGCGCGTGCCGGATTCGGTCGATAATACCGTTGATGTTGATTTTCATATTCGCGGGTTTGGCGGCGATACAAACAACGCAAAATTTCAGATACAGTACGCGACGAACGGAGACAATTCGTTGACTAGTGCCGATTCGACTTTTGCAGTATCGACCAGCAAAACAGCAATCGCAGAAAACACAATCAGCGTTGACATGACGTTGACCGCTGGCGATGAATTAATTTTCTACCTGGCGCGTTTGGGTGCAGATGCTGCCGATACATCAACCGGTGATTTCGTCATAACTCTATTAACCGTTGAAATCGGGCGGGCGTAATGGGTGCGCGTTTGGGAAACAACCAGCGCATCGGGATCGACGGCTTAACCAGTAGCAGCCCGATTCGGTTTATTGGCACCGATCAGCAATTCACGGTTTGCGTCTTGTTTCGGAAGTACACAACCGGCAGCAATCAATTTGGCCGGCTTGTTTCGGTGGCAAGCGGTGGCAATGGTGCGAACGGTTACGAGGCGTGTTACAATTACAGCGGAGTTAATGATAATAGATTGCTAGGTTTGATGAACGGATCTGGTGCAAACGTATTGGTTGACGTTGCAGACGCATACACCGATGGCGATTACGTTGCAGCATTCTTCCAATACGACCGGAACGGTAACGAAATCATTTATGCCGACTACAATGACGGAAATGGTTTGAACCTGTTGAAATCGGCGGCAGTTTACAATGGGTCGGGTGGAACAGGAACGATTAAATTTATGATCGGTGGGGCCGGTTGGTCAACTGGTCGAGATTGCACCGCAGACATTTACCGCGTTTTAATTTACGGCAGGCATTTGGGCGTGCCGCAGATGGAATGGATGGTGTTTTCCAACTTTGCAAATAGACCGCCGGAAGATTTGACGGTTGAGTATAACTGCAAACCGCACAATCAATTCGCCGGCGATACGATCACAAACGACATACCCGACCTTGGCACATCGGGTATCACATTAGATCAGCGGGACGGCTCGCCAACAGTAATTGAAGGTATTACATTTGAGGTTTAAAGATGGCAGATTTTGACAAATATACGCAAACGGATCACGGGATCAGTAAGCAATACTTTGCAAGCTACGACAGCAGCAAAGCAACCAGCCAGGGCAATACCATATTTATGCCGGCAGGATCTGCGACACCGGGCGACATAACCGATCTTAAAATTGTCAACGGTGCATTCGAGGTGATGACCGAAGCAGAAAAGCAAGCGCAGGCAGATGCATGGGCCGAAGCGCAACGGCAGGAAGTCGAACAATACATGAGCGCACCAGATGCGCAGATCGAAATACTTGGGGCGGTGGTTCTGGAGCAAATCAACATTGTTCGCGCCGAATTAAACCTCGACCCGATTACGATTGAAGCGATGAAAACGCGAGCAACCGAAATTGCACACGAACGACGGGGCATTTAGTTCTGGAATGGAACGGGATCTGCTAATATTTCTGGCGGTGGCGGTGGCTTCGATTGTTTCGACTATCATCGGTCATTTGATCGGGCGGCGAAAGTACGCAGGCGAAGCGGCGGCGAGTTTTGCCGAGGCAGACGCGAAGCACACCGAGGCACAGGGTAATGTAATTGATATGCTATCGGAACAAATTGAGCGATTGCAAACGCATTGCGGCGTAATGGATAAAAAGATTATACAACTGCAAAACGAAAACCGCGATTTGCGGCGATCGGTTAGCGAGTTAGCCGAACAGCGAAAAAGCTATCAAAGCCGCATTGCAGAATACGAAAAGAACCAGGACGAACAAAACAAGCTGATAAGCAATCTACACCTCGACAAAACAAATCTGCAAAAACGATGCGAAGAATTAGAAGCAGAGATTCAATCACTGCGGATTCGGTGCGCGGAATTAGAACAGAAAAAGCCGTGAGCAAGCACAAGACAGCCGATTGGTTGCCATTTACAATCGGCGATCAGGTTTCTTTGAAATGCGGCGATGGATCGGAGCGCGGAACGGTCAACGGCATATTGCTTACAATGGACGGCGAAAAATATTTGATCGGTTGGAGCGATACAAGCCGTTCCTATCATTGGGAGCATGAGTTAATTGAACCGCCGGAGTTTATTTGATGGCAGCGAAAAAAAAGAAAGCAACGGTCAAGCAACGGTCAAGCAAATCGGGCTGGACGTTCAAACAGCATCAACCGAATACGCATTCAATCGACTTTGGCCGGATGCACAAAGAAAGCCGGCGCATAGCATTGATGTCCGATCTGCACTGGGACAATCCGCATTGCATGCTTGATCGATTAGCGCAGGACATGCAAGCCGCAGTCGATCAGGATGCACCGATTATGCTTTTCGGTGATACGTTCTGTGCCATGCAGGGCAAATGGGATCGGCGAGCGAATAAAAGTTGTTTGCGACCGGAACACCAGGTTGATTCGTACCTGGACGCATTGGTTGCAACGTGCGCGGATTGGCTCGAACCGTACCTATCGCACATTTGCTTGGTTGGGCTAGGCAATCACGAAACGAGCATTTTAAGCCGGCATGAAACGTGTCTAATTACGCGCCTGGTTGAACGTTGCAAGATGATCGATCCAACCAGCCCGATCAGTAAAGGCGGATACGGCGGCTGGGTTAAGATTCAGGGGCAATACGGGGCGAGCGAAAAGCATACAACGCGAACCAGTTTGGATATGCACTATTTCCACGGGGCAGGCGGTGGCGGGCCGGTGACAAAAGGCGTGATTCAGCAGCAACGGTTTGCAACAATGGTTGATGCCGATATAGTTTGCCAAGGCCATGTACACGAACGGCAATACACCGAATTTGTCAAAGTACGTTTGGAGCCGCGCAGCATGAAGGAGCGCGTTTATACGCAGCATCATATCCGGTGCAGTACGTACAAAGAAGAATTTGCAATTAATGATGGCAATTCGTGGCATCGCAACCAAGGCAGGCCGCCTAAACCGATTGGCGGTTGGTGGCTCGATCTGGAAATACTGCGGCGGCATACATCAAAAGACGATCAGCATTTTATGCAGGCACGACCTACACCGATGACCTAACAAACAAGGAACAGATACAATGAGAGATCAAATCAAATACTATTCATTCGTTTTACTATGCAGCGTGATCGGTTTTTTTTCGGTTGGTTGTTCGCATCAGGCAGCCGGATTGCGTTGGTCGGTTTTACCGATCACACCAGGCGGCACGATCGGGCCGACCGTTGGGTTTTCTACCATTACCGAATCGACGCAGACCACGCAGGCCGAACCAGTTGAACCTGGCGGATGGAAACGCAAGACAATCGGCGAGCATATCAAAGATACGTTTTTTGATTACCGGGGCGGTTGGGAGACAACGAAAACAACAGCAAGCCAAGCGACCTTGTTATATGCAGCATTGGCCGCCGGCAATGCTTCCGGTTTATGGAAAGTCGACGAAGTAGCATTCGCGGAAGATCGAACCGACACCGTAGCCGATCAGGCGTTAGGTGATGCGTTGGTTGCATCGATCAATCGCAACAAGCAAGTGATAAATGCAGACGTTGACAACGGCACAATCAAATTAATCGACGTACCGCAGGATCGGGCGGTATCAATCAACGTGCGCGGAAGTAACACCGACTTTGAATTGGACTTCCAACAAGACACGCAGGCCGATACGACCATTTCCTTCATCGATCCTGCCGAATGAATTATGTTTGCTTTTCGCAATCCAGGTTATGCAGTCAAAAACGTTCGCAATTTGCCGAGCGTTCGACGGGCAATGAAAGCGCACCGGGCCGAACATCCTGAATGCGCATGGTGCGGTCGATCAAAGGCGGTGCATGTGCATCATCTAATCCCGGTGTCGGTTGATCCATCGTTGGCGGGCGATCCATCCAACCTGATTACGTTATGTGCGAAGCGATGCCACCTCACGGTTGGGCATTTTGGCAATTGGCGAACGTTCAACCCGCTATGCGTCACGCAATGCTTTCTAGCGTATCAGAGGCCGTAGCATGCCGATCGGTTCGGATATAATCGCAGAAGGCTACAGGCTCGCACAATATGCATCGGTTGCGTACCTCGATTTTGACGACATATTGCCCGAATTGCGTTCACGTGGTTTATACGAACCTGGCGAAGATTTGCACAATCTAAGCGAAGAAAGCGAAGATGTCGAAGCGTTTGCGCACTACAGCAAGGCACGGCACGAATTGGTTGTATTTATCCGAGGCACCGAAAGCGCAGGCGATTGGTTGCGTGATCTGGCAATACTTCCGGCGCGTTGGAATGGCTACATTGGACACCGGGGCATGCAGGAAGGCGCACAGGAAATATTAAGCAAGCTGATTCCAATCATGACAAATACACCGGCACCGATCAAAATTGCCGGGCATAGTTTGGGCGGTGGCATTGCCA
>Ga0098074_1000788_pt1 | contig 18919 bp, 15 predicted proteins | sample 32_taG_FD_75064 | JGI IMG/M metagenome (GOLD analysis project Ga0098074, IMG submission 75064) | Marine viral communities from the Gulf of Mexico - 32_GoM_OMZ_CsCl metaG | ecosystem: Environmental > Aquatic > Marine > Oceanic | place: Atlantic Ocean: Gulf of Mexico | collected 2015-07-12
AACCCCTTCGCCGATCATGTCGCGATAGGCGCTGAACCAGCCATGCTCCCAATGCTGGCACGAGGTGAGCGCGAGCCGCAGCCGGGTCGGGTTTGCCGGCAAGGTCGCCGTCCGGCCGACGCGGCTTACCGCGCCGCCCAGATGAAAACGGTAGAACCACGGCCGCCCCGCCGGAAGCCCGCGCACCTCGAGATGCGCGGCGCCGCCGCGCGCTGCGGCAGCGGTGACCGTCCCGGTCCGCGCGATCGCGCGAAACCCCTCGTCATGCGCGATTTCATAGCCAAGGCGAACGTCCCGATCGAGGCCGACCGCGCGTGTCCAGAGGACGAAGCCATCGGTAACCGGCTCGCCCGAAGCCACGCCGAGCGCAAACGGATCGGTCGCAAGGCGCGGCGCGGCAAAGCTCGACCGGTTGCCGGACGCTGCGAGAAATCGCTCGGCGGCCAGGGCGATCGCACCCGCAAACAGTTCGCGCCGCCCGAGCATCAAAAGCGCGCCGACAGGCGCGCGTACCAGGTGCGCCCGTTGAGGCCGATCGGCGTTTCCTCGCCGGTCGGAAAACTACCTCCCGTCGCCGCGATGAAGCGTTGCTGATCGTCGATCGTATCGGGTTTGGCGTCGAACAGATTTTGCACTCCCAGCCCGAACCGGACGCCCGGCAGTATCCGGTATCCCAGCGACAGATCGACCGTTTCCTTGCCGCCAAAGGTCTGCACCGCGGCGATCGGCTGCGACGTATAGGTGCCGAAGGCCGCGACATTCAGCCCGGCATCGAACGCGCCGTGCTCGATACTGGCCTGAAGCGTGAATTTCGATTTCGGCTGGGCTTCGGTCACGAACAGAATCGATTTCAGATTGAGCAGCGGTAGCGCGGGCAGCACCGGATTGGGACGCAGCGTGTCGAGCCGGCTCTTGAACCAGCCGTAGCCGGCCGTCAGCGACAGGCGCGTGTCGGGTGCGATATCGCCCTGCCAGCGCGCCGTCACCTCGACCCCGCGCGTCGTCGTGTCGATCGCGTTGGTAAAAAAACGCACCTGCTGGAAATTGGTGATGCCGGCGGCGGTCAAAATGTCGACGACCGCCGCCCCGCCCAATTGCTCGCTGAGCGCGATCCGATCCTTGATCCGGATGTGAAAATAATCGGCGGTAAAGGAAAATCCATCGATCGGGCCGACGACCAGCCCCGCCGTAAAATTGCGCGACCGTTCGGGCCTGAGGTCGCTTGCACCGAGCGCGCGCGCCACCGGATCGCCGACCGGCAACGTCCCCACGGTGACGAGTCGGCCGGCGCTGAGCGCGCCCTGCACCGCGCTGAAAAATTGCTGCTGTAGCGACGGCGCGCGAAAGCCGGTGCCATAGGTGGCCCGGATCGCCGCGCCCTCCATCAGTTCGAGGCGCGAGGTTGCACGCCAGGTCGTCTTGCCGCCAAAATCGCCATAATGGTCGTAGCGCACCGCGCCGCCAAGCAGCAGTGGACGCACCGGACGCAGTTCAAGGTCCAGAAAGGCAGCCCAGGCATTGCGCCCTTCATCGGTGGGATTGCGCGGATTGAAACCGGCAAAACCATCGGCTCCGGCGCCGAAATAGGCATCGGGTTCGCCGCTGCGGATCTTGTAACTTTCGTGCCGGTATTGGCCGCCCGCGGCGATATTGCCGCCCGCGAGAACGGTGTCGAGGGGAAGCGACAGAGTGAAGTCGGTGACATATTGGCGATAGGTCACACCGCCCGAGTCGAATGCCGTCGGACTGGCGAGACCCAGCGAGACATTGGCGGTATCGAAAACCCGAAAATCGGCCTTGTTGGATCCGTAGCTCTGGCTGAGATCGGCCTTGAGCGCGCCCAGTTCGGCGCGAAGGCCGACGGTGGCGCCAATGTCCAAGATGCGCGGTTCGATGATGGGGAGGAAGCCGTCGGGATGACGAAGGGAGAAGCCCGGCACCCGAAACCCGGCGCCATTGTTCGATACTTTTCGCGTGAGCGTTCCAAAGCCGTAAAGTTCCGCGACGCCGCCAAGCGGCACTGCCGTATCGATCGCGAGGCTTGCGACCGAAGCCTTGGGGTCGCCGATCCGGTACGTCACGCGATTGAACCGCTGGTCAACGAAGGCGCGATTGGTCGGCTTTTGCGCGCGCGCCGAAACGCTGACCGTGAAATGGCCCGAATCGCCGACCGCAAAGCCTGCACTGGCGCTCGCCAGCCCGGTTTCACCATCGCCCTCCTCGGTGATGCTGCCGAACAGCTCGCCATTTGCGCCTCGGGCGTTCGATTTCAGGATGATGTTGACGACGCCCGCGATCGCATCGGACCCATATTGGGCTGCGGCGCCATCGCGGAGGATTTCGATGCGCTCGATCGCGCTTTCGGGAATCGTGTCGAGGTCGACAGCCGCCGAACCGCGACCAATGCTGTTATTGACGTTGAGCACCGCATTGGCGTGGCGGCGCTTTCCATTGATGAGCACCAGCGTCTGGTCGGGCGCCAAGCCCCTCAGCGTTACCGGCTTTGTATTCGCAGCAGTGGCTGTGGTTGCCGCGCGAGCGAAGTTGATCGATGGCTGCAGAAAGTTGAGTGCTCGACCTAGATCTGGAAAGCCGGTGCCGGCAATCGTTTCGCCGCTGACGACATCGACCGGGGCCGATGATTCGAGCGCCGCTCGACCGGAGGATCGCGTGCCGGTTACGATGATCTCGCTCTCCGGCGCCGGACCGGTTTCGGATTGCGCCTGCGCCGTCCCGCTGACCAGCGCCGCGAACCCTGCCAACGGAAAATAATACTTCATAGGTGCCGCCCTCCTGAATCTTCGCGGTCATTTAGGCGAAGCGGCGCACGGCGTGTTATTGCTCAACCGGAGAGCGGCGTTGCGACAAACGCAATGCCTCCGCATCAAAACTGTCATGGAAGAGAATTAGCGGTTGAGGATTCCAGCGTTGCAACGCGCTTGAAATGAGCTGGCTTGCATTGGCCGATTGCGGACTTGCTGCTTCTGAGGCAGGTATGGCGAAAAGCAGTCATTTAGCTTTCGCCTGTCTCGCGTCCACAGCACGCTCGGCTTGAACCTGAAACGCCACACGGCTCAAGCATCCCAAATCACTACTCAAAAATAAAACGGGGGCCGTATGACAATGCGCTTATAACTGAGTGGTGACGATATTTACTCTGTGTTCTTCAGGGTCAACCTGGGGCCGCCTTGCAGATCCTCCGCGACGCTTAGATGATAGGCGACCGCGCGCCGATCCTGCCTTGCGCGTTCCATTCGGTGAGTTAAGCGCCGAGGAATAAGCTTAGAGCGACGAACAAGATTTCGATCGCGACCGCCGTCCAGTTCTGCTCTCGTAAATGGCCGATGATCCGGCGAGGGATCATTGCGCTACCGCCCGCCGCCGCTGGCGACCGAGATGGAAGCCGACCGGCAGGCAGATCGCAATCAAGCCCGCAGTCCAAAGCCCACTCTCGGGATCGGCGACGATAACCCCAACCAAGAGCGCGATCGTGACGAGCAGGATCAGCGCCGGCAGCAGCGGGTGACCGATGGCGCGGAAGGGACGCGGCAGGTCGGGCTGTTTGGCGCGCAGGGTGAAATAGGAGGCATTGTAGAGCACGGCGGCGAGAATCCCGGTTGCGACCTGGATTTTTTACACAAAAACATAGGCGCCGGTAAAGATCATCGGGATTGCGATGACGGAGCTGACAAGCAAGGCGACCCACGGCGTGCCGCCGCGATTGACCTTCGTCGCGCTCTTTAGAAACAAGCCATCGCGCGCGAGGCCGAACAGGATCCGCGGATTGGTCATGATGATTGCATTTAGCGTGAACAGCGCCATGACCGCGGCGGCGATGCCGGTCATTGTTCGTCCGGCCGGGCCGATTAGCGCCTCAATCACCAGCGCGACCGGAAGCTCCGACGAACGCAGTGTCTCCATGTCGAGAACGGTGAACAAACACAGATTGATACCGAGATAGACCACCATGATGATTGCTGCCGAGCGGAAGAAGGCGCGCGGAATGTTGCGCGCGGGATCCTTGTCCTCCTCAGCGAAAAAGGCCGGCCCTTGCCAGCCGTCATAGGCGCCGAGCACGATCTGAAAGCCCGTGATCAGTGCGGCCCAGCCGATGGCGGCTTCCGGCGCGGTGAGCGAAGGCGCAGCTTCGGAAGAGACCTGTGGCGGCACCGGCCCGACAACCACCGCCGCGATCACGACGCAGGTCAACAAGGAAAGCTTGATGACCATGCCGAGGATATTCGAAACCCGGCCCTCTTCGACCCCCCGCAGGTTGAGCAGCGTCACCACCAGCAGGGCGGCGATGGCAAAGCCGGTCTTGTTCGCGGCCGCCAGCGGCACTGCGCTGCCGAGGAAATCGGCGAATGCGAGCGCCAGGGCCGCCGTGCCCGCGGCATAGCCCGCCCATATCGCCCAACCCGCGAGCAGACCCATGCTGTCGCCATAGGCCTCGCGCACCGGCACATAGATGCCGCCCGCTTTGGGCAGCGCGGTGGTCAGTTCGGAGGCGACATTGACCGAGAGGAACACATAGACACCGCCGAGCGCCCACAGCGTCATGGCGATCCAGAAGATCGGTGCCTCATTGGCGACCACGCCCGGCGTCCTGAGGATGCCCGCGCCGATCACGGCGCCCGCCATGATCGCGACGGCGAAGGGCAGGCCGAGGCGCTTCTGAAGCTGGTTGGTATGGTCCGGTGCGTCGGTCATGCTGGGCGGCCCTGTGGATGTCGCGTTCATGTGGCGATTGTCCGTTCCCTGTCTAAGGCGGAGCGCTGCATGGGCGGGCGCTCGCCATAGGTAAGCGCGCGCCAGATCCATTCGAGTGGACCGTACGAAAATCGGGCAAGCCAGAGGTGACTGGCAACGATTTGTGCACTGAAGAAGCCCAGCCCGTAGACCGTCAGGCGTGCCGGACCGATCTCGCCCAGCAATCCGAGAGCTGGTGCGAAATCATAGAGCAGGAAGCTAATGAAGAGGCCCTGCGCGATGTAGTTTGTCAGCGCCATCCTGCCGACCGGTGCGAAGAGAATCACTACAACTGATGCGTTCGAATGGAAAAGCACGACAATCAGGCAGAGATAGCCGACCGCCAGCAGGGGCACGCTGAGGTAATGGAACGCAGTCGCGAGCGGCGCCAGCGGCGCAAGCGCAGGTAGCGATTCAAGCGACAGCGAGGTCGCGATAAACTCTCCCGCCAGCCCCAGCGGCAGGCAGATGGCCAGCCAGAAGCGGTACTGCGGGAGAAGCTCGGCGGCACCCTGGAGCCAACCGCGTTTGGCGACATAGGCTCCGAGCATGAAGCGCCCGAGCGCGTAGAGAAACCACCCGACAAAGGTGCCTCCCAGAACCCACTCCAGCCAGTTGAACCGAGCGAAATCGGAGTAGGTTTCCCAATAGGTGTCCGTAGTTTGCCGAGCGAAAATCTCTACGTCCGAAAAAGCCTGTTCCAGCGCTGCAGCCGTCAGACCGGATTGCTCGAGCAGGAATACCGCAAGGGGCTTGCCCGCCAGTGCCAGTGCCAATCCCGTGACCAGCAGAGTGCGGTCACGCGCTCCGCGCAGCGCGAAAAGCGCGAAGCCGGCAAGGGCATAGAGATTGAGGATGTCCCACTGCCAAATGAAGAACAGGTTGAGCAGGCCGATGATGAACAGAATGGTCAGCCGCCTTAGATACAACGCCGAAAAGTCGGCGCCCCGCGCCTCCATTCGCTGCATCTGCACCCAGAAGCCGACGCCGAACAGGAAGGCGAACAGTGTGTTGGCCTTGTCGCAGAACAGCCAGGTGACGAGGAATTCCGCCAGCCGATCCACAGGCGCAGCGGTCAGCATGGACCATTGCGTCTCCGTCGCCAGTATGGGCGCTGCGGGCCAGCTGTTAAGGTGGACGAGCAGCACGCCCAACAGCGCAAACCCCCGCAGCACGTCGAGTTCACCGACGCGTTCGCGTGAAGTGATCGGTGCCGCGCCGATCATCACACCTCGCCCAGCGCGCGGGCGAGCGCTAGCGTATCGACATGCTGCTGGAACGCGGCGAGCTTGCCGTCCTTGACCTTCCACCAGTGGACGATCTGCGGATTGATGGTCTCGCTCGTCGCTTTTGCCGTTCCGCGATAGCGGCCTTGCATGGCGACGGTATCTCCGCTCGCTACGAACTCGCCCGTTTCGACCGCGAAATCGTCGAAATCCTCCACCAGCCGCGCGAAGACGCCTTCGACCACCGCCTGCGGCCCGACATAGGGATTGCGGTCGGCAAGTTTGTTGCTTTCCGCCTCGTGCCAGACGATGTCGTCCGCCATCACCGCCGTCGCGCCTGCGATGTCCCCGTTGGCGAAAGCGGTGTAGAGCGCTTGGACGATTTCCAGATTCGTCGGCATGGGTAGTTCTCCTTCAGAGCGTGAGATGGAAGCCGCCATCGGCGGTCAGTGTGGTGCCGGTAATGAAACTGGCCTCGTCGGAAGCGAGAAAGGCGATTGCGCGCGCGATCTCGATCGGTTCGCCGAAACGGCGCTGGTGGATGCCCGACTTTATTCCCTCGAAGGCCTCCGCGCCGAGATTGCCCTTGATCTCGTGGTGCAGCGGCGTGTCGGTCACACCGGGGCACACGAGGTTCACCCTGATATCCTGCTCGGCAAGCTCCGCCGAAGACGATGTCGTGAGCGCCAGTTGCCCGGCCTTGGAGACGCAATAGGCCGCAGCCATCGGACAACCGAGCAAAGAGTTTACCGAGCCGACATTCACGATCGAGCCACCGTTGCCCGCTGCCAGCATCGCGCGTGCCTCGTATTTCAGGCACAGGAAGTTGCCGCGCAGGTTGATGTTCTGGACCCGGTCCCACCATTCGACGGGCGTGTCGATGACCGGATAGACCTCGGCCCCGATCCCCGCATTGTTGACCGCGATATCGAGCCGTCCGTGCGTATCGAGGGCGTGGGCGACCATCGCTTCGACATCGGCAGCTTCGGCTACATCGGTGCGAATGTGGCTGGCCTGCCCGCCCGATCCGCGGATTTCTTCCGCAAGATCCGCGATCTCCTCCTCGCGCCTTGCGGCCAGCACGACCGTCGCCCCGCGTTCCGAAAGCAGTTCGGCGGTTGCCCGCCCGATCCCGCTGCTCGCGCCGGTGACGATGGCGACCTTGTCTGCCAGCGCGCTCATTGCGGCGGCATCCTGTCGTATTGCGGCAAGCCGTCGTCGAGCTTGACCCACGGCTGCTTGCAGGAAGCGAAAATGTGCATCTCGGGACGGACCCAGGATGCATCGTCCAACGCGCCTGCCTTGATAAAGACGTAGCCCGGATCGGCCTCGCAATGGAGGAACAGCGCCGATCCGCATGTCGCGCAAGAATGACGATGAACCTGCTTTCCGGAATCTCCGGTGACAGTATAGGTTGCCAGTTCTCCGATCGTTTCGAACCCCTTGTCGGAAGCCATGAGTTCGACCGAGAACGGGCTACCCGAAGTGCGCTGGCAGTCTTCGCAATGACAGAAGAGGGTCAGTTCGGGTTGCTCCGTGAAAGACAGGCTCGCATTGCCGCAAAGGCATCTACCGGTCCGATTGGTACTCATCCTGTTGCTCCTCCAGTTGTTGTTCGTCGGTCCGGCCGCGATCAGTTCGACACGTCGGCGGCCATCAACCACCGCCCTTCCACCTTACGCCACAGCAGGGACGCGTAGCCGCCGAACATTCGTGCGCCGGTGCCATCCAGCACGTCGTATTTCTGGATTTCGACGAAAGCGTCGGCTGACAGCCGCTCCACCCTGAGCACTTCGAGTGTGGCGGTGGTCGCAGGGCTGTCGATCACGGCCTGCCAGAAGGCGGAAAGCTCTGCTTCCTTGGTGAGTAGACTGTCGGACGACGGAGAATACAGCGCGTCGTCGGTGTAGAGGTCGAGCACCTTGCGGACGTCACCAGACCGGAGCGATGCCAGGATCACCGCCGTCCGGTTTTCCAGCGCCTGACCAATTCCGTCCCGTTCGTGGTCCTCGTTTGGCAATCCAGCGGAAGTTGGATTGCGATCAAGTTTCACCAGAGCATCGCCGAGGCCCGAGACGTAAACCGGTCCGCCATCGCGAGAGAGGATGACGCCGGTGATCAGGCCTGGCATCGGTCCCCACATTTCGGAAGTGAGAAGCGGCAGGATTGGATCACCAGCCGCGATGCGGCGCTCGGTTTCGGCGACGATGCGCGCGCTTGTCACTGGCGTTGGCTCGAACACCTTGCGCGCCATGCCGGTATCGGGATCAATCACGAACACGGCATTGGCGAAGGGACTGGCGACCCAGAGATTGCCCTTGTCATCAAGTTCCAGATTATCGGGCGTAGGAAGTTCTGCGAGCACGCGCCGGTCGCTCAGCGCGCCGTTTTTCCGATCGACTGCGAAGCTCAGCACGCGGCTGCCTACGATTTCCGCGACATAGAGCCGCCCGCGTGCCGCGTCGAAAGCGATGCCGTTGGCGAAGTCGAGACCGTCGACAACCTTGATCGCGACTGGTTTGGACTTACCGACCTCGCCCGGGGCGATCCGCCAGACCGCGCCATCTCCAAGCGGCTTGTCGGCGGCGGCGAACATGCGGTCTTCGGAATCCTCTCCGGCCGAATTTTCTGTCGACTGGGTGAACCAGATTGCACCAGAGGGATCGCGCACGACCGCGTTGACGCCGAAGGGGTGGTCATAGATGCGCTCAACCGCCTCGGTCTGCGTATCGACGCGGTAAATATGTCCGCCGGTAATATCCGCCACCAGCACATTGCGCATGTCCGGCTCCCAGCTGACACCATTGGGGCTGTTCCACATGGGATCGGGCTTTGTTCTGAATCCGGCGTCGACAAAGCTACCGAACGGGCGTTTGGTGCCATCGAGCGAGAGCGCGACCAGTCCGTAATCCCAATCGCCCACCAGCAGGCGCCCATCCGCCAGCACGACCCCGTCCTCAGCGTGGGTCAGCGAGCGATCGGCGGGGAAAATTGTCCAGACCTCGCGCTCTGACGATGCCGTGACAGCAGCATCGTAGGCTTCGAGCGGCGCGCACATGCCGCCGATGATCTTCCAACCCTCTGGTGTGCTTTGCCAGGTATGGACGAATTTCTCGCGCTTCGTTGCTTTTCGGCCATCCGGTTCGTGCCATTCGGTCAGTGCCGAAAGGTAGGTCACAGCAAACGCATCCTTTACGATCACGGCTTCCGCAGTGGGGGTAGTTCGCTGGCCGCGAGCCGCCATGCCCGCAAACCAATCTTCAGCGAAAGCCTCTAGGCCAGAGAGATCGGCGGGCCGTTCTGCGCCGCAGGGCCAGCCGGTGAAATCGGAATGCCAGAGGTCCAGATAGCCCTCGAGATCGCGGGAGTTCACGCGGTTCCAGTAATCGACCTCGCCTTGCCAAACTGCCGCCTGTTCTGAAGCCAGTTCGATGGCGGGTGGCGCAGGAGCGGCTTCCTCTTCGGCTCTATTATTGGCCAGAGCGCTCGTCGGGACCAGAACTAGGGCTGCCATCGCCGCGACACAGGCTGCCCCCCTCACGATGCGTCATCCATCAGGACGATGTCCCAGCGATAGGTATCGGGGGCAGTCGTTTTAGCGACCGTCCTCGGAGCTGCTGGCCCTAGCGAGGCATGGACGAAATCCTTGGCGTTCTGCTCCGGCTCGTCGTCGAAATACATCTGCGTGACGAGCCGATGGGCGTTGCCCTGCACGTCGAAGTGGATATGCGGCGTCCTGAGGCCAAGCGGGGTGTCGTAGAAACGCGGCTTCACCGTCGTGATCCGCCATTCACCGTCTGCTCCGGTGACGAGCTTCGCCACCCCCTGGAAATTGGGGTCGAGCGGGGCGGTGCTTACCTCATTGTCATGCGCGTAGCGGCCCGCAGCGTTGGCCTGCCACAATTCAATTTTCGCGCCGCGCATGGGATTGCCATAGCGGTCCAGCACGCGCCCGCTGACCTCGATAACCTGGCCAAGCGCGCGTTCGGAATGACCGTAGAGGCGGGTCAGGTCGGCATCTCCCTCGCCGCCATATCCCGAGGGGTAGAACGGGCCCATGACCTGTTCGGGCGTGGGCGCGAGTGCTTCGCGCGCAATGGCGGATCCGCTCAGCAGAACACCGGCGGCGGACAGGCCCGACGCGGTGAACGCCCGGCGGGACAGCCGCCTATTGAAACCAGACATAGTAGTCTCCGTTCTTATCGCAGCGCGAAAAACGCGATGCTGAGGGCTGTTATCACGATGATGGCAGCGATATTGAGCAGCTGGATGGGACGCCCCGGACGGGCGTGTTCGGGCATCGTTCGGCCAGTCACCACGATATGGTTCAGCACCGCGATCACCGGCGCTGCGACGAAAGCAAGGCTAGTCGCGAGGTCCATCAGCGTGGTGAAATCGGACAGCAGCGTGAACAGCACGAGGATATCGAGCGCCACCAGCACCGGCACGGCGATGCGGTAAAACCGGGTAAAATCACCCGGCTGGGTCCGGTCGCCGGCATGCTGGAGGGTCGAGGCCGCGATGCGGCTGCCGATATCGACTGCGGCGAGCGCAGTGGTCAGCATCACGCTGAGCGCCGCGATCGAGGCGAGCAGTGCCGCCCCGTCGCCCAGGACCGAACGGTAAAGACCGATTACCTGCGCGGCGAAGGCAGGCGCGTTGTTTTCGGGCGGGATCCCGCCCGAATGCATCACGCCAGCGCCCATGATGCAGAAGCACACTGCCAGCAGCGCGGTCATGGTGTATCCCGAGACGAAAGCGCGGCGTGCATCGGCAAGTCGGCTGCCGCCACCTTCTCCCAGGCCCTCTTCCACCTTGGCAGTCCACAGCGACTGCGAGACCGACACTTCGAGCGGATTGGGCATGAAACCCGCCAACGCTATGACGAACAGGATAGCGAGCGGATCACCCATCCATCCTGCGTCGGTCAGTGTTCCCCACTTGACACGCGGCAGCACCATGACAGTGGTCGCCAAAGTGGAAACCACAAGGAAGGCGAGCAGCACCCGGTTGACCTTGTCCAGCCAGTCATAACCGCCGGTGAGCAAAAGCGTACCGACCGCGAGAAGCAGCACCGCACCGACGATAGTCACCGGCAGTTCGATCCCGGTCACGGCGATGAACACCCCGGCTGTCGCAGCCGTCACCGCCGCGTGAATGATTGGTGAGATGGGGATGATGGCAAGGCCGAACAGCACCACCGCCCAACGCCCGACATCGCGGTATCCTGCGAGGATCGACTGCCGCGTGGCGTGGCCATAATCGACCCCGAACCGGAATGCGGGGTATTTGAGCAGGTTGGCCAGCAGGATGACGACCACCAGCGCCAGCCCGTAGACCGCTCCCGCCCGCGTCGATTGGACCAGGTGCGATGTGCCAATTGCTGCTCCCGAGAACAGCAGGGCGGGACCGACATGGGCCCACCAGCCGACCTGGCGGCGTGACTCAGTCATCGGCAGCTACACGGGCGAGCGGCGTCGGATCGCCAGCCCGCAACCGTCCGTTGGCGAGCCAATCTGCAAGGTCCGGCGTCGTCTCTGCCGTGAGCAGCGCTTCGTAGTCGGCAAGGTCCTGTTCGGTCAGGACGTCTTTCCAGCGCTCGTTTGTCCCCTTGTTGACGAACCGGCGCGGGCCGCCTTCGAAAGCGTCGGCAATGTTGGGGAGCATTGCCTCGCTTCCCGCCTTCATCGCCGCGAAGCCTGCAGCCTCGACGATTTCCGGCCAAAGCTCTTCGCCGATGCTTGCCCCGATAAAGTCGGCAATGCGGCGCATTTCGCCCTCGCGGTCGGCCTTGAGGTCGTTGTAGTGGACCAACAACACATTGGGGCGGTGGCGCTCTTCCCAGAAACTGCGCTCGAGCTCGAACATCTCACTTGCGGTGTAATCGTCGAACGGTGCGTGGTCCGGATCGCCGAGCCAGCGGCGAAAGAATGCCCGTGCGTCGGCAGGCGCACGCGGATAGGGCGCGCCGAGTTCAGGGATAATCATGCCGCGTTCGTCGAGTTCGCCGAGCGTCTTGGCGGTATAGGCAGTGGTATGGTCGTGGAACGACATGCACGCATCCTTCGGATCGCGCGCGACGTTGATGTAAAACACGTCGTCGTGCAGCGGCAGCGCGGTGAGCGGGGCATGCGATTTCAGCGAGCGGGGTTCCTCGCTCGCTTCGAGCACCGGCAGCACCATGTCCTTGGGCACGAAATAGGCATCGATCCACGGCTGGGTCATCGTGAACTGCCGCTGCTCGGCGGAGCGGTTGAGCAACATGTCGAGAATGCGCTGCACCCAGGTTGTGCCGCACTTGGGCGGGGTCACCACCACAATGTCGCCGCCACGCAGCTCGAAATCGTGCCAGCAGGAGGTGTCACTGTGCCAGTTGACGATGGTCTTTTCGGGTTTTCTGATCAGCATCGGCCGTCTCCATTCACTGGGCTATCGCTTCGAGCGCGCCGCGGATCGGCGACACCTCGCCTTGCGTATCGATCTTGAGGAGTTCGCGTTCGGATTCGCCGACGCGCAGGCGCTGCAGCCAGTCGTCAGGATCGAATTCGACGCCTACCGGGTTGTCGCCGATTGCGGAGCCGGACCAATAGTCGCTGCACTCTTCTTTCGTGCCGAAACAGTCGACCGAAAACTCCATCTGGTTGCCGTCGGGATCGGCATAATAGAGCGAGGCGCTCATGCCGTGGTTGACGCACCAGTAAGGCTCGATTCCGACCTGCTTGAGCTCGGCATGGGACTCAAGCAGAGCGCGCATCGACGGAATGTCATAGGCCACGTGATCCACGCCCACCGTGCCGCGATCGTCCGCCTCGCCGCCGGGAGCGATCACATCTAGGTCGGCAAAGGCGAAGCGATGGTGCTCTTCGTCATAGGCCAGGAAGGCGAGCGCCGGGTTGCGATAGACGACCTTCGCGCCGAACATCGTTTCGTACCATTCCAGCATCTCCGCGAAACGGCGGGTGCGGTAAACGACATGGGCTGGTTTGGGTGTCGGTATAGGTATAGGCATGGCGATCTCTCCAATCCGTCAAAAAATGGAATATCCGCCATCGATGGGCAGGGTGACGCCGGTAACGAAATCGGCGGCTTCGCTGGCAAGGAATATAACTGCGCCCGCGCACTCGTCTGCCTCGCCCCAGCGCGCCATCGGGGTGCGCGCCATCAGCATGGTGTGGAAGTTTGCCCAGTCGGGATCCTCGCGCGCGACTGCGGTCATTTCCGTGGCGATCCAGCCCGGCGCGATGGCGTTCACACGGATACCGTGCGGAGCGAGCTCGACCGCCATCGACTTGGTAAGCTGGACGATCGCGCCCTTGACCGCGCCATAGCTCGGCAGCGCACCTGCGCCAAAATAGGAATACATGCTGCCAAGGTTGACAATGCAGCCGCCTCCGCGCGCCTTCATCGAGGTCGCAGCGATCTTCGACAGCAACATGGTGGCGGTGAGATGCGTGGCGATTGCGCCGTCCCACCCCTCTTCGGTCTGCTCCAGGACGCCGCCGCTGATATCGGCGGAGCCGGCGTTGTTGATGAGGATATCCACTGGCCCGAGCGCCTTTTCGACATGTACCATCGCCGGTTCGAGTGCGGCGCGGTCGGTCACATCCAGCGTATCGGCAAAGGCGGGAAAGCCGAACTTCTCGAGCTCCCCTTCTACGATTGCGTTACGATCACCGTCGCGGGCCAGGATCGCCACCGAGGCCCCGGCACTGGCAAGGCCGAGCGCAATGCTGCGACCAATGCCGCGGTTGCCGCCGGTGACCACCGCGACGCGGCCTGTGAGGTCGAAAGAGGGGAACTGGAGCGCCATGATCTTCTCCCGAGATGTGCAAATTTCAGCGTGTGGTTCGCAGGCCAGTCCGGTTTGCGGCCCCACGGGTTCTTGCCGCGGAGGTCCGGGTCGCATCGACCCCCGCGACGAGACTCTTTGTCTGTGTCAGCCAGCTGGCGTATCGGTGACGATGCCTGTCGTGGCTTTCATCTTTCCGTCGGCCTGGCGCTTGTAGACAAGAATCCAGTTGCCGGTTTCGGTCGACGGCTCCTCCGTCTCCGGATCAGTGAAGTTGTAAGAGTAAGTGGCGGTATAGATCGCCATGTCGCCCGCCTCGGCGACCTCAACCTCCTCGTTGGAAACGGTGAGATCCAGCGCGGGGTCCGCGACCTGAGTTTCCGTCACTTCGATTTCGGCAGCTTTGCCCAAGATATTCGGCTGGCCATGGAACATGCCCACATACTCGTCGGCCAAATGTTCGGTCGCACCATCGACATCACGATTCAGAAACGCCGCCACCGTCCTGTCGATGCTTTGCCTCACTTCCTCTTCTACCGCGGCTGTATCAATAGCCGGGTCGGCATCTTGCGGCGCCGTGCATGCGGTGGCCGGCGCAAAGGCCAAGGCCGCAATTGCGATCAATTGCTTACAAGTCATTGTTCTGCCTTCCCCATCGGAACATTGTGCAGGCACAGCCCGGCCATTGCCGAAAAGCCCTTCTTTCCGGCCCGGTTTGCTGTTCTTCGCCTGTCCGTTGGCTGGGGAGGATGATGCAGCCCGAGCGTCTAGTCGGTCAATCAGCGCCAGCGTCAAAAAAACGTCAAAAATGCGCCGCCCGGTATCAATCCAGCGCGTTCCGGCCGCGTCGTTCATCAAGCGATTCACTCAACCGAATTTCCGCTGCGGCCATTTCCACTGGAGGAAAACGTCCAATCATGCCACGCTTGGCCATGGTCGAAGGTGCAGGGGGAATAGCGACTCGAGACGAGGTGCTGCTCGTCAACCTTTTCGGGACCTTTTGTGTCACGCGAGAGGACAGCAATGCGCTTGTAATCCCCAGTCGCCGCGCTCGCACTCTCTTAGCCATGCTATGTCTTGCCAAGGGTGAGCGGCTGCCGCGCATCATGTTGTCCCGTCTCCTCTGGCCCGGCCGTTTCAAAGCGCAGGCCAAGGCAAGCCTGCGTCAGGCGCTCTACACACTCACAACATGCCTAGGGGACGCGGGGCTCGCGGTCGTCGATGCCGACGCAGAAGGGGTGGCACTGCGCGAAAACAGCGTGACGACCGATCTCGAAACGGTCATGGAGGCGCTGGACAACCACGATGTCGAGGCTGCAACGATTGCTCTCGAGGCGGCGGGAGATCATCGGCTGATCGAGGATGCCGAGGCGGGAGAAGAACTCGCAGCGTGGATCGACAACCGCCGTGCGCGCGCCGATCAGGCTGTACGTCGTTCGATCCGCAGTTGCTGCGCGGCTCTCGAGGCAAAGGGCGAAGGTGCCGCGGCGGAAAAGCTGTTGCGAAGATGCCCGCCGCGTTGGCGCGAGAAGTTCGCAGCGGAAGCGCGGCCGAAGGTCGACTTCTCGGTGGCCGTCCTGCCCTTCTTCGTCGACGGCGACGATCCCCGGCTCCGAGACCGGGCGGCGATAACAAGATGCGATCTCACCGACCGGCTGGCGCGGTCGGACTGGCTGCAAGTGTCGCCTTCGAATGAGAGCCAACCGAACGACGACGACATCGCTAGAGAAACCGACCGCAACCGATACGAGATAGGTGGCTTTCTTTCCGGGACCGGTGAAGCGCTCCGACTCCGGTTGGCACTGTCGAACCGTTTGTCGGATAGCCAGATGTGGTCGCGCAGGCTGAATGTCGGCTCCGGAGATTATGAAGCCGCTAGGAGCGGATTCATCGGCGAATGCGCAACGTCGATTGCCTGCGAGATCCAGATCGCCGAAGCGACGCTGATCGGCGATCGGACGGGCGAGGATGTCGACAGCTTCGCGGCGATCAGCAAGATCGAAATGCTTCGAAATCTCTATTCGGCGGATCGCGCGCGGGAGATCGAGCGGCACTTCGAGGATATCCTCGAGGCGAACCCGCTGGATGCCCTCGCGCATGCATCGCTCGCCGTGCAACTCGCCCAGAATGTGGCCAGCCGCTTTTTCGGTGAAGAGCGCCCATTGGCGCAAACGGTCGAACATATGGCAAGGGCGCGAGCTCTCGCTCCCGGTCATCCGCACGTCATCGTCAGTGCGGGTCTCGTAGCAGCGATGCTCGGCGACACACCGGCGTCGGTCCGCCTGCTCGAAAAGGCTTGCCGCAACGATCCGAACAATCCGCACGCACTTGCCTCGCTCGGCTGGCAACAGTGCTGGTTGAGCGAAGCCGAGGAACCGATCGAGTTGATCCGCACCGCCGAACGGACGGCGCAGCATCACCCCCGCTATTCGATCTGGGCCCTCTACCGCGGCCTAAGCTGGCATAGACTCGGACAAGCCGAGAAGGCCTGCATTGCTTACGAAGAAGCTGGCGAGCGCAACCCCAACTATCATTACAACTACGTCTTGTGGGCCGCTTCTCTTTTGGAACTCGGCCGTGAGAGCGAAGCGAGAAGCAGGATCGAGCAGGCGCTTCACCTATGTCCCGAATATCGACCGGAATATTTCTCATCGGTACCGAACGAGTACGCGTGGGCCCGCCCCGGATCGCAGTCCGTCGAAGAGGTGCGCGACCGCCTCAGGCACGCGTGGCCGAAGCAAGGTTGGCAGTTTGTGAAAAGCTAGCGACGGCAGGTGCGACGATAAAGGCATGACCGTGCGGCACCTCAATCTCTAGAAACACCGCCTTGCCGATCCTGAAAACGGGCGAGACCAGATCATGAGCTAAGTTAGGCCAATGTCCGCTTTTAGGTGCCTCAACTCGTCACTCGAATGTCTGAATTGAGGCGCAAACCTGACGCATTTCATCGACGTCGGCCTAGCCCGACATAGCGACGCCGATCAATGCGAAATAGGCGCCGAAAAGGATTCCGCCGGTAGCCGCCCAGGTCACCCACCAGTCCTGCTCGGCGTTCGAGCGGCGCTGTTTGATCATGCCCTCGACGCGGCCAAGCTCGCGGGAGAGCGCGTCGCGCGCGTCACCAATCGCCTTGCGGTCCTCGGCACGAACCTCGACGGCGCGTTTCCCGAACTCGTCGGCCATCACCGCCGGGGTGAGCTGCAACGCGGGCTTGTCCGCAATATGGGCATGCCATTGATCGATCCGATCGAGACGCGCCTCGATTTTGCGAAGCGTCGGCGCGTAGTCGGGCAGCTTCTCCTTTGCTGCGGTGAGCCCTTCGATAGCCGCGTGAAGAAGGGATACTTCGCTGCGCAATTGGTCGAAGGCTGCGGCGGCATCATTGGCGGGCGGCGTAGGCGAGCGGGGGCGTTTGACGGTCATGGCATCGGCCTACATCGATATGCCCATCCCGCGCGAGCGGCCGAGATATTGCTGGAGGTCGTGAGACAGCGAACCTGTCGCAGACGGTTTCAGGCCGAGGTCGGCGCGTCGCTTCTGGAGCAGCGACTCGAGCTGCGGGTCGCGGTGCAGGCTCTTCGCCATGTCATTGAGGTTTGCGCGCGCCTCATCCCGCGCGGCATAGGTCGGGGCCTTGCGCGCCCGCAGGCTCTCCTCCTTCCACGAGGCGACGAACAGCTCGGCGCGCTTCTCGGTCTCGGCGGCAAGCCGCGCACGCTCGCGCCCCGCGCGCTCGGCCGCCACGCGCTCCGCGGCACGCGCGGCATCCTGCCGATCCATCGCGGCGATCGCCCCCGCGGTTTTCCCTTCGGCTGCTTGGCTGGTGAGCTTGTAGCTCTTCCCGAACGCCTCGCGCAGATCGCTCGCCCCGCCGGGACGCAGTGCATCGAGTTCGCTGTACGCCTTGTTATAGGCGTCGAGCTCGTGCGGCAATTCCTTCCCGCCGGCGCGCCGCAGATCGACGATCTCCTTCGTCACGCGCGCAAAGCGCTCAACTGCCTTGTCGAGCGCCGAGCGCGCCGGTGCGGGATCGAGAGCGCGGGCATTGATCTTCACCTCGGAGAGGCGAGAATCGCGCCGCAGTTTGGGCGCTGGCTCTTCGAGCGCCTTGCGCGGGACAGTGAGCTTGAGTCCGTCGAACATGGAGCGACTGGGTTCCGCCGCTTTCGTCGGCTCCGCCACCCGGTAATCGCTCGCCATATCCTTGCCACGCTCGCGCGAGGCGACGCGAACAAGTTTGGACTGATTGGCAAAATCGTCGCGGCCATAATATAGACTCACCTGCTCGCGATGCCTCGACAGTGCGACATAGGTCGAGTGGCTGTCTACCCCCGGCGTCGCGAGCACCTGCACCCGGTCGACGGTCATGCCCTGCGCCTTGTGGATCGTCGCGGCATAGCCATGATCGACATGCGCATAGTCTTTAAGGTCGAACGCGACGCGCCGCCCGCCGTCGAGCGTGACCGCCATGCTGGTTGGATTTGCGGACTGAACGGTACCGAGCGAACCGTTCTTCACGCCAAGCTCGCGTTCGTTCCGGAGGAAGATGATGCGGTCCCCGCCCGCGAAGCTCCGCTCGCCGCGCTCGACCTTCAGCGTAACCTCGTCGGTAAGCGCGCCGCCTTCCTTCAAACGCTCGCGTACTGCGGCATTTAGCAGTCGCGCTTCGTCATTGGTGTGGGTGAGGATGATGCGGCTGGCGTCCGGATGCGCCTGCCGATCACGATCCCAGGCATCGACAAGCTCGGCGCGCGCCGTTTCGCGCGTCTCGGCCGCATGGACGAACCGGGCGTCGGCGTAGCGACCGAGCGCCTCGCCCGTCCGTCCCGTCGCGAGCTCGCGCGTTGCCTCGCGCTGCCACTCTTCCTGCTGGCGGCGGATGTCCATGATCTCGACGGCGCCGTGACGTTCGGCCGCCGCGCGGAACGCGGCGCCCGCCTCGATTGCCTGGAGTTGCTGCGGATCGCCGACAAGGACGACTTTCGCGCCCTGACGTTCGGCTTCGGACACGACGCGTTCGAGCTGACGGGTGCCGACCATGCCCGCCTCGTCGATCACGAGGATGTGTTTGCTCGTCAGTCGTTCGCGATCCTGACCCCATTGGTGCTCGAGGCTGGCGAGCGTGCGCGACGCGATGCCCGAGCCATGTTCCAAG
>Ga0098074_1000789_pt1 | contig 18900 bp, 11 predicted proteins | sample 32_taG_FD_75064 | JGI IMG/M metagenome (GOLD analysis project Ga0098074, IMG submission 75064) | Marine viral communities from the Gulf of Mexico - 32_GoM_OMZ_CsCl metaG | ecosystem: Environmental > Aquatic > Marine > Oceanic | place: Atlantic Ocean: Gulf of Mexico | collected 2015-07-12
ATAGGTGGTGCGGACCTGGCCGATCAAGCCCTGTTCGGCCATTGACTGGTGATGGGCCAGCGGATCGAGCGCGAATTCGGTGGTGGCGATGACCTCGACCTTGAAGCGATCGAGAATCGCGCGCGGCAGCAGATCGGGGGACGCCAGCTTGGCGTCGATGGCATCGTAGATGCTGTCGGCGGTGGCGCCGGAAAGTTCCTCGGTGATGCCAAAGACCGCATGCAGGGAATGATCGACCCAGGTTTTCGACGGCGTGCCGGCGAACAAATAGTAGTTCTCGGCAAACAGCCGCCAGGCCTTGCGGCCATCGGTTTGGATGGCCTTGCCATCCTTGCGGGGGATGCCCAGCGCATCATAGCTGATGCCGCGGCTCCTGAGCATGCGCAGCACATAATGGTCCGGCGTCAGGAACAGCGCGGTGGGGCTGGCAAAGCGGCCGTTCTGCGCGAACCAGGATGGATCGGTGTGGCCGTGCGGACTGATCAGCGGCAGGTCGCTGACGGCGCCATAGAGTTCGCGCGCAATGGCACGCGCCGGCTCCGAGGCGGGAAACAAACGGTCGGGATGGAGATGGCTTGGCTGGGTCATGGGGGAGGTTGTGCCACGTTAATCAGGTAGTTTCAATGTCTTCCATACAAGATGGGATCGCTGGGGATTTGAAACAAATTAACCGCAAAGGGAGAACGCGCTTGGATGGTGGGAGGCTCGCGGTATCCTCGATGCCATCAAGGGTAAGAAACGGCCCAGCAAGGCGGCTGCCCGGCAAACACATTGCGTTCCCTTTGGAATGGCGTGTTGCGGAGGCGGCAAGATGACCCATCTCGATCTCGACCAGTCCGGCTCGGACCTGACCCGACTGCGGCGCGGCGTTCCGGCGCAGCGCCGGCGGCTGATGGTGCTATCGGGCTTTGCGTGTGCCTTTGCCATGGTTGGCGTGGCCGCGGCAGTGCTGAGCGCCCTGCTCTAGCCCGAGGCGCTGGCAGAAACGCGCCAGGGCAAGTCGGGCTTCTGGCCAAAAAGCTGCAACATTGGGGTCACGTCCTGGGCCGGGACGGGGCGTGAATACAGATAGCCCTGCCCCATATGGCACCCATACCGTGCCAGAATGTCGGCCTGATGCCCGGTTTCGATGCCTTCGGCAACCACCCGCATGTCGAGCTGGCGGGCGATATCGAGAATGGCACGCGTTACCACGCCGCTGGGCTCGTCAACGCCCAGCCTTTCGACAAAGGAACGGTCGATCTTGATGATATCGACCGGGAAGCTGAGGAGATGGGTGAGCGAGGCATGGCCGGTGCCGAAATCATCCAGCGCGACGAGAAGCCCCTGTTCGCGCAGGGCCTCGACGGCCCGCGGCACGGTCTGGTCGCTGTCGCCCATGAAGACGGATTCATTGACCTCAAGCACGACATGGCTGAGCGACACGTTCCGGCGGGCAAAGATGTCCTGGATTCGCTCGGCCAGGTCGCCACGCTGAAAATCGCCCGTGGTGACGTTGATCCCCACGTGCTGAAACGGAATGCCGGCATCGAGCCAGCTACGGATGTCCTGCGCCACGTGTTCGAGCATCCTGCCGGTCAGTTCATAGGCGATGCGGGGATCCTCAAGCCCGGTCTGAAACGCCCCGGCAGAGACGATGGTGCCGTCCGGCATGACCAGGCGGGCGAGGGCTTCCAGGCCCACGATCTCAGCCGTTTCGAGCCGGACGATGGGCTGGTAATGCGCGATCAGCCGGTTCTCGTTCAGGGCCGCGCCGAGCCGGCGCACAGTGGCGATCCGCTCGACCATGTCCGTGCGCAGATCCGGACGGAAGCCGACATAGCCGCCGCGATGGGTCTGCTTGGCCTGATAGAGGGCAAAATCCGCGTTCTGGCACAAGGTATCGGAATCGGTGCCATCGACGCCGAACAGCGCGCCGCCCAGCGTCACATGCGCATCGATGGTCTGATCGCCGACCTCGACCATGCCGGTGGCTGCGGCCAGCACGCGAGCGGCAGCGGCCTTGAGACTGGCGTGGTCGGCGCAATCTGAGACAAGCATGGCGATCTCGTCGCCCCCCTGGCGGCAGGGCAGAATGTCCGGGCCACATTGGCGCAGGCGGCTGGCAATGGCGCGGATGAGCGCATCGCCAGCGGCGTGGCCGATACTGTCATTGACCAGCTTGAGATGGTCGATATCGAGCAAGATCAGCCCGAAGGGTTCACCGACCAGGATGCGCTCGGCCAGCGCGGCGTTGAAATGGCCTCGGTTGGGGAGGTCGGTCAGCACGTCGAAATAGGCCAGGCGATGGATCCTGGCACGGACACGCTCATGTTCGATCGCCAGGGCGCACAGGTGGAGGCAGGTGGCCACCACGTCGCGCTCGAAAGCGGAGGGGCCGCGCTTGGTGTCGTAGTAGAAGGCAAAGGTTGCGACCACCTTGCCCTCGCTGTTGTGGATGGGGCTGGACCAGCAGGCCTGCAGGCCAAGCGGCAAGGCCAGAGCCTTGTACTCAGCCCAGAGCGGATCGGTTTCGATATCGGTAACGAGCACCGGTTCGCCGCGCCAGGCGGCGGTGCCGCAGGAGCCTGCGCATGGGCCGATCGGAACGCCGTCCACCGCAGCCGAATAGGTGACCGGCAGGCTGGGACCAGCGAGCGGGCGCACCCTGCCCGATTCAATCAGCAGGATGGAGCAGGCAGCGCCGGGCACTTGGCTCTCGACGCGACGGCACAAAATGTCGCCGACCTCGGCCAGTTCTCTACCACGTGCGACGGCTTCAAGGACTTCCGTCTGTATGCGGAGCAGAAGTTCGGTATCGCCCGCCACCTTGCTGGCTCCCAGTTTGCTAGGCGATAAGGCTAGCAGAGCACGCGTAAAGGGAATGTGTGCGGAAGAATGCAGATTCAATCAATTTGCGCCGGAAACCGGCCTGCCAATTCCGAGCGGGACCCGTGGCGTCTGGCGGGCGACCCAGCGGATCGGCAAATAGTAGCCAGATCACGACACGGGCTACCAATTGCTCTGCTTGCTGCCCACGATGCTGGAAAAATGGTGCCCAGAGCCGGGTCGCCAGTTCTCAACAAAATCAATCATGTAGAAGACAGTGGGACAGGCCAAACCCTTCGGGAATTTCTGACCTTTTTCAGAATACTGTCCCACCGGTTTCTGCACATGCAAGCAAACGGGTGGAACCTCCTCCGAGACCCGAAGACGCGAACGCCGCCCCTGCTGCAAACAAGGACGGCGCGGATGCGAATAAGAAGCGTGGCGCTTCCCCAGAAAATTACCCTGAGGCATGCACCCATGGCAAGAAGGCCAAGCGCGGCAGAGCGAGCCATGAGTCACTGGCAAAGCTTCAGAGAATCATTGCGCGAGTCACCCGGCGGAAGTCGCTCTATCAGTGCGGATGCGTCAGGTCGTTTGCCGCTGGAAGAGTTGTGATAGCCAGCAATGACCATAAGGCGACCGCAAAGGGCGTCCTTCTTTGTCGCAACACTCACCTGTGCCCACGCTGTGCGCAGTGGCTCGCAAAACAGCGGATTGACGCGCTCAGACCCCAAATCGAAGACCTTGGTGGCGTTAACATTCTGGTCACTCTGACAGTGCTGCGCGACCTGAAGCGAACCCTGGCTGATCAAAACTCTGTTCTGGACGGCGCTTGGCGCATGACCAATTCGGGAGCTGTCCATCGTCGTTGGCAGGCTCAGGCGGGTGGCTTTAGCTTCATTCGTGGATTTGAGACCGGCTATTCTTTCAACTCTGGCTGGGGCGGACACTTCCATGCGTTTGTCGCCCTCCACGATCCAAGGTGGCCCACTCTTGAGGAATTGGGCAAAGACATCAACGTTGATCGCAAACGTCGCGGCCTTGCTCAGCTGCGTGGCGCCGTCGGGCGGCTAGAGCTGGAAAATCATGCTCGCAATCTGCTCGCTTCGATCCAAGATCGACATGCAGGGCCTGCCGACTATTTGATGGAAGTCTTCATTCGCCGCTTCAGGGAGAACGTGGAAGCACAGGGGGGCAGCTTCCGTGCTTCGCGAGGTGCCCAAGATTGGCAATATGCCAAGAGCTTCGCATCCGTTGCATATACCGGGAAAGGCTCGGCTGGCTGGGATGCACTGGCGGAGGCAGTTGGTGGCACCTTCAAGAAGAGCGGATTGTTGTCCGTTTGGGATCTGGCAATGATGGCTCACGAAGGAGATCAGCGGGCGTTCGCTCTGGTAAACGAGTATGCCGAGGCAATGAAGGGTCGGCGGATGTTGACCGTCAGTCGCAACTTGAAACTGCGCGAGGATAGTGAGCTTGAACCTGGCGAGACCGACGCTGACGGAGTCATCGACATCACGGACGCCGGTCTGAAGGTATTGAACGGCTCAGATGGACTCGGGTTGGCGAGGCTGCTCGATTTGATGCCCAGAATTTGGAATGACCGCGAAGCCATCATCCTCGCTCTTGGGCAGGAGGGGTTAGGGCTTGATCCTAGTATGTGGGCTTGGCACACGAAGGATCCTCCCCCAGCCGACTGGACGGTGCCGCGCACTACCGACTGAGCTCCCACCTCCTAGGTAGGACGGATCCCTCCTTGCCCAGTTCCTTGTTCGATTCCCGCCGAAGGCGAGAAGCGGACCGCGCTGCTGCGCGAGAAACGATGTTCCCCGTCCCGATAACTCAAGTTGGCCATGGAAAGTGGCGGTGTCAACGGGCCCAGCGTAGCGGCCGGTTGACACGGCAGCCACGCCCCATGGCTACATAGAGGTTCGGGCGGTCAACTTGACCCGGAGGGTCGCTCTTTCAGCGCTTTGCGCTGCTGGAAAAGGCCGTTCGGGCCTTTTCGGGGGTGAGCGAAGCGAGGGGGCGCAGCCCCTTACTCGACATATTAAGACTAATGCGTCAGATGCATCGTCAGGAAAGCGGCAATGAAAGGGATCCATGAGTTTTAATAGAACTTGCAATCCCAAATCGAGCGCCAAGCAGCAAAGGCGACATGCTTCAAACCTTATCGCTGACAATGTGTCCACTTGCGTCAGCAGCATCGACGGCGTGGCGCTCGCTGGAAATGCGCAGCCTTCGATAGGCTTCCGATGAAAGCAACCTTATCAACACACTTTGGAAAGCCTTATCGTTCATAAACCGCGCAAAGATCTCCTCGTTTTGATCCATGCGTTCGACAAACAGCGCTTCAAGCAGATTTCTAAAAACGAGTTCGAACTTGTCTCCAGGATTGACGGCTGCCGCCTGCTTCAATGCCGTGTCTGAGATTGCCGCCTCCACGATCTGGTCGAAGAACAGCTGATCGGCCTGATTGAAGTCGGTGCCGAACCGGTCGTTGACCACATCAATGAGCCGCGAGAGCGGAACCGCTTCTTCGTGCAGCGCACTCGTTCCAACCTCGGAGGGGCCGTCCAGACGATTGGCCTGGCCATCGCTCAGGCTTATCGAGCCTTCGCTGATCTTCTGCAGGCGGTAGTACTCAAGCCTTACGTCGTCATCGAACTGGTAAGAGGGCCCGGCTCCACGCTTTGGCAGTTTAGTCATTAGGTGCCGAATGAAGACATAAAGGCGTTCGAGGTCGCTGTCCTGATAGGGAATGATCTGGCTCAGGAACCCATAGAGGCTGCAGAAGGCCATAAGTTTGCCGCGCCACAGCTCGGCCTCGTCGGGCTTCCCCTGCTGAAACTCCTTGAAGCGGGCCACACAAGGATCAAGCGCGGAGTTCATCAACTGATGATCGTTCGGGCTCTGGCGCTGGCGCGGCTTGAAATAGACTGCGCTGAAGCGGTCAACGTCCGTTGCGACATAGATGCCCTCGGCGTCTAGTTCGCTCTTGATCTCATACATTCTGGCCGGATCGACGTCCTCGCCGACCTCCGCGCCCTCGAAATAGGTCTTGAACGCCTCGCGAATTTCATCGCGCTCGTTGACGAAATCGAGGACGAAGGTGTCCTCCTTCAGGGGGTGAATTCGGTTCAGACGAGACAGCGTCTGCACTGCCTGGATGCCGCCAAGTCGCCGATCGACATACATGGTGTGCAGCAAGGGTTGATCGAAGCCCGTTTGGTATTTCTCAGCGACCAGCAGCACCTGGTATTCCTGCGTAGCAAAGACGTCAGGCAGTTCCTTCTCACGGACGTTGAGATTCATGCCTTCCTCGGTGTAAGTGACATCCTTCAGCTTGTCGTCTGTGACCACGCCTGAGAAGGCCACCAGCGATTTGATGGCATAGCCCTTCTCCTTCACGTACCGATCGAAACTCTGCTTGTAGCGGACCGCTTCCAGGCGCGAGCCTGTGATTACCATCGCCTTAGCACGCCCCCCTATCTTGTGCTGGGTCGCGGCTTGGAAATGCTCGATCATCACCTCCGTCTTCTGGGCGATGTTGTGAGGATGCAGCTTGAGAAAACGGGCAAGCGCGCGAGCAGCCTTTTTCCGCTCGACGTTCGGATCTTCGTCGCTCGCTTTCAGGAGCCGAAAATAGGTGGCGTAGGTTGTGTAGTGTTTCAGCACGTCGAGGATGAACCCTTCCTCGATTGCCTGCCGCATCGTATAGCGATGGGCAGGCTTGTCGTCGCGGCCGAAAACCTTAAGGGTCTTGTGCTTAGGCGTTGCAGTGAAGGCGAAGAAGCTTAAGTTCGCCTGCCGCCCCCGCTTCGCCATAGAGCGGTAAAGTTCCTCCACATCCACTTCATCGTTCTCGGCCATGTATTTCGCTGCTTCCTCGCGAAGCCCTTGGCCGCCCAGAACCTCCTTGAGATCGGTCGCCGTTTCGCCGCCTTGCGAACTGTGCGCTTCGTCGATGATAACGGCGCAGTGCCGTGACCTTAGCGTGCCGCCATTCGCTTCCCCGCGCTCCTCAGCCATTTTCGCGAGCTGACGCGAGACGAAAGGGAATTTCTGCAAGGTAGTGATGATGATAGGCACGGCGCTTTCCAGCGCCTCCGCAAGCTGGCGCGAACTCTCGTCGATCTTCTGCACGACGCCGTGTTTGTGCTCGAACTGATAGATCGTGTCTTGCAACTGCTTGTCTAGCACCACGCGATCGGTGATGACGATCACGCTGTCGAACACGCGGTTGTTCTGTTTGTCGTGCAACGAAGCGAGCCGGTGGGTGAGCCAGCCGATCGTGTTGCTTTTGCCGCTGCCCGCCGAATGCTCAATCAGGTAGTTGTTGCCCACGCCTTCGCATTGCGCCTGATCTACCAGTGAGCGAACCGCTTCGAGCTGGTGGTAGCGCGGAAAGATCATCGTCTCCTTCTTGACTCGACGCCCTTGGTCGTCGCGCTTCTCCTCGACCTGGAGATGGACAAAGCGCGCGAGGAGGTCGAGAAGGCTGTCTCGCTGCAGTACCTCTTCCCATAGATACGCAGTGCGGTAGCTTCGACCCTTGGGATCGGGCCCATTGCCGGCGCTACCGTTGTTGCCTTTGTTGAAGGGCAGGAAATGGGTGGCCGCACCGGCAAGCCGCGTGGTCATGAACACTGTGTCCGTGTCGGCCGCAAAGTGGACCAGCATCCGCCGCTTGAACTCGAAGATCGGCTCGCGCGGATCGCGATCATGCCGGTACTGGTGCAGGGCGTGCTCAACAGTCTGTCCGGTCATCGGGTTCTTGAGCTCGATCGACAAGACTGGAATGCCATTGACGCTCAGCACCACATCTAGGGACTTTTCGGAGGCCCTCGAGAAGTGCAGTTGCCGCGTGAGCCCGACCCGGTTGGCCGCGTAGCGAGCTTCCAGCTCCGGGTTCAGCCCGTGCGCAGCCTTGAAGAATGCAATGCGCAGAGTTTTGCCGTAGCATTTGAAGCCGTGACGCAAGGTGGCCAGAGAGCCCTCCCGGTCCATCCACTTGGTGAGATCGGCTAGAACCTGGGCACCGGTCCTTTCCCCATGCAGTGCCTGCAGAGCCTTCCATTCCTTCGGCTGTGTTTCGCGGATGAAGGTGAGGACGACCTCAGGGAAGATTGCGCGATCACGGTCGAACCCCGGCGCAGGTTCCAGCACTGCCCCATTCGCGAGCATCGTTGCTTCGATGACGGTCTCGAAAGCGCCTTCCGAATGCCGGGCGTGGTTCATGGCGCAGCGCCTACCAGTTTCTGCCGAAGGAACCAGACCGCTACCGGGCTGAACGGCTGGTGTTCCGCCGCCTGCGTGCGGTGGTTGATTTGCTGCTGAACCTTCTGGCGGGCATTCGGCGTTGAACGCCACCACTTCAGCACAGAATCTAGTACAGCCTTTCGATTGCTCTTCAAGTAGGCCAAGTTCAGACCTAGAACGTCATTCAACTGCGTATTGAACTCGTCATCTGTGCTTTCAACTTTTCCGTCGACTAGGTAGCGCAGCCGGCTTTCGACCACGTGAGCCGGGTTCGCAGGGTTCCACTTGAGATCACGGCTGGCTTTCTTCGTATCACAATGCTGCTCATCGGGAGATTTCCCTTCCCCGCCAAGGCATGCTCCAAGCAAATTTTCATAGTCGAGCTGCAAATTGCGGTAGCGATCCCGGCAACGCCAATGCTCGATCTTCATCTTGAGCGGATCGTTTACAATACGACCCATACAGTAACAGCAGAGGGCTCTCTGTTCTACGAGCAGCGTAGCGCGAACTTCAACTTTCTCCGCATAGTCTTCGTAGCCCCTGGGATCGTCGACCGCCACCCCTGCACGGCGCGCTGTTAGACTTCTTGGCTCAGCGCCCTTGGTGATTGTCCTCACGTGTCCCCCTCCATGAAATCGAGAAGAGTTCTGGCGCGGGTGATCTCGGGGTCATCCTCTCCGATCTCGTCGGACAATTTCTTGATTTCAGCCCTGGCTTCGTCGGCTTTTCCTTCGGCGATTAGCTTGGCGATTTTGCTGATTGCGTCCTCGACTTCCGCATTTCGTGATTTAGTGCCCATCACTTCTTCGAGAACTCGGCTTGAGTCGATGCCAAAGGAGCGCGCGGGCGAATAGACTTTGCCGTCCTTGATCATCTGAATCTTATCGTGAGCAACTTCCCCAATAACCTGTGGTGAGTGCGTGGTGGCGACGAACTGGCAGTTTGGAAAGGTTTTTTCGAGATTGCCTACGATCTTGCGTTGCCATTGCGGGTGAAGGTGGAGGTCGATCTCGTCGATAAGGATCACGGCTTCGGCACTGGTCAGCGGATCATCTAGCCTAGGGTTCGCCTGTGCGAGACGTTTTGCAATATCCAGAATAAGTGCCAATACGGAGCGCTCCCCATCCGACAGCTGGCGTACATCAAGTGTTGTACCGTTGATGTTGATCTCGACCCGTGAAGCGCTTTCACCTGACGGCCGCAAGTTCGAATAACCAGGCAGAAAACGCTCAAGCGCCTTACTGATCCCATCAACCAGATGCCGCGAGGTCGGGCGTTCAGAAGCCAGTTCGATCTGGGCGCGCATCCAGTCCGCAAACTGGCGGAGGCTAAGGACGTTCGACTGAAGCGCGTTCACATAGGCAAGCTGGCTGGTCCCGGCTGCCGACTTCCGTTCTGTCTGCTCGTTCATGATCGACCGGGCAGTGGAGTAGTGGATCATCAACGGCGCGCTGGTTTCGCCAGTTGCCCGAGCCTTGAGTTCGTTCTTTGACGGATAAAAGAAGATGGGTTCTGCAGGTGAGACTGTTTCCTGCAACTCTCGTAGCTGGTTGCGAAGACGGTCCCTTGGACGTGTGGTCTCGAGTATTTTCCGTCGTAACTGCTCAACATTTTCCATGTTATCTGTGGCGAATTGGGTCCGCCATTCGCGCAGACGAACAAACCCGTCAGCCTCATCACTGAAACTAAGGTACAGCGCTGCCTCAGCGAAGGGAGCGTCACCATGAATGTCGTGAACGTCGAAACCAAATGGTCTGAAGGGCATTTTTTGCACTGCGGACAAAAGGTGCGAGCCGCAGAATCGGATCGCATCGAGTGCTGTGCTCTTGCCCGCGCCATTTATACCTATGATCAGGTTAAATCCTGGATTGAATTCAAACTCGGCCTCTTTAAAGGCCCGTACGTTATCAAGTGAAATCCGATTAATTTTCATGCCGCCTCCGGGAATTCGAGTTGGCCGGTGACAGCGGCTGCGATCAGGGCTGCGCGGCGCTCTTTCAAGAGTGCGATGGAGTTCTCGGTCGCGGTGCGCAAGCGGTCGATCTTGGCGGTTTCGGTGTTGATGTGTTCGACGATGTGTTGCTGTTCATTGAGCGGCGGTACAGGCCACCAGGTTTCGAAGAAGCCCTCGGGATAGAGCCGCAGGCGGGAGGACCAGACGCCCTTGGAGTAGCGGGTCACTTCCTGCGCGAAGACGGGGATGCGGACCAGCGCGTCGACGTAATCGGGCAGCAGGCGCGGGCCCGGGGTGTAGACGTTGTAGGCGGGGCTGACGATGCCATCGACTCTGGCGGTGCCCATGGCGCCCATCCAGGCCCAGAGGGTGTTGATGGCGAGGTCCCCGGCGAAGCACAGCTTGTAGCCAGCCGTGCTTTCGGCCTCGAACATGTTCACGTCCTTCTCGGATCGGGGGGTGACGCCGGTCAGATGCGAGACCGTCAGCATTTCCTCTTCGCCGGTCTGGGATCGCTGGTCGCGTTCGGTGAACAGCCAGCGCGACCGTTCGATCTCCCAATGCGCAGGGATATCGCCAAGCCAGTCGATGCATGACGGGCGCAGCGCCGCGGAAGGATCGAGACCGCGCATAACTGCTTCGGCCACGATGGAACGCCGCTTCTCGGCCAGCAGATCGAGCAACCGCTGCTTGGCGGCGATGAGGGTGTCGATGTCGGCAGTTTCACGGTCGAGGAAGTCCGCAATGCTCTCCTGCGTCGACTGCGTGGGAAATGGGATCGGCACATTTCCAATGAATGCCCAATCTGCACGCGGCATCTTTGAGCCGAAGGTCGACCCATCAACCGCGTCAATGAACTCGCGAGAAAGCATGACGTAAAGACCGAACCGGGAATTGAGCCGCCCAGGCCTTAGGGGAAGCAACTCGGTCGAACATCTTCCATCAAAGGCGGCAATCCACGCCTTCGCCAAGTAGGGCCTCAGCTTGCCAAAAAGTATGTCGCCCGCTTGAAAAACTGAGGAAAGCGACTCGCCGCCAACAGCCGTGGACGGATCATCATTTCCTTGCCCGCTGGCAGAAGTGATCAGTCTTCCTGTGCCGCTCTCGATATTTTCAAGGCCGACATAGGGCAGCTCGCTCTCGCCGCCTTCCGTTCGGTTGCGCCGCAGTTCGACGGCATACTTTAGGCGAAGTCTTGGATAAGCCTCGGTCACTCCGTTACCTCCCGCAACAGCCGCAGGATTTCGTCCTCTGCCTTCTTCAGGTCTGCGTCGATATCCAACAGCCTGCGGGGCGGCGTGAACTGATAGAAGTGGCGGTTGAAGTTGATCTCGTAGCCGACCTTGTCCTTGCTTCGGTCCATCCAGGCATCCGGCACATGCGGCAGAACCTCGCGCGCGAAGTACGAGTCGATATCCTCTTTCAGGGGCACGTTCTCGAAATCGCGCAGCTCGGGATCGGCCTCGAATCCCTTGCCTGCCTTTACCCGATCGGCCTCCGGATCCTTCACGGTGAAAACATTGCGGAACAGCTTGACCTCGGGTGCACGCCAGCGGGATTCGCGCTTTTTCAACAGCTTCTCTATGCTGCCCCAGACCTTGTTCCATTCCAATTCCGGCTCGCGCCCCAGCGCCTGGTCGATTGCCTGGATATCATCGAGCAAATCCGGTGCCGCGTCGAGGAAGCGGGCCTTGTCCTCGACCGTCATCCGGTAACGCAGCCGCAGCGGACGCTCGACGGTGACGCGGGTGTAGCCGAAGTCGGCATTGTCGAAGATCTTGGACTTGGCGTTCTGGGCGTAGCCGCCGTAGAGGCGCACGATCTCAGCAATCTGATCGGGTTCGTCCGGGCGATCATCCCCTTCGGGCGCCTTGCCCGCGCCGATCTTGCGGCGCTTGTCGCCCTGGCTGCGACCCATGGGCATCGAGATGTCGCGCGCGTCGACGAGCTGGATGGCGCCCTTGCGACGTCCGGGCTTGTTGTTGGTGACGATCCAGATGTAGGTGCCTATCCCGGTGTTGTAGAACATCTGCTCCGGCAGGGCGACGATGGCCTCGAGCATATCGCGCTCGATGATCCATTTGCGGATGTTGCTTTCGCCACCGCCTGCGCCGCCAGTGAACAGTGGTGAGCCGGAGAACACGATGGCCGCCCGCGAGCCGTATTTCTGCGCCTTGGGATCGACCTCCTCGAACTTCGAGATCATGTGCTGCAGGAACAGCAGGGAACCGTCATTCACGCGCGGCAAGCCTGCGCTCCACGGGCTGTCCTGCGGGGCCTTCTCGTGCCGCCGGACGATTTCCTTTTGCTGCTTCTTCCAGTCCACGCCGAAGGGCGGGTTGGCGATGAAGTAGTCGAAGGTCTGCCCCTCGAACTTGTCGTCTGTGAAGCTGTCGCCGTACTGGACGTTCTCACCGCCGCCGTTGTGGTCGACCTGCTTCATGAGCATGTCGGATGCGGCCGTCGCGAAGGCCCTCTTGTTGTAGTCCTGGCCGTAGACGTAGAGTTTCGCTTCCTTGTGGTGGTCGCGCATGTAGCGCTGCGCCTCGGCGAGCATGCCTCCCGTGCCGCATGCCGGGTCGAGCATGCGCATCACGGTGCCTGGCTTGCTGAGCACGTCGTCGGCTTCCATGAAGAGGAGATCGACCATGAGGTGGATCACCTCGCGTGGCGTGAAGTGATCGCCCGCGGTCTCGTTGGCCAGTTCGTTGAAGCGCCGAATAAGGTTTTCGAATACGAGGCCCATTTGATCGTTCTTCACCCGGTTGGGATGAAGGTCGACCTTCAGGAACTCCTTAAGCACGAGGTATAGGATGTTTGCCTCGTTCATCTTCTCGATTTCGTTTGTGAATTCGAAATACTCGAAGATACTGCGAACGTTCGCCGAGAAGCCACTGATGTAAGATTGAAGGTGCCCCGCGAGGTTCGGGGTATCGCCGATCATCGTCTGGAACGTCATTGGCGAACGATTGTGGAAGCGGTGCCCGGATGCCTTGTTCAGAATCCGGTCGAGAGCATCATCCTCCAGCTTCCCACCCTTGCGCCGCTCATACTCCGCCAGAACCTGGTCCTTGGTATCGGCCAGCACGCAATCGAAGCGGCGCAGAACGACCAGCGGCAGCATGACGCGTTCATACTGCGGCGGGCGATAGGGCCCGCGCAGGAGATCCGCGATCTGCCAGATCAAGTTGGCCAGGTCCGAGTGGCTTGCCATGTCGTTCAGTCTCCTGCCGGTTCGTACGGCTTGTTGTTGTGGAAAATCAATCGTCGAGGCGTCGATCAGGTGCCGCTTTGGCCAAATGCTTCGTTGCAATGGCCGTCAGCCGCTCGAACTCCTCCACAGCCATCACGACGACGACAGATCGACCATATTTCTCAATGGCAACTGGTTCTGCTCGTGCCAAGTCAATGAGCCGACCAAAAGCGTTCTTGGCATCCCGCGCCGACATGTTTTTCATGAAAGTCGCCCCCGAATTGGAGCTACTTTAGCCATTTTCATTTGGGCCGGGAAGGCATCCTTCTCTCGCCGAAGGAGCCAGTCTGGAGTTGGCGCAGGCCGGCCCAAACTACACGGCGAGACAGCAAGAGGAGCGCGGCGACTTAACCACCCTGCGCGAAGCGCGAGGGGTGGTCTTGCGCGCATGCGGCAGCGGAGAGGGTCGAGGGAGCGGTTGCAGACCGCTTCCCGTCTGGGTTTCGAAAGGGGTGAAACCCCTTCGCCGGAGAGCCATAACGAATGTTATGGCTAGTAGGTTAAGCCGCAGGCGCTACCATCGTAGTCAATCTTAAAAGCGGTAGTGCTCGCCCGTTTTGAATTTTCATGAGGTGCGCTGATCCTCACGCTCATGAAAAACACAGCACTGCAAAAAAGCAAGGAAGCCAATCCGCGGGCCATCTCCGTTCGGATTGCCACCTATGCGTACAAGCAAGTCGCAGGGGTAATCCGGCATGACCTGCGACAAGGTCGTCAACCCAACTATGTCGACGCGTCGCGATCAGATCAGAATTCCGTTTTGGTCACGCCTGAGCCGGCAGCAGCGTTGGCACAGATCTGTGATGATCGACGCGATACGCGCGAAACTAAGCGGCGGCGGAAATCGGACGCATCGGTCCTGCTCGGAGGTATCATAACCTTTGGCCATGAGGCGCAGGTCCATATGGAGCGATTGACCCGCCGCGAACAGGATGCGGCGTTTAGGGCCGTGGCGACCGTTATGGCGGTGCACCTTAATACCACGATCAGCGGGCTCGTCGTACATCGTGACGAGTCGGGTCTGCACGCCCATTTGGAGATGCCTGCTTATTGCTTGGATGGCCGCCCCGTAACAAAAGCATCTAGTCCGGCTCACCTGTCGAAACTTCAAGATATAGCCGCTGAGGCCATCAAGACCTTTGCGCCGGCAATTGAGAGAGGCAACAGGAAACGTGACCGCCGGGAGGCGGGAGCGAGTTATTCGGATACGGTCCACCGCAGTGTTCGGGAGCTGCACCACGATCTGCCCATCGAGCTTGAGGAGGCGCGGCGGGCAATGGTTGAGATGCAAGCGCGCGTTGACGCTCTCAAGGCAGAAGTAGAGCTGAGCGAAGCTAAGAAGAAGCGCCTCGCGGTTTACGAAAGGCGACTAGCGGCACGTGAGGCAGATCTCCGGGAAGTTGAAAAAAGGCTGGCATCGGCCGAAGCGGCAGAGCTTGAAATCGTGAGCAACGCCCGAAAGGAGGCAGACGCGATATTGGCTGAAGCGAAACAGAAGGCGACCGAGGAACGCGAGGCGGCCCGCCAAGCGGCTCAGCAATATGGTGCACAAGCACAGGCGCAGGCTGAGAGCCTTGTTAGCAGCACAGCTTTGGTGCTGGCCGACAGGGTTGTCTGGAACGACCACGCTCGCCAGTGGGAGAAAAATGGGCCGTTGGACGTCACCGAGATTAACAGTTTCAAGGCCGGCACAAGGCACCCATTGTGGGCCAAGGTTCAGCCCGCTTTGTTGCGCTTGGTATCAGCTTTTAGGGCCAGGATTGAGCGTCTCGCGACACTCGTCACCGAGCTGGAAGCGATCCAAACTGAAATGACTGGGTCGCAACGCAAAAAACTGGAAGACGCCAAGAACGAATGCGAAGGACCAGAGTTCTAGCCGCATATTGTTTGTACAATAGGGTGGTGGCCCACGTTCCTACGTGTCGGCATAGCTAGCCGGCTCTTGCCCCAGCATCGGAGGGTCTACCTGTGCAATCGACGACCAGCCTTTGTCGAACGTAAACGTACCCGATCGCCCTACTGGATCTTTGATCTTGAGGATCCTCGCACGATCCAGGTCGCCAGCATGTTCAACAACGTACAGCCAATACTGGTCGCCATGTTGACGTGCAAATTCAAACTGAACGCTGGAAAGTCCGACGGGCCTATCCTCGAGACAGCCTTTCATGGCTTTGACTTCAACCCACCTTTCGGGCTCGTCATTTGCGTCGGTCTCGACAAGGTCGAAGCCTTTATTGCCGACAGGGGTTGTCTTGAGTGACGGCTCACGGGCGCGGATCAGATCAATAGCCTTGGCCTCAAGCGCCATGCGCTCGCCATAGTCCAGTCCGTCCGGATCGTCGGAGTCTTCATCGTCTTCGGGATGCGTAGCCACATAAGATACGAAAGTCCGCTCGCCAGGCTTTTTATCTCCAGCAGTACGGTTGTTCCGCGTCCCACCATTGCCGGTCGCGGTTGCTTTGGCGCCGACGCCATGAGAACCCGATTCGCCAGTGGAAGAGGTCGCGGTAGGATCTCCCGGCTGGAACGCCTCATCGTCCCCGTGGCCATCACCCCCTTGGCTACCATCGCTATCGTCTCTCTCGTCTCCTTCGTTGTGCCCGTCGCGGTCTTCTTCAACATTGCCGCTCGCCTCAGCGCCGTCTGTGCGTCTGCCGTCTATTGCTTCACTCGCGGCGGCGTCCACTTTCCCATCGATGCGCGCCGAATCATCCTCAGCCTCAGTTGAGGAAGTAGGGTTGCCGGATTCTTCAACCGAAAACTCTTCGTTCTTGAGCTTGGCAAGGAGATCGGCCTTGCTGGTGACGCCCAGCTTCTTGAGCATGTCGAGCATGTCGGGCTCGAACCCCGCTTCCTTGGCGAGCTCTTCGACAATTGGCTTCTTGAAAATGATCCTGGACTGAAGAAACGGATTCGCAGACCAGCCGGTCGCCTCAAACAGGATGGTGGAAGGACTGACGAGGTCGCCAGCAGCGTCGGTGATCCAGCGCGACCCATTCAGCACCCGCACAAAGTGGGTGTCGAATGATGCACTTCTCCATTGATGGTACTGCCACCGATAGGTTCCCGAGAACACGCCTTCACCGCGCCGGTCCTGGAGTTCGATCAATGCTTCCCACAGTAGCCGTGCCTTCGTTCGGCGGCCTTCCAGACTCAAGGACGGCAGTTGAGCGAGAATGGCTTCAAGGCCGCGCAGCCCGAAATCCTCTGGCGTGCTTTCATAGGTGACCGAAACCAGCCCTTTGGACAGCCGCAACTCATGCTTTTGATCTTCCGTGAGCGTGGAACGTACTTCCACCGGAAGAATGTACCGGGTCGCCCGGCATGCCTCTAGAAGGTCCCTTACCGGTTCTCCACGCAGCGCCGAGTGATCTTCGGTAAGATAGACTCCCTCAATTCCTTCGTAGAGTTCTCTCAGACGGGCAGTCGCAATGTACACGTCGCGCGGCGCCTTGAGATCAGTCTCCCCCGTTTTCATGTCGCGAGCAAGAACGAACGGCGTGTCCTCCAAGGCAGACAAAAGCTTCGCTCGCTGGGCAGCTGAATCTGTTTTGAACGCCCTGAGGATGCGGGCGATGTCCTCACCGTACGTTGCTTGGTCAGCGAGACCATTTTTGTAAGTCGGCAACAGGTTCCTGACGACGTCGTCCACCGGATCGGGCGGTGTCAGTCCAAGCCATTGCAGGAATTTCGTGGCCTCTTGGCTCCTGCATACATCTCTCCTGATGGTCGGAAACCCGGTCTGAATGTCGCTCGGAAAGAATGCCTGGGGCATGCCGTGGGCGAACGCCGAAACGTGACGGCCATTTTCCAACCGCACCAAGGGAAGATTCCGAAGTCGCTCTGCGACGGCAGGAACCTTATTTAGGTACTCGTACAGCCGCACGACCCATTGGTCGGGCTGGGCCCGCAGAAAATCCGCGGTCAGCCGCGGTAGTAGGGACTCAGGGGACTGTTCTGAGATGTCGAGCTCGCGAATAAGATACTGGCGGAGCGTGGGGGTTCGGTCTGCCGTGATGTCTGGGCTGAGCCACCACACGGGACCCTCGAACTTCAGCACCTTTCCAAGCTGTTCCGAGTCGAACAAGTCCCGCAAGTCTTGCGTTCGCGATAGCTGAACGTCTTTCGCGCAGGCGTAGACAGCTTCCCCGCATGGCAAAAGGGGTTCGTTCTGGAGGGCACTTGCCAAGTGGTCGAACAGCGGCGCGAGCAGATTGCCTGTGAAACGGTCGCGCTGAAGCGGCAAAGATTGCAGCGCATTGACGTCCAGCATGTCCTCGGCCGCCATCCAGCGGAGGGCATCTACCAGCAATTCGCTCGCCTCGCCGACAAGCTGCTTGTTCCATCCGTCATTTACCGGGATGTTGTCGCGGCTGGGCGTAGTCCTGAAAGGGCCTTGCAGCAAGAACCCTGTATTCGTTGACAGCACGGTTGGGAAAAACACCACCAGCGTCGAATCAGAAAGAGGTAACACCCTGCGTGTCGCGCCGGAGTCGAGCGGCAATGGGAACGCGATCTCAACGTAGCCGACGGGGGTGCCCTCGTTCGTGACCTCTCTCGAGAAAACGAGCCAGCACTCTTCAATGTCGCGCCCGTCCTGTTGCCCCATAAGCGAGACTTGCCGGACACCGGGGCCAACGATCTTGGGATCGTCCCGGAAGTACAGACCCGCCGGGTTGCCCCCGACTATCCAGGAAATCTCGTTGATGTGTCTCAGGAACAGCAGCGTGCGCGGGCCGAGATCCTGCAATCCTTCTGCGATCTCGGCTTGGGCGTCTTCGTCGCCCACATCAAGCGGCAAAACGATCTTGGTTTGGGTTGGTGTACGTTCAATGGGCTCCACCGAGGTCGGCCAGACGAAGGTGTCGATTGCGAAGGCCTCATCGCCAGAGTGTATTTCCGGGCGCTTAGTGAACGAGTACACCGACTTGAAGCCGATGCCGAAGCGACCGATTGACGTGATGCTCTTAGTGCTCTCGTCAATGCCGCAGACGCCTATAACATCGGAAGCATCGAACGGCTGACCGTGATGCGTGATGATGAGCCGGTCGGCAGAGAGTTCAAACGTGACGCTCCGCTCGCCGGCCCAATCGGAGGGGCGTCGACGAAGGGCGTCCTCGGCGTTTTGAAGAAGCTCGTAGATAAAGTGCGTGCGCTTGTCGTAGCGATCGGCCAAGAGCATTTTGCCGATCCGGCCGATGTCGGTGCCGTAGCGCGTGATGTTGTCCGCTTTGAGCGCTTCGTAGTCGACGCTCACGCCGTGGTTCCCCCAGTGATCTTGGCGGAAGCGCATGAGCCGCACAGGCGTGAAAAGTCGCAGCGCCCGCACTGAACCGGATTGGGCGTTGCGGGAAACGCGTTGGAGCGCAGGCCGTCCGCTGCAGATTTCACCTTGCCAACAACATCGGCGATAAGGTCCCCATCGACGGCCCGCGGCTTCCTCGTTTGGGTGTCAAGCTCGTAGGTTTCAACGAAATCGGCGTCCTTGCCGGTCAGCTCGCGATAGCCGAGTGCATAGATGTGGAGCTGCGCCTCGGTAAGCTCTTCGGCCTGGGCCCGCTCGGTCGACTTCAAGTCCACGATGGCTATCGCGTTCGTATCCCGGCGGCGAACCAGATCGATG
>Ga0098074_1000791_pt1 | contig 18875 bp, 4 predicted proteins | sample 32_taG_FD_75064 | JGI IMG/M metagenome (GOLD analysis project Ga0098074, IMG submission 75064) | Marine viral communities from the Gulf of Mexico - 32_GoM_OMZ_CsCl metaG | ecosystem: Environmental > Aquatic > Marine > Oceanic | place: Atlantic Ocean: Gulf of Mexico | collected 2015-07-12
AGATCCTGTGCAAAGCTGGCGCCGTGCCCAAGGGGGTCGCACGGAGTACGAAGTTCAAAAACGAGTGCAAACCGCCCTAAAAGAGGAGAGCTTCGCCGCCGATATGGCCGTGCCGCAAGCATCCGGTATAGCTAACGCACCGTCTTCGCCAATTTCCGATTTGTTAAATAACTACGCAGAGACTGAAGATGAAGAAGACCCGTTGCAACGTTGGCGCCGTTTGCAAGGTGAGCGTTTGGAAGAAAAAAGTGACGACAAATTCGAAGAGTTCAAAATCAACCCCGTCAAACTCGCCGCGGAAGAGCCTGTCTCGACCTTCTCGGTGGATGTTGACACCGCTTCCTACAGCTTCATGCGCCGCCAGATAGAGCATGGCCAGATGCCCGCCAGTGATGCCATCCGCATTGAAGAGCTGATCAATTATTTCGATTACAACTATGCCGGCCCCGAGAACAAAGACGTGCCATTCAACGCCAATGTCACCGTTACGCCTAGCCCGTGGGCGGACGGCAAAGAGCTCGTGCATATCGGCATCAAGGGTTACGAGATGGACACCGTCCAGCCGCGCTCGAACCTTGTGTTCCTGCTCGATGTATCCGGCTCCATGAATTCGCCCGATAAATTGCCGCTACTGAAAAGCTCGCTGGGCTTATTGCTCGACACGCTCAAACCCGATGACACCGTTTCAATCGCCACCTATGCAGGCAGCACGGGCGTAGCGTTGGAGCCGACCAAGGCCTCCGAGAAAGGCAAAATCCTGAGCGCACTGGATAATCTGCGCGCTGGCGGCGGCACGGCTGGCGCGGCAGGGATCGAGCTGGCCTTTAACCTCGCCGCCGAGAATTTCGATGACGAAGCCGTCAACCGCGTTATTCTGGCCACCGATGGTGATTTCAATGTCGGCATCAATGACCCGGAAGAGCTAAAAGACTTCATCGCCGAAAAACGAGACAGCGGGGTTTTCCTCTCCGTCCTCGGCTTCGGGCAGGGCAATTACAACGACCATATCATGCAGGAACTGGCGCAGAATGGTAACGGCGTCGCCGCCTATATTGACAATCTGAACGAGGCGCAGAAATTGCTGGTCGATGAGGCCACATCCTTCCTGTTCCCGATTGCCAAAGATGTCAAAATACAGATCGAGTTCAACCCGAAAACAGTCGCCGAATACCGCCTGATCGGGTACGAGACACGCGCCCTGAACCGCGAGGATTTCAACAACGATAAAATCGATGCGGGCGATATCGGCGCAGGCCACACCGTTACGGCCATCTACGAGATCACCCCAGTTGGATCAGAGGCGCGCAGCATTGACGAGCTTCGCTACGGCGAGGCCGAAACGAGCGGCGAGCCAAGTGATTTCGGCGGCGAATACGCTTTCTTGAAAATGCGCTATAAATTGCCGAATGAGGACACATCAAAGCTGATCACCACGCCGATCACGCAAGATGTTCGCGATGATATCCGTCATCCGATTAATCCCGACGTGAAATTCTCGATGGCCGTGGCCGCATTCGGGCAAATTCTGAAAGGCGGGGATTACACAGGTGATTTCACCTACGATGACGTGCTGGAACTGGCGCAAGAAGGCAAAGGCGCCGACCCTTATGGATACCGCGCTGAATTCATCAAACTGGTGCGCCTCGCCAAATCGCTGGATAATTAAAATACTCAAAATCACGAGAACGCCCCCGCACATACGGGGGCGTTCTTGATTCAATTGTTAAGATTCGCATTACACCCTATGGCCACCCTGACAAGATCATTTTAAAAAGTTATCAACAGATTCGGCATTTTTACGTGGATATTAACCATTAAGTCTTTGTAGGTATTACATTCTCTATTACAATTGAGATGGGTATATCTATTTCCACGGCATTCGCCAATTCATTTAAAGTCGGTTCATGACTCCACTATTGCGTTTATTTCCATTGCTGTTTACTGCAGGCATCTTCTTAAGTGCCTGCACGGCAAACCGTGTGGAACTGGGCAGTGCGGAGCACACCAATATCCTGCATACCGACCGCCAAAACGCCGCAAACCGCAGCACCCCCGAGACACTCTCACTCTCTTACAACGATGCACTGAAACGCGCCATTGCCCAAAATCTGGATGCCCGCGTTTCCGCTCTGGAAGCCCTGAGCAAGGAAGATGATGTTGACCTCGCGAGCCTGCAAGCCCTTCCTAATATATCTCTGAGTGCTACCGCTTTCGGCCGATCCAATGAAGGCGCCAGCTCCAGCCGCTCGATCATTTCCGGCAATCAATCGCTCGAGCCATCCTTTTCCACTGAACGCTATCACAATACCCGCGAGATGAGCGTGAACTGGAACGCCCTTGATCTCGTTTTGGCCGTGGCCGAAAGCCGCATCGCACAAGACGAAGCCATGATCGCCCGCCAGCGTCACGCCAAAGTATTGCAAAATATCGAGCGCGATGTGCACTCCGCCTATTGGCGCGCCTATGCATATCAACAAACCGCCAATGAGACTGGCGCCCTATTATCCCGCGCACAAGAGCAACTTGCCAATGTCCGCACAGCCCGTAGTGAAGGGTACATCGCCTCCAGCACCGCCGCCGATCTGCAAGGGGATATCCAGCAACAAAAATCAGCGCTGGACGTCGTGAATAAAGATTTATCCTACGCGCAGATCGAATTAAAAAGCCTGCTGTCTATCCCGCAAGATACCAAAGTGACCCTAACCAGCAAGCCCGACAATCAAAACCGTCTAGCGCGGAATTTAATCGGCGCAAAATTGCAGGATCTCGAGGAAGAAGCGCTGTTCAATAGACCGGAAGTCAATGAAACCGTTTTACAAAAGAACATTGATGCGCAAAATACCCGCAATACAATTTTACGCACCCTGCCCGGTGCCGATTTGTTTTTCGCCTCCAACCGCGACAGCAACGACTTCCTTTATGATGAAGACTGGCTCAGTTTCTCGGCCTCGATCAGCCAAAGCCTAAGCAGCCTTTTCACCCTGCCCGCCCGCCATCGCGCCGCCAAAAATATCGAGGAGTTGGGCGAGGCTCGCCGCTTATCACTCACAGCCGCAATCATGACACAGGTCCATCTCGCACGACACAGGCTTGATCTGGCTTTGCAAAACTACCATGAAGCCGAAGAGTCGTACCGCATAGCGGGCGAGCAGGCCCGCAAGGCAAGCGCACAAAAATCACTCGGCCTTGGCTCCGGCAATGCCACCATACCCGCCGCCCTACAGGCGCAAACTTTGAAGATAAAATCATTGCAGGCACATGCAGAAATGCAAGATGCTCTGGCCTCTCTTCTTAATACACTTGGCCGCCCGTTACATGGCGCGCAAGGAGGGCAAGCATGACCCTTCGGCGCGCAAAAAATATTATCCTACTTTCCGGCGCTATCGCACTATACGGCGCGGCCGGCGGTGCGTATTTGCTCGAGAAGGACATTCATCTCGCCGACTACATAAAGATACCCGCTCTCAGCTTCATTCCAGCCGCCAGCGCGGATACCTATAAAGGTGATATCGGCTTTTCCGGTTTTAAGTCTTTCGCCATGACAGATTCATTAGAATCCGAAGAACCCGTTTCGGGGCCGAGCCTTTTAGAGCGCATACCCGATTGGCAGGAAATCAAAGCCTATTTTAGTTTTGAATGGCCCGACCTTCCCGACATTACATTACCCGAACTGACACTGCCCGAAATAGAATTACCAGAAATAAAATGGCCGGATTTACCCGATATTACCCTGCCTAAACTGACGCTGCCCGCATTTGAATTTACAATCCCCGAGATCACTCTGGACAAACTTTCCATGCAGAAATTTATGGAAGGCAGCGAAACCATAGAGCGGCGCGGCGAAGCATTGATCATGCCGAATATGCCCACCTTGCCCGAATTACCCCGCTTACCGGATATATCCGTTCCTGAATTCGAGATGCCCCGCCTTCAAACGCCATCATTTATAAATGTCATCCCTCAACAACTGCACAGCGGTGCGGCGGGCGTAAAAAACGCAACCCTCGCAGGTTTTGATTATATCACCCAAGGCGCAATTAATGCATATGACACCACAATCACAACCCTCGTTAGCATCACAGGGCAAATGAAAGAAAAGGCCACCTCTCTTTTCACGGCAGTAAGCAGCGCCCGCCAACTTGCCGAAATTGCGCCTGCGGCAGGCAGCGATCAAAGCTTCGATCAAGCCGCGCTGGATGATGACAATGTCCTGTTCCGCCACGGCGTAAAAAAAGACAAAGACGAAAAAATAGATGAAGAGGAATACAGCGACTACCGCTATGAAATAGAAGAAGAAACACTGGATGTTGAGGGCGTATTGGTGCCGCAAAAGGCCACCGTTATATCCTCCAGCAAAGATGGTAAAATCGCTGCTATCTATTTCGATAACGGCGAGATGTTCCGCAAGGACGATATTCTGGTAGAATATGAATGTAAGGATCTGAAAGCCGAGCTCGAGATTGCCGAGGCCGAAAAGAATTACACCGAAAAACGCACCATGCGTAACGAAAAACTTTTAAACCTCGATATTATCTCCGATATTGATCATCTCGGCATTAAAACCGAGGACATCAAGGCCGCAGGACAAGCCAAAATCATAGAAAGCCGCATGGAGCAGTGCTATATCCGCGCCGCCTATGATGGCCGCGTCACCAACCGCCTTGCCAACCCGCATGAATATACCCGTTCCGACCGCGTACTGATGGAGGTCGCTTCCCTCGATGATCTTGAAATTGAATTCCTGCTGCCGTCCCGCTGGTTGCGCTGGGTCAATGTTGGTGCACCTTTAACCCTGGGCATTGCCGAGACAGATGAAAATTACAGCGCCGTTATCGAGCGCATTTACGGCGAGGTCGATCCGGTCAGTCAATCCATCCAGATCAGCGCCAAACTGGATAGCTATGAAAGTCCCCTCCTGCCGGGCATGAGCGGCAATGTGCATCTTGATATCGCCGCCATCCGCGAGGCCGGCATCAAAGGCTTCCTCGAAGAGCCGCGTTATTCCAGCGCCGATATACCTGCAGCAAAGCCTTAAGGCGGCGCCATGGACAAATTACTTACCTTGCTCAATCTCAACAAGCTGGCCACGGAGGCCGCAAGCGAGGAGGAGGCTGCTTTTCAGATCGTCAATAAAACCCACACCTTGGTGCCTTACGATCAGGCGATATTGCTGCGCTATCATGATACAACGCTAAAAGCCGCAGCCGTTTCCGGCAATGCAGTCATCGACCCCACAGGGCCGCATGCCAATCTTTTGCAGACCCTGTTGCCACAAATTGCGCCCCCGCCTTCTGGTGAAAAAGCGCCGCAAATTCACGATATAAAGCCGCAGCATATATCCCCGCAAGACAAAGACAAATGGAGCGTTATCGCCCGCCCCCATAATATTGTTTTGGTTTTGGAAACCGCCAAGGAAGGCCGCATGGGCTGCGTTTTACTGCAACGCCAAAAGCCCTTCTCGGATGCGGAGCGTACTTTACTCGGCGAGCTGGCGGAAGGCTATTCCAGCGCCTTGGCTCTTCATATTTTGCGCAGCAAATCCTCACGCTTTTCTTTCTTATCCCTGAACAGCAAAACCAAGAAAATAATCACGGCGGCATTGGTGCTGGCGTTTTTTATTCCCGTTAAACTTACCATCACTGCCCCCGCCGAGATCGTGGCAAAGGACAGCAAAGCCATCACCGCCCCCTTTCAAGGTCTGATTGAAGATATATTGGTCTCCCCCGGGGATGCCGTGCAACAGGGTGATACACTCCTCACTATGGACCGCGAGGCCCTGCGCGCCGAAGCCGCAAGCGCCGCCCAAGCCTTGGAGCTGGCACGAATATCACTCTCCCGCACCCGACGCGAAGCTTTGGCCGATCCGCAGAAAAAAGCAGAGATCAACGCGCTGGAAGCAGAGATAAAATCGCGCCAGATTGAATTTGATTATGCCCAAGACTTGCTCAACCGCAGCATATTAACCAGCCCGCAGGATGGCGTGGCGGTCTTTTCCGATGCCAATTCCCTGAGCGGCAAACCGGTCGGGGCAGGCGAGAAAATCATGATGATCGCCAATCCGCAAACCCTTGAATTGCTGGTGCGCGTCCCCGCCGATGCTATGATCCCGCTGAAGGAGAAAGCAGACATATCCTTTTATGCAAACGCCGCGCCCCTTAGCAGCTATGCCGGTGAGGCGCTCAATGCAGGCTATCAGGCCAGCGCCGATCCGGACGGGCTTATGACCTATAAACTGCGCGCAAGCCTGCAAAGGGAGGATGATTTACGCATTGGCTGGAAAGGCACCGCGAAAGTTTACGGCAACTGGACAATATTGGGGTATTCGCTGCTTCGCCGCCCTTTAATCGCGCTGCGGAATATGACGGGGCTGTAAACCATGCCCGATCAGCCGGATATAGATTTAAAAACGCTGCCCCTGCCCGGCCTCAACCCCGCTATCAAACTCTATGAAAGCGGCATAGATGCTATAGGCAATCCAATTTGGCGCATTTATAACCCCATCGCCCATAAATACTATCAACTAAGCTGGGCAGAATTCGAGTGCCTGATACGATTCCAAACTTGCGATACCGCGCACGAGCTAAAAGAAAATCTGGAACGCGAAACTACCATTACGATTGAAGATCAAGAAATAGTCAATCTTATAACCTTCCTGAATAAAAGCGGCCTGCTCAGCAGTAAAGACAGTTTTTCAGGCGCCTATGAAGCGCCGCAAAAAATACCGCTCTGGAAAAAAATGCTGCACCATTATCTTTTTTTTACCGTGCCGTTGTTCAAGCCGGACACTTTTTTACGTGCCACTTACAAATACATTCAACCTATTCTATCAAAAGGGTTTTTCCTGTTCTCAATGGCCGTGTTATTTTTGAGCATGGTTATGACCATCGGGCGGATGGATGAATTTTTGAACACCTTCTTCATGTTCTTTTCGATGGAAGGGGCGATCACAATTTTCATCACCTTCTTTTTCATCAAAATGCTGCACGAATTTGGCCATGCCTACACCGCCCATCAATATGGGGTTCGGGTACCGCATATGGGGGTTGCCTTTATGGTGATGTATCCTGTGCTCTACACCGAAACTAGCGGGGCATGGCAGGTGAAATCCAAAGACCAGCGCATGCATATTGGCTTGGCGGGCATTCGCATTGAATTAATTCTGGCCGCCTACGCCCTCATGCTTTGGCACTTCCTCCCCCCCGGTATGGCGCAGAGCCTTAGCTTCAGCGTTGTGGCAATCTCCCTGATCGGCTCGCTACTTATCAACCTCAACCCGACCATGCGTTTTGACGGGTATTTTGTGCTGAGCGATTACAAAGGCATTGAAAACATGCATGCGCGTGGCTTCGCGGCGGCGCGGTGGTGGCTCCGTAGAACTTTGTTTGGCCTAGGCGACGATGCGCCAGAAGACAGCCCTAAACACATGAAATTCCTGATCATTTTCGGCTTTGCCACTCTCATTTACCGCTTTACCTTATTTCTTGGAATTGCGCTTCTGGTCTATCATTTGTTTTTCAAGCCGCTCGGGCTTATCTTGATGATTATTGAGCTGTTATGGTTTATTTTCATCCCCGTATTCTCCGAGCTTAAAATATGGTGGCAGCGGCGCGGCGATATTCTTGCCCAGACTAAAGGACGCATTGCGCTCGGCATTTGCGCTCTCCTCGCCCTCCTCTATGTACTTCCCAGCTCCAACACCACAACCCTGCCCGCCGTGTTGCACACACAAGAGGCGCGCACGCTCTATCCTCCGGCGCCAGCCATTGTGAATGAAATTCATGTAAAAGACGGACAAACCGTCAATAAAAACGACCCTATAATCACATTGGTATCACCCTCATTGGAAAGAGAATTGGCATTAGAGGCGGCCAATCTGGACTCCCTGCTTGCACAGCGCAAATCATTCCAGAGCACCCCCGATCAACCCGCAGCAAAGGAGCGTCTCAGCAGTATTGAAACAGAGATTAATGCCGCCCGCGAGCGCTTAGAATCGCTAGAGGCTCGTGCCGGAAAGCTCACGATCACCGCGCCCTTTAGCGGCACTATCCGTGATATGGATAACAATCTGTATAGTGGACAGACTTTGCCCGTCAATTTCCTGATAGGCCGCGTTGTACAAAACGGTATCTACTCACTAAGCGCCTATGCCACAGAGCGTCAATTGAGAGTTCTAGCGCTTGATAACACAGCCTATTTCCGTCCTGCCAGCGCCCTTTTTGGCGTAACCCCGTTTACACTGAGCGAAATCGGCCCCGTAAATATTACCAGCATTGACTGGCCGGAACTGGCCAGCGTCTACGGGGGCTCTTTGCCCAGCGAATTTTCCACAAACCCGGAAGAGCAGGCCACGCCTGTTCCACGCCAAAGCCTTTATAAAATCAGACTTCTTTCTATTGATAATCCACAATTTTCCGACACGAGAAGCACCATTCCAAGCGCACAAAAAGGGCGGGTAAAAATAAAAACCGCACCCCGCTCACCCGCGCTGGAGGCCATAAATAAAGCAGCAGAATTAATTGGTAAGGAATTAAACCTGAACTAAATCAAGGTTAATTGCCATAACATTTTGAAAACACTGAAATTTTAACGAATTTTAAGTCTTTTCTGCTATGCTTGTAAGGTATCAAGGGTATTACTATGGACGGCATTCGAAAAAAACCTATTAATATTAAGGACTTGGAAAAGCGCCTGATGTTCGATGCATCCCTTGGCGCCCTTGCCGCATCGACCACAATCAGTGAAAATCTGGCCAATGCCACCCCCCAAATCATTGATAGCAATGTCACTTTAACCGGAACCACCACAAATTTTGATGGGCTCGCGATCGATATTTCAACCAGTGGCGACGCCAGCGATCAGCTCTCAATCCACAACGAGGGCTCTGGCTTTGGCGATATAGGATTTGACGGCACCAATATTACCTATAGCGGCGTTCAGATCGGAACGCTTTCCTCAAATGGGTCCAATGGCACCGATCTTAGCATTGAATTAAACGGAAATGCCGATAAGACAGGTATCGAAAACCTCATTGAAAACATCACCTATCAGAACACATCCGACAATCCCGTAATTGCGCGCAATATCAGCTTTGCTCTGGAAGGCCTGTTCACAGAATCCATCACCGTTAACATCTCCCCCGATAATGATACGCCGGTGATTAACACGAATGCCGGCATGAGCCTTGATGAAGGCGATACGCGCATTATAACTGCGGCCATGCTCGGGATCAGCGATCCTGATAATACCGATGCCGAGATATCCATTACCCTTAACAACACCTTATCCAATGGCCGTTTGGAATTGACCACAAATACGAGCGTGGCCATTACGGAATTTACGCTGGAGGATTTAAACAATAACCGCGTTCAATATGTTCATGACGATACCAATACAACCTCCGACAACTTTAATTTCAGCGTGGACGACGGGGGCATAACCCTCGCGGCGCAGGATTTCAATATCACCATAGTTCCTGTCGATGATGCGCTTGTGCTGGAAAGCAACGCGGGCGCCGATGTGTTTAACGGCTTTTCCACCGATATCGGCGGGACAGAAGTTCCCGCGCAATTCGGCAATACCTTGTTAGAGCGTCCTAACACCAGTTTAGGGGAATTCGACGCCTTTGAAAACATTATTGACAGTAATAATATTACACAGCTACGAATAGTAATTACAACGCCGGCGGCTTTGCCCACGGCCGTACCAGGACAGGTTATTTTTGAAACTGGCGGTTCAGGGCGAGGTATTGCCCTTATTTTAAATGAAAACAACGAACTGGAGTTCTATGCAGGGAACGCCTCAACCACACCTGAGATCGTTTCACCAATAGCTCTATCGACATCCACACAATACGCTATAGTAGTCGAGCTGGATCAGCCCGCCGATGAACTCCGCTTGCATTATGCCCAATCCAATGATTTTGACTGGTATCAATATGGCCGCGTTCCCGAAGCAATAGACAATAACTTTAGTGACCCAGACTATTCTGGAAGCAATAGGTCCGGCCTTGGTGCCTTGGGTAGCGGCTCGCTTGGTGGTTATAACGGAAGCTTCAGTGGCACCACAACCTTTCAGGGCAGTATTGATAGCAACTTTATTATCAGCCAGCCTCCCGCAGGCCAAACCGTCATACAAAACACCAATTTGGTCTATAACGATAACGACACCGATACTGATGATATCATCTACACCATAACCACCGATGTTTTATACGGAACGCTTTATAATGACGGCGTCGCGCTCGGCCTTGGCGATACGTTCACACAGGCCGATCTGGACGCGGGCGACATTGATTATACCCATGATGGCGGCGCGACGCCGAATGACAGCTTCGGCTTCAGCGTGTCTGATGGCAACACAATCTTAAACGGCAACAGCTATGCTATCAACGTCATTACCGGTAATACAGCGCCCACAACCGCCGATGACACCTTCACCATCGCCGAAGATGCAGGTAACGGAAACAATGTCGGTCAGGTGACGGCAACAGATCCCGACACAGCGGGCGGGCAGGTTCTGACCTATTCGATTACCGCGGGCAATGCGGACGGCATATTCCAGATTGATGCCGCAACAGGCCTAATCAGTGTGGCGGACAATACATCACTGGATTACGAAACAACCACCTCTTACACCCTCACCGTGCGTGCAACCGATGATGGCCCCGGCACGTTATTTGACGAGGGAACCATCACGATCAATATTCAGGACGTGTATGAGGGAACAGCGCCGGTTTTCACCGCTTGGGGTCCTTATAATATTGATGAAAATGCTGCGAACAACACCGTGGTGGGCACGGTCACCACAACAGACGCAGAAGGCGATAATGTCGGATATTCCATCACGGGCGGCAATACAAATAATGCCTTTAAAATTAACAACAGCGGCGTTATTCAGGTCAATGGTAACGGCAAAATAGATTTTGAACAGAATACCACCTATACCCTCACCGTCAGAGCAACCGATAATAGTGTCGATACCCTCTTCAGTCAAAGAACGATCACAATCAATATCAACGATTTGAACGAGGGTCCGACACTTGAAATCGACGGGGTTATTGCAACGATTGACAAAACGGTGAATTATTTTGCCGATAACGGTAATTTTTATAAATATTACAACAACAATGTCAATTTCAACACTGCTTTAAACAATGCTGCGACAGCGGATCTTAACGGCGCAAATGGTCATTTGATTACAATCACATCTGACGATGAAAATAACTTTGTCGATAGCATTATGGGTAACCATATCTGGCTTGCTGCCAGCGATGCCGAAGTCGAAGGACAATGGAAATGGGTCGCAGGACCCGAGGCCGGATCGGTCTTCAGTCTGGGCGGCACAGCCACAGCAGGCTTCTACGAGAGATGGAACGGCAGCGAACCCAATAGCGGCGCCGGCGCCAACTACGCTTACATGAACACCAACAGCACTTGGTACGACCAGAACGGTGGATCGCGCTATTACGTTGTGGAATGGGAAAGCATGGATGTGATTAACAACCGTGAATATTCCATTGATTATTCAACACCGGGCGGCGGCGACATCAATAACGGCGACAGTTTGGGCTTTGTGCAGGGCGGCGATGATGACGGCGATACGCTCGCCTACTCCATCACAGGCGGCAACGGCGATGGCATTTTCGAAATTGACGGCGTTACAGGCGAGTTGCGCATTGCCGACGATACCAATATCAACACCGCGCTGAACAGTGATTACACCCTCACCGTGCGCGTCGATGACGGCTCGGGCCTATTTGCGACAAAAGATATTGCGATCAATTTCAACCAGTTGCTTAGCATCGGCACCAATGAAGCACTGGCAGCCACAGAGGGTGCCAGCGTCACCATTACGACAGCCGAGCTGAACATACTGGATAACGATACGGCAGCCACCGATCTGGTGATCTCCATCACCTCCCAGCCATCACATGGCCAGCTCGAACTCACCACCGCGCCCGGCGCTGCTATCAATAGCTTTACGCAGGATGATCTGGCCAATAACCGCGTGATTTTCGTCAGCAACGGTGACGAAAACACAACAGACAGCTTTGAATTTTCCGTCAGTGATGGCTCCTATAGCATCACCGGACAAACATTTGATATTGATGTTACCAACACCAATGACTCCCCTGTCATCAGCATCAATACAGGCGCAAACGTTCTGGAAGGCGGCAGTAGGGTTATTACTAGCGCTATGCTCGATGCCCTCGACAGTGATGATGTCGCATCGGGTTTAACCTACACCGCTACAAATTTGGCCAATGGGCACATAGAAGTCAGCGGCGTTACTCAAGCCACTTTCACGCAGGCCGATATTGATGCTGGAAATGTGCGCTTTGTGCATAACGGCGATGAGGGCAACGGATCATTCGATATCGAATTGGCCGATAGCGGCGCGGATAGCGCCACAACCGATACCGCAACCTTTACCCTGACAAAAACAGACGTAAATGACGCCCCGATAGTCGCCGTTAATGCAGGCGCCAGCGTTGTGGAAGGGCAGAGCGTTATTGTCACAAGCGCCATGCTGGCCGCCACCGATATTGATAATAACAACGCCAATCTGGTCTACACGCTGAACAACCAGTTCAACGGAAATTTCGTATTTGCTTCCGACCCTGCAATCCCGATCACCTCCTTTACACAGGATGATATCAATAACAATCGCGTGTTGTTCCAACATGATGGCAACGAACAAGATGGGATTGTCGAATTCAGTGTGGCCGATGACGGCGCCGACGGCGCGCTTCCGGCAAGCGGAACATTTACAATCACCAAAATAGATGTCAATGACGCGCCGACCATCGCAGTGAATGCCGGCACCAGCGTGAACCAGAACAGCATCGTGATCCTGAAAAACTCCGTTCTTGCGGCGGCCGATACAGATGATGCCCCATCGGGCATTGATTATACAATCGATAGCGTCAGCGGCGGACAGCTGGAATATTTGGCCACCCCGAATGTGGCCATCACATCATTCACGCAGGCCGATATCGACAACTCGCTCGTAGTATTCCGCCACGCCGACCCGGCCGCCTCGGCCAGCTTTGATTTCACCGTATCGGATGGCGGCGAAAATCTGGCCGGAACAGCCAGCGGTACGTTTAATCTTACTGTCGATAACACCAACAATGCGCCCGACATCACAACCAATTCCCCGCCCACCATGGATGAAGGTACAACCCTTACACTGGATAATACCATGCTGGATTCCTTCGATCCCGATGATTTCGGGGCGGAATTGACATGGACGGCGACCAATCTGCAAAGCGGTATATTGCAAGTGGGCGGTGTGACACAGAACACATTCACGCAAGCGGATCTTGATAACGGCGATGTAACCTTTATCCATGACGGATCACAAACGGTTACCGCAGGCTTTACCGTGACCTTGGCCGATGGCGGCGAAAATAACGCCACCACCGATACAGTATTTTTCAAAATCAATATCGACCAGATCAACAACCTGCCCAGCATTGATGCCAATAGCGGCGATACCCTTAATGAGAGCGGCACAGTCACCATTGACAATACAGAACTGGCCACCAGCGATAGCGATATAAACGAGGCGGACTGGTATGACGGCAACTGGCAGTACCGCCAACAAATCACACTCGAAAGCGATTATGTCGATGCGGATTTAAACGATTTCACCCTGTTGATCAGCGGCGATAATTTCTCACGCGATTTCTGGGATAACGTCAAGGCCGACGGCAGCGATATCGTCATCACCCTCGCCGATGGCACAAAGCTGAGCCGCGAGCTCGTCAGCATCAACCGCGGCGCGGAAAGAATGGAGTTACACGTTAATATTCCAACGCTTTCCAGCACGGTTGATACAGAACTTTTCATCTATTACGGCAATTTCGCAGCCAGCGAAACCAATGACGCGGCAACCGTATTTGCGGACTATGATCACGTCTATCACATGAACCAATTGAACGCGGTCGATATTATCGGCGCCAACAACGCCACCAATAGCGGCGGCGGTTCCATCACCACAGGCGTGATGGGCAACGCCCATTCCTACAATGGCGCAGGCAGGTTGGATATCGCCGAGATTAATGGCGCCGACATAGCCAGCGTCTCCTTCTGGTATCGCCCCGATAATCAGGGCGGCGGTAATTACGGCTCTATTCTCGGTAGTAATAGTTATAATTACGGCATTCGCCATACAGCCACTGATGCGCTGCATTTGCGCGACAATGCCAGTAATATCCTCTCGACCACACCTGATTTTGATACGTTCAAACATCTGGTTTTCAGCTACGACCAGGGCGCGGGTACAATCAATCTTTACGAAAATGGCGTCTTACAGGACACCAGCGCCTTTACGGGGTGGTATGATGTGCAGCATCTTATTGCTATCTCGGGTGATTCAGCGCGTGCCATTGACGGCATCGTCGATGAAATCCGCATTACTGGCGAGGTCATAACACAAGAACAGGCCGCCGCCGAGTTCGCCAATCAGAGTACGCCCTCACTATTCTACTCCCTGAGCGGCCAGCAACAATACGTGCCTGAAGTTCTGACCTATACGGTCTCCACCGATGCTGCGAATGGTACGCTCTATCTGGATGCCAACACCAACGGCACCCTTGATGGCGGCGAGGCGCTGGCACTCAACGATACATTCACGCAAGACGATATTGATGCGGGGCTCCTGCTCTACACTCATGACGGCGGTGAGAGCATTTCCGATAGTTTCGGCTATACGATTTCCGATGCGGATGGAACCACAGCGGCGCAGACATTTAATTTCACAATTAACCCGGTGAACGATGTCCCCGTCATTTCTACCAATGCACCACCAACGATTAATGAAGGCGCAAGCGTAACGCTCACAGATGCTATGCTGGATGTAACCGACCCCGATGATGCGGACGCCGACCTGCTCTGGACCATCAGTAATCTTACCAACGGCACATTGGAAGTCGATGGAACCGCGCAGAGCACCTTCACCCACGCGCAATTGATAAATGGCGATGTCGTCTTTATCCATGACGGCGGCGAGACCACCTCAGCAGGATTTGACATACAGGTCGCCGATGATGAGGGCGCAGCCGCAAGCGGCAGCTTTGCCATCACAGTTACGCCTGTCAATGACCTCCCCGTGCTGAGCGGCGATTACGCTATTACCATGGACGAAGGCGCCAGCTATACAATAACCGCGACCGATCTAGGCTCCACCGACCCTGACGATATCGCCGCGAACAGAACCTTTACTGCGACCAATATCACAAATGGTCACATAGAGGTTTCCGGCGTCACCGCCACGACCTTTACACAGGCCAACCTTGATGCAGGCAATGTCGCCTTTATCCATGACGGCAGCGAAACCTTAACCGCCGGCTTCGATATCGCATTAACAGATGATGACGGCGCGGGCCCCGATACGGCAACCATGGCCATCACCATCACCCCCGTCAATGATGCCCCCGTGACAACCAATAATGGCTTCTCCACAAACGAAGGCGCCACCGCCACCATTACGACGGCGGCGCTCAATATCACTGATCCCGATAACGCCGCCGCCGACCTTGTGGTGAACGTTACAAGCGCAACCAGCAACGGCTATCTGGCACTCAGCACCGATAGCGCAACGCCGATTACCAGCTTCACTCTGGCCAATCTTCAGGCCAATCAGGTGATCTACGTTCATAACGGCGGCGAGACCACAACAGATAGTTTTGCCTTCACAGTTACCGACGGCACAAACACGCTGGCCGCCGATACATTCTCGATTGCGATCACGCCGGTGAATGATGCCCCAACACTGATTTTGAATGACGGCGACCCGAATATTCTCGATCTAAACAATTACACTTTCGTGAGTTATTCCAACGAACCGGGGCAAGATGTATACGGCAATGCGGTAGTCAGCGCAGACGGAACTACCGTTACCTTTACAAATATCAATGCGTGGAAAGAAATATCAACGCCCTACACTTTGACCACCAATACCGTTTTGTCCTTTGAATTCTTTTCTGATCGGGCGCTGGAAATTCAAGGTATAGGCTTTGAAAACGGCAATACCGATTTTAACTTTCTGGGCTACGAACTGCTCGGTTCACAAAACTGGAATTTGAACGACAGCTACCGCGGTTATCAGGCTGGTGATGGCTGGGTACGCTATGATATTACGATCGGGCAAAATTTCACATCGGCAACCGACATAACAACAATGATTTTTGCTCTTGATAATGATGCCAATGCTACGGGCACCACGGCCTTCCGCAATATCAACTTTTATGAATCCGATTTAATTGTCGAAGTTGAGGAAGGCGGCGCGCTCACGCTCACCAATACCCATCTCAATTCCATCGATCCCGATGATACGCCGGCTGATCGCCTCTTTACCGCCACCAATATCACCAATGGCCATATTGAACTCTCCGGCGTGACCACCACCACCTTTACGCAGGCCGATATAGATGCAGGCAATGTGGCCTTCATCCATGACGGTAGCCAGACTTTAAGCGCGGGCTTTGACATCGCCCTTACAGACGATGATGGCGCAGGCACCGATACAGGGCGCTTTGATATCATCGTAAACGCAGTTGATGATGCCCCTGCCACCGCCACCAATAACGGCCTGACCACCCCAGAGGGCGGGACCACAACGATTACAACCGCCGCCCTGACCACCAGTGATGTCGACACCCCCGCCAGCGATGTTATTTTCACGGTCACCAACAACGTCGATAATGGCCGCTTGGCGCTCAGCATCAATACCGCAGCGGCGATCAGCAGCTTCACCCTCGCCGATTTGCAAAATAACAGGGTTATTTACGTCCATAACAGCGGCGAGACAACAACAGATAGCTTTACCTTCACAATCTCGGACGGCACAACCACCGTGCCCGCCGATACGTTTAATATTTCGATCACGCCAGTAAATGATGCCCCGATCATTATCGGTGATAACGCCGCAACCATGGCCGAGGGCGCAAGTTACACAATAACAAATGCAGATGTGAATTACACCGATGCCGATGATGCGGCGGCGGCGATTACCTACACCGCCACAAATATCACCAATGGTCATATCGAGGTCTCGGGCGTTAGCGCCACTTCCTTCACGCAAGCCAACATCAACGCGGGCAATGTACGCTTCATTCATGACGGCAGCGAGACAATTACCGCGGGCTTCGATCTGGCCATTACCGATGATGAAGGCGCGGGCACCGACACGGCAACCATGGCGATCACCATCACCCCTGTCGATGATGCCCCTGTGGCAACCAATAACGGCCTGTCCACAAACGAAGGTGCCACCGCCACGATCACAACAGCAGCGCTCAATATTACAGACTCCGATACGGCGGCCACCAATCTTGTGGTGAACGTAACTAGCGCAACAAGCAACGGCTATCTGGCACTCAGCACCGATAGCGCAACGCCGATCACCAGTTTTACACTGGCGAACCTTCAGGCCAATCAAGTGATCTATGTTCATAACGGCGGGGAGACCACAACAGACAGCTTTAATTTCACGGTCTCGGATGGCACCAATACATTGGCCTCCGATACATTCTCAATTGCGATCACGCCTGTGAATGACGCGGTCACGCTGGCCACCAATACAGGCGCAAATGTGGGCGAGAGCAATGCAGTGACCATCAACAATACTATGCTCAATACCACCGATATTGATAACACGGCGGCGCAAATCACCTACACGGTGACCGGTACAAATAATGGCTGGGTGGAACTTACCACCAAATCAGGCTTCCCGGTCACCAGCTTTACCCAGTCCGATATAAATAACAACCGCGTGGTCTTCCGTCATGATGGCTCGGGTCAAACCGCCGCCAGCTTTGCTTTCTCCGTCAATGATACAGGCGCGGACGGAACGGCGCCCGCCACAGGCACTTTCGCACTGACCGTCACACCGCCGGTGAACGAGGATCCCGTGATTGCCGTTTCCGATGGCACACCGACCACAATTGATTTTTCCACCACGACCGTTACCGCTTACGATCCAACAGGTGTAGGTGATGGACAAGGTAGCACTCCCACGGCCTTTAAAGTCTCCGGAGATGGCAGCGTCCTGAGCATCTACGGCAATGCATGGAAACGTATTCCACTGCCTATGACCATCACGGCCGACACTGTTATCACCTTTGATTACCGCAGCACCAAAGAAGGCGAAATTCACGGCATCGGCTTTGATAATGACAACAGCTATAGCAACGGCCACCATGCTTACGAGATTTTCGGAACCGACACCAATGGGGGGTTTGATCAAACCTATAACACATACTCGCTGGGGGATGGCTGGACACGCTATGAAATTCCGGTCGGTGCCGATTACACAGGCGCGATCACCCATATGTTTTTCGTGGCCGATGATGACAATGGCGCGAACTCGGATGCCATCTCACAATTCCGCAATGTCAGCATTTACGAGGCAAACCCGGCACTGAGCGCAAATGAGGGCGGGTCAGTCACCATCACCAATGCCAATCTAAATGCCTTTGACACCGATGATGCACCCGCAGCGCTTACCTTCACGGCGACCAACATCACCAACGGACATATCGAAGTCTCGGGCGTTACGGCGACCAGTTTCACGCAGGCCGATATCAACGCAGGCAATGTCGCCTTTATCCATGATGGCAGCGAAACCTTAACCGCAGGTTTTGACATCACGCTCACAGATGATGACGGCGCGGGCACTGATACCGCCAGCCTGTCCATCACCATCACCCCCGTCAATGACGCCCCTGCCGTTACCGGCGATTACACCTTAAGCGTCAATGAAGGCGCCGGCGTGACCATAACCGCAACTGATCTCGGCTCCACCGACCCTGATGATACCGCCGCGAACAGACTTTTCACCGCCACGAACATTACCAACGGTCACATCGA
>Ga0098074_1000793_pt1 | contig 18794 bp, 15 predicted proteins | sample 32_taG_FD_75064 | JGI IMG/M metagenome (GOLD analysis project Ga0098074, IMG submission 75064) | Marine viral communities from the Gulf of Mexico - 32_GoM_OMZ_CsCl metaG | ecosystem: Environmental > Aquatic > Marine > Oceanic | place: Atlantic Ocean: Gulf of Mexico | collected 2015-07-12
CCTGACTGGTGCGCTGCGCCGCCGCGGAGCGCGCTCCGCGGCGGCGCAGCGCACCAGTCAGGGCGAGGAGAGGCACAATGACCCGCATGATCGATGAGACGACGGCCAGCTCGCCGGCAGCGCGCAAGGTGGAGACGCCACGTCGCGAGGAGCTGCTGGAGCGGGCCGAGTCGATCATCCTCGAGGAGGGCTTCGTCGACCTGACGATGGACAAGCTGGCCGGGCGGCTGCGCTGCTCGAAGTCGACGCTCTACGCGGTGGCGAACGGCAAGCGTGAGCTGGTCACCCTCGTGGTCCGACGGTTCTTCGAACGGGCAACACGAGCCATCGAGGAGTCGACGGTCGCCGAGATTGACCACCGGCGCAAGGTCAAGGTCTACCTGCGGGGTGTGGGTCGGCACATGAGCCAGCACTCGCTGGCGTTCTACCAGGACATGGTCGCCTATCGGCCGGCGGCGGAGATCTACACCGTGAACTCGCACGCCGCGGCCAGGCGCGTCCGCAGTCTCATCGAGGCGGGCGTGGCCGCGGGCCAGTTCCGGGCCGTCGATGCGGCCTTCGCGGCCGAGGTCGTCGTCCTCGCGATCGAAGGTGTGCGGTCGGGCCGCCTCCTCGAGCGCACGGGCCTCAATGCGGGTGAGGCATTCGCCGAGATCGGCGACCTGATCCTCGACGGTCTCCAGGACGCCAACCCGCGCTGAGCCACCGTGGGCAGGTCGGCGAGCCGGCACATCCACACACAGTACGAATTCGTGTAAGAATGTACCCTTCACTTCGAGATGAGGCATCCATGAACAGCACACGGACTCCGGTAGTCCCCGGCGCCGGGGCTGCCGCACGGAGCGAGGAGATCCGCCTCGCCTTCGCCAGCACCGACGCCCGGGCGGACTGGCTCTTCTGTGACCGACACGATCCGGAGTCGGTGGCCTTCCGCTTCGTCGACGACCGGCTCCAGGTCACCGAGATGACCTACGGCACGCTCGCGACACGCTCGCGGCGGGTGGCACAGGTGCTGCTCGACCAGGGGGTGGTGGCGGGCGACCGCGTCGCCACGCTGCTGACCAAGAGCCCAGATCTTCCTGTGCTGATCCTGGCGATCTGGCGGCTGGGCGCGGTGTACGTCCCGCTCTTCACCGCGTTCGCCGAGTCGGCCGTGGTCGACCGTCTCCGCGACAGCGGGGCATCGGTGGTCGTGACCGACCAGGCCCAGGCCGCCAAGGTCGACTCGGTCGGCATCACGGTGCTCCGGGCCAACGTGACGGCGGCCGAAGACGTGCCGGTCCCGCACGATCTGTCGCTGGCCATGCTCGAGGGGCCCGCGTGGCCGGGCACCCTGGCGCCGCGAGGTCCGGACGTGCCCATCGTCCAGATGGCCACCTCGGGCACCACCGGCAAGCCGAAGGTCGTCGTCCACCCCCTCGCCTACGCGGCGGGCTGGCAGTGCTACGTCGAGCTGGGGCTCGCTCCCGGCCGCACCTTCTGGTGCGGTGCCGACCCCGGGTGGGCCTACGGCCTGTACACGCTCGTGGTCGGCCCGCTGGCGGCGGGCATCCCGGCGGTCTTCACCCATGGCGCGTTCAAGCCCGAGATCGCCTGGAGGGTGCTGGAAGAACTCCAGGTCACTGACTACGCCGCTGCTCCTACGGCGTTGCGGGCCCTGCGTGCCGTCGACCCGGGGGTCGCCCTCCCGCACCTGGAGCGGCTGTCGACCGCCGGCGAGCCACTGACGCCGGACGTCGGCGCGTGGACGCGTGAGCGGTTCGGGCTCGAGGTGCATGACCACTTCGGCCAGACCGAGCTGGGGATGCCCGCGGGCTTCGCCCACCATCGCGACCTGCGCCGGCCGGTCGTGGACCGTGCGATGGGCCGCTCGCTGCCGGGTTGGACGATGGCGGTGCTCGCCGCGACCGAGGACACGCCAGCACCGCCAGGCGAGGTGGGCCGGTTGTCGGTGGACATCGCCCAGAGCCCCTTCTTTACCTTCACCGGGTACGGGACCGAGCGCGACCAGCGCGGAACGCGCTTCACGGCGGACGGTGCCTACTACCTCACCGGTGACCTGGCGACGCGCGACGACGACGGGCTGATCAGGTTCTCGGCTCGAGACGACGACGTCATCCTGATGGCCGGCTACCGGATCGGTCCCTTCGACATCGAGAGCGTGCTCGTCGGTCATCCTCGGGTCGCCGAGTGCGCCGTCGTGGCCTCGCCCGACGAGGTGCGCGGCGAAGTCATCCACGCCTTCGTGGTGCCGACCGACGACCCGGAGCCAGCGCTTGCGCAGGAGCTGCAGGAATGGGTGCGCGAGAACTACGCCGCCCACGCCTACCCCCGCCTGGTCACCTTCGTCGACACCCTCCCCAAGACACCCAGCGGCAAGGTCCAGCGAGCCGTCCTGCGCCAGCAGGCTACGAACGGAGCAACCACGTGAGCGTCCTCCTGGTCGATCGCTCGGGGACCGTCGAACGGTGGCAGATGAATCGGCCGCACGTGCGCAACGCCCTCGACCTCGATCTCGTGACCGCTTTGCAGGCGGCACTCGACGACGCCGAGTCGCGCGGCAGCGACGTCATCGTGCTCAGCGGCGCCGGCCGCAGCTTCTGTGCGGGGGCGGATCTTCAGCAGCTGGCCGAGCACTACGGTCGGTCCGGCCGTACCCCGCGCGAGCTGCTGACCGCGATCTGGGACTTCACGCTCGCCCTCGAGCGGAGCCCGATCGTGGTCGTGGCGGCGTTGCACGGCCATGCAGTGGCCGGTGGCCTCGAGCTGGCGCTGGCCTGCGACGTGGTGGTGGCCAGCGAGGAGACACTCATCGGTGACGGGCACGTGAAGCACTGCCTGGTGGCCGGTGGTGGTGCCAGTGCCCGCATGGAGCGGGCGCTGGGACGCTCCACCTCGGCGTGGCTCGCCCTCACCGGCGAGCTGCTGCCGGCGACCGCGCCCGACTTCGCCACATGGCTGCGCCGAGTGCGCCCGGCCTCGGACCTCGAGCATGCGGTCGACGACGTCGTCGCGACCTTGACCAGCGTTCCGGCGGCCGCGCGCGGCCGCTACAAGCAGATGCTGCACGAGGCGGGGCCGTCTCCCAGCGCTGCTGCCCGTGACGCCGAGCTCGATGCGTTCGACGAGCACTGGGTGCTCCATGACGTCCCTGCCGCGATCCGCGGCTTCCTTCACAAGAACAGGAGAACGGCGTGACGCGATACGAGGACCAGGTGGTGCTGGTGACCGGGGGTGCCCAGGGACTGGGGCGCGCAATGGTCGACCGCTTCGTCGACGAGGGCGCCTTCGTGCACGTGGTCGACCTCAACGCCGGACTGGGAGCCGAGGTGGTGAGCCACCACGGCTCGGATCGGGTCGCGTTCGACGTGGTCGACGTCCGCGAGTCCGCAGCGGTGAACGCCTGGGTGGCCGGCGTCGTCGAGCGGCACGGGCGCCTCGATGTGATGGTCAACAACGCCGGGATCATCCGGGACAACCGGATCGAGGACATCAGTGACGAGGACTGGTCGGCCGTGGTCGACGTCAGCCTCACCGGGGCCTTCCACTGCACGCGGGCGGTGTTCCCGACGATGCGCGAGCGGGGTTACGGCCGGGTCCTGAGCTTCTCGTCCATGAGCTGGCGCGGGAACTTCGGCCAGGCGAACTACGTCGCGGCCAAGGCCGGGGTCGTCGGCCTCACCCGGGCCTTCGCCCTGGAGGGCGCTCGCCACCACGTCACCGCCAACGCGATCGCTCCGGGCCTCATCGAGACCCCCATGCTGGCCTCGATGAATGGCCCGGCCCGAGAGAAGCTCGTCGGAAAGGTCCCGATGCGACACACCGGCGACCCGAGCGACATCGCCGCAGCCGCGGCCTTCCTGTGCTCGCCCGAGGCCGGATACATCACGGGAGTGGTGCTCGACGTCGATGGCGGGATCGGAATCGGATCATCCATCCGCTGACCGCCGTGCCTGGATGCGTGAGCATTCAGCGTCGCCACGGCAGGTCGCTCGTACGTGTGGTGATGGCGAACTAGTCAGGATCTGGTTCCGATCAACGGAGCTGCTGCAAGACCCGGGGCGGCTTCTTCGCTACCGCGCGGGACGTTTTGCAGAGGCTATGTACTGCGTAGTCCCGGTGGCGTCGATAGAAGCGCGCTAGATCCCTTGTGATGAGCGTTACATCGCGGTACATTTTGTCTGTTAAACGTACAGATTGACGTTGGTTCAATGAGGAGCACAGTCATGACATGGGGACGAGAGCGCGCGCGGGGTCGAGGGGGCAAGGCGGCCGCAGGCTGGCTGATGGCCAGCGTCCTGATTGCTGGGGCGGCGCCGAGTCTGGGGGCTGTTGCAGACGCGGGGTTGGCGCAGAGCACTGAGCCTGCGACGCGGGGATTGCTCGAAGGCGGATCCGAGGATCGGGCCGTACCTGAACGGACGGTTGCGTCGTGCAGGCCGAGCGACTTGGCCGAGACGGCCCTCCAGGGTCAAGTGCCGTACGTCGACCGGATCAGTGGCCGCGCAGCTCAGGGCTACCGGTGCAACCTGAGGCTCGTCGGGAAGTTCGAGGGCCCGAGCTTTGCGAACCTGGAGAGCTACCGAGACTGCGTCTACTTCTCCAACAACAAGGGAGGCATCACGTCCAACAGCGGAGTGGTTGTCCTGGACGTGAGTAATCCTGCGGCACCCGAGCAGACCGACTTCCTCACCGCCCGAGCGATGGGGAATCCGGGCGAGTCGTTGCGGGTGAACCAACGTCGCGGTCTGCTCGTGGCCAACCACTACAACAACGGGCTCCCGCTCGAGGATGCCGAGCTTCGCCGGTCGCTGGCCGTGTATGACGTCTCGAAGGACTGTCGTCATCCCAAGCTCCTGGCTGATGTTCTGATGCCAGTCGGGGAGGGGCATGAAGGATGCTTCCAGCCCGACGGGATGGTCTATTACATGGCGAGCCCCGCGCTCGGGATCACGCCGATCGACTTGAGCAACCCGAGACGACCGCGGCAGTTGTCCGACCCGTGGCCGTTGGGTGTGCACGGATGCACGATCAGTGCTGATGGGAAGACGGGCTACTTCGCCGACATCGGGACCCTAGAGTCCAGCCCCTACAACGGGGTGGTCATCGTGAACACCGAACAGGTCCAGGCCCGCAAGAAGAATGCGTCTTACAAAGTCCTCGGGTATCACCCGACCCCGATCAACATCGGGCAACACGGCGCCTACCCGCTGAAGTACGGATCGCGAACGTTCGTCTTCAACTGGTCCGAGAACCTCCCCAATGAGGTGCCGTGCCAGAACGGAGTCAGCAACACCGGATACGCGACGTTCATCAGGGTCCTCAAGGACTTCGAGATGAAGGAGGTTTCGCGCATGCAGACAGAAGCCATGCTGCCCGAGAACTGTCTGAAGGTGCTCGCCGACAAGGGGCCGCAGACCCAGGGGCTGGACGAACTGGACGCCTTCAACGTCGTCCTGGGAGCCCGCTTCATGTACGACAACCACCTGTGTAGACCGGACCGCTTCGATCAGCCGACGATCATGGCCTGCGCCAACTTTGGTTCGGGGCTCCGGATCTGGGACATCCGGAAACCGCGGAAGCCGAGGGAGATCGCCTACTACAACGTCGGGACGGTGAGTGCCGTCGATCCCACGATCGAGATGGCGGTGGCACCACCTGTCGTACGCCGCGACCTGGGCATGGTCTTCTGGGCCACCCTGACTGAAGGCTTCAAGATCGCGAAGTTCGCACGCGGTGTTTGGCCCTTCCGCGGCGAGGATCCCTGCCCGTCAGCGACGGATCCTTGGGCGCGACAGTACGACCATGACTACGGCAAATGTAGGCGTCAGCGCGACGACGCTGCGCGTTCACCCCGGCCTTGAGCGATCGCAGCGCAAGCGGTGACTGAGCTGACTCTGGGGCGGATGCCGCCGCCGAGTCGCGCACAATCAGTCGACGGCCGCCAGCACAGCCGATCCCAGCCAGTCACACGCGGTGAGTGCGAGCTCGATGGCCTGTCGGTCGGTGCTGATCGACCGGCCGAGGGCCTTCTCGGCCGAGGCGATGCGGTACTTCACGGAGTTCTTGTGCATCAGCATCGCCTCGGCTGTGGCGGTGTAGCTGCTCTCGTGGAGGAAGAACAGTCGCAAGGTGTGCCGGAGTCGGGCGTGCTGCTCGTCGTCTCTGGCGAGCTCGGCGAGAGTGTCGTCGATCCAGGCACGCGTCAGGTCGAGGTCGTTGGCGAGCAAGGCTGCGACCTTCAGCCCGGGCTCGCCGAAGTACGTCACGGGGTGCGAGGGATCGTCGCGGATGCTGGCGACGTGCTGGGCCTTGACCGCCTCCTCGTGGCTGGCACGGAATCCGGCCAGGCCAGACCCCGGCCGACCGAAGGCGACCATCGGGACGGGTGGGCCGTCGGCGTCAGCCAGCAGGGTGCCGATGGCCCCAGGGTCGATCACCAGGTCCTCGCGCACGGCGAACCATGCCCACGCTGTGGCACGATCGCGAGGGATCACCAGCGGCTGGCGCTTCGACCCGAAGTGCTCGGCGATGGAGGCCGCAGCCTTGGTGAACCGTGAGAGCTGGTCCTGCTGCGTACCGGTCTCGTGCACCCACAGCACGGCGGCAAGGTGCGGGACCCGTAGCCGGAAGCCGATGACTGCCTCGGCGGCGTCGACGTCGCTCTCGGTGCCCGCCAGGATGCCGTCGACTCGGCTCGCGCGGGCGCTGCTGCGCTCGGCCAGCCAGCGCTCACGCTCGTCCTCGTAGACGGTGATCACGCGCTGCGAGATCCAGTCGATGTAGTCGAAAGTGACCGCAACCACGCGTTCCAGCCCGGCCCCCCGCAGTTCGGGCTCTGTGTCGATCAGCTCGAACTCGGCGAAAGCCTGCTCCAGCAGGAACTGCTGACCGAGGCGGTAGGCACGGACCAGAGCGCTGACTGGCACGCCTCGCTGGGCCAAGCGCCGGGCGTACTCGTACGCCGCCGAGGGGGGCTCGATGTTGTCGACGACGATGTCGTGACGCAGCGAGTAGAGGATGTTCTCGACGTTGCCCTCGATGCTGGCGTAGAGCAGGTCAAGGATCGCCCCCTCGCCTTCCAGCTCGACGATGCGGTGGGACAGCCGGTCTCGCATGGCGCTGCTCAGGTCGCCGATGCGTTGGTGCAGGCGCACCGACACCCGCTCGACCAACTCGCTCGTCGTGAACCGGTCGTTCATCACGTCAGGCATCCACGCATCGTGGCACAGGGCCAGTGACGCACGTCACTGTCCTGAGGAGACGAACGAGAGGATCCCGTCTGGTTTCCGCGCACAAGAGGCACTGCTGGTTCAGCCGTGGACGTCCTCGGTCAGGCGCGCCTTCACGAGCTTGCCGACCGAGTTCCGGGGCAGCATCGTCAGCACGTGGAAGGCGGCTGGCACCTTGTAGCGAGCGAGCCCGGCTGTGCAATGGGCCAGCAACTCCGATTCTGTGATCGCCAGGCCGGGCTTGGCAGCGACGTAGGCCACCGGCACTTCGCCGAGGATCGGATCCGGTCGCCCTACGACCGCAGCCTCGAGGACGGATGGGTGGCGATACAGGCAGCCCTCGATCTCCGGCGGATGGATGTGCTCCCCGCCCCGCAGAATGATGTCCTTCATGCTGTCGACGACGCGCAAGTAGCCGTCGTCGTCGATCGCCCCGATGTCGCCCGTGTGCAGCCACCCGTCCCGGAGCACCCTGTCTGTCTCCTCGGGCCGCCCCAGGTAGCCGCGCATCACGTTGGGCCCGCGGACGATCACTTCTCCACGACTTCCCGGGGGTACGTGCTCCCCGGTCGCGGACACCACGGCGACAACCTGGCCCGGAAGTGGGATGCCGACGGTGCCGGGCTTCCGCGGACCGGAGACCGGGTTGATCGTCGAGGCGACGCTCACCTCGGGGAGCCCGTAACCCTCGACGATGGTGACGCCGAAGCGTCGTTCGAACCGGGTGAGCAGGTCGACCGGCATCGGTGCCGCCCCACAGATGGCGAAACGCAACGACGAGGTGTCGACCACGCGGTCGGTGCGCGTGTCGAGCATGGCGTACATCGTGGGCACCGCCGAGAAGTACGTCGGACGGTGCTTCTCGACGAGGTCCCAGAAGGTCGCAGGTGAGAACCGAGGTGCCACCACGACGTCGCCCCCCGCGCTCAGGGCTGAGACGACGCCGGCGATGAGACCGTTGGAGTGGAAGAGGGGTAGCACCAGCAGGCTGGTGTCGGACTCCGTGAGCTCGAAGTGGTCGACCAGCGAGGCGCTCATCGCGGTGATGTTCGCATGGTCGAGGAGCACCCCCTTGGGGCGTCCGGTCGTCCCGCCGGTGTAGATCACGAGCGCGAAGTCGTGGGAGTCGGCTTGGGGCTCGCCCCCGGGTGCGGGCTCGAGCTGACGGGTGTGGACCGAGGTCACATCCACCCAGGCGATGTCGATCTCGGCCGCGATCCGGCGGGCGCGCTCATCACCGACGACGACTGTCGAGGCCGAGTCCTCGAGCTGGTATCGGACCTCGTCGTCGGTGAGGGCCGGATTGATGGGAGTGAGTGCCGACGCCCGAAACCAGGCCGCGAACATCGTCGTGACGATCTCGGGGCAGTTGGGGACCAGCACCGCGACGTTGTCGCCGGGCTCGACTCCCAGCGCTGCCAGCCGCTGAGCAAGCCGACGCACGGCGTTCGCGAACCCGGTGTTGTCCAGGGTGTGACGCTCGCCCGTCAGGCAGGGGCCGCCCGGATCCTGCGCCTCGCGGAGGAACGGGATCCGGGCGAGACCGGCGGCGGTAGCCGTCGGCGTCATACGGAGGTCCGCGGTGGCGGGTTCACCGCAGCACGGTGGGCCGGGTGGTGCGTGGGGTCGCGATAGGTCACGTCGACGGGGATCGGCCCGTCGGGCAGCCACGGCTGGGCGGCGACGCAGTCCGACACCAGCCATGTCCCGCGCTCGACGATCCCGAGCGCGGCGTCCATGACGAAGTACGCCTGGGTCTTCTTGTGGATCGGCTGCGACTCCACCCACACCACCACGAACTCGCCAGGCGCGAAGCCGACTCGTTCCTGGATCGCCTCGATGAGCTGGTCGTCGTGGAGGTGTCCGTCGCCGAAGTTCCACCCGATGATCGCGTTGCAGCAGAACTCGGCCTCACGCAGCACGTACTCCTCGTACTCATCACCGAGGTAGTTCTGCATCACCGAGAACAGCCCGCGTCCCTGGCTGTGCATGGAACGCCAGGCGAGTGTCATCTGCATCGTCATCTCGGCGACATGGGGGTCGTAGCCCATGCCCTCCACCAGTTGGTCGATCTGGTTCTTCGCCGGATTCTTGAGCTGGTTGAGCTTCTCCTCGGCGCCGGGCTTGAAGGCCCAGGTCGCCGATGCCCAGTTGCCTGCGTACTGCCGCATCGACGGGAGGAAGGAGACGAGGTCGGGGCGCAGGTTGCCGAGCACGGGGAAGAAGACGAGCGCGGCCACGACGACGGGCAGCATCCAGCCCTCGCTGAAGTCACCGATGCCGTAGCCGTCGCCGGCGAAGTGTCCGGCGAAGAGGAAGATGGTGACGTAGCCGAACACGATGTTCCACTCCAGCGGGACAGCGAGCGGGAACGTCTGTGTGATGAAGACGTGGAAGAGCACCATCGCGCCCACTGCTAGCAGGGTGATCGTCCAGCTCGTGCTGAACAGCAGCACGAGAGGAACAGCGAACTCGGCGAGCGTGCCGAGCACGTGCGCCATGAACCAGGCGAGCCGCGAGGGCCTCAAGTCGTCGGGGATCGAGCGGTAGTGAGCGCGTTTGAGGAACTTCGGGGTGAAGGGAGCGTTCGAGACCATGGGCGGCACGACGTTCTCGAAGTGCGGGTTGATCTTGGAGATCGCGGCTCCGACCCAGATCAGGACGATGATCAGCTTCGCGGCGATGATGAAGTCCGTGTAGGTCAACACGCTTCCGGCGAGGGTCGAGATGATGAGGATCGGCAGGTACTGCTCGCTGCGCGCGGCGAGGAACAGGATCTTGTCGCGCAGTCCGCACAGCACGAGCAGCAACGCCGGGATGGCCATGAGGACCGGCTCGACCATGCCGCCGGTCACCTCGGGGCGGACCGCGCTGAGTGACTCGACCGCCACGCCGCTGGAGGCGGCGGCGAAGAGGAAGCTGCTCAGGGTGGTGAGGTAGAGCAGCACGTCGATGACAGTGCGTCGGTCGCCCCGCGTCAGCGGCACCCGGTTCGGCCACGGGGGGAGCCGGATGGTTCCAGGGCGGGCCCAGTACGCGACGCCGCCGGTCATCGGCTTGAAGTGTGCGGCCAGCGGGCCCCACGTGCCTCCAATGCCGAACAGCTCGAGGAACAGCGTCCAGAGCACGATCTTCTGGTAGACGATCGGCTCGTCCCACCACGACCCGACGTCGAGCATGCCGCCGACGTCGGAAGTGAGGGTGGCCAGGGCGACACCACCGCCGATCGAGAGCACGAGCAGCTTCACGATGTAGATCGTGTGAACCATCTTCGGGGTGCCGAACCCATACTCGCTCCAGAAGGTCGCCAGCAGGTGCATCCGTTCCTGACGAGGTCGGGTGAGGAACTCGGCCGGATCGACCGGTGGGCTGTCGGGGGTGAGGAATGGCATGGGACGACTCCTTCGTGTCAGCAGGCCTGCCGGTGACCCGCCTCACGAAGTTAGGCGGCGTCGCATGGACTCAGTCACGGCTCCGACGACCTAAGAAGCGGCTCGGTCTTCGTCGTCTGACGACAACTGTCGCGGCACCGGTGTCGTTCACGGCCGCTGCGGGAGATGCCAACCGCATCGGTTTGTCAGCGGGTGACAAGAGAAGTCGCGAGGACTGGTGAGTCGGATCGTTGTGGGTCGCCAGCCGACGGGGTTGTCTTGCGCCTCGTCAACCCCCCGACAAAGGAGTCACAGCCATGACCGACCACGATCTGTCCGGCCGCAAGGCGCTGATCACCGGCGGGGCCCAGGGCCTCGGCAAGAAGTTTGCCGAGCACCTCGCAGCTGCAGGTGCGACCGTGGTGATCGCCGATCTGCAGGAAGACAAGGGCAAGGAGGTCGCCGAGTCGCTCGGCGGAATCTTCGTGCGCCTCGACGTCACCGACGACGCGGCGTGGGAGGCGGCCGTGGCGCAGGCGGTCCGCGAGGTCGGCGGGCTCGACATCCTCATCAACAACGCCGGCATCGAGATCGCCAGCCTGTTCATCGATCTCGACGCCGACGAGATGCGGCGCATCTTCGACATCAACGTCGTCGGGACCTCGCTGGGCATCAAGCACGCCTTCCGCACCATGGGGCCGGGTGGCGCGGCGGGCAACGGTGGCGTCGTGATCAACATCGCCTCCGTTGCGGCGACCATCGCCTTCCCTGCCTTGTCGGCATACTCCGCATCCAAGTCTGCCGTCGACCGGATCACCCGTGTGGCTGCGATGGAGAGCGGCAAGCTCGGCCTCGGCGTTCGCGTGAACTGCGTCAACCCCGGACTGGTCCCGAACGAGATGGGCGCGAACCTCGCCGGCGAGGTGGCCCGCCTGGGGCTGTTCCCCTCCCCCGAGGAGGCCGTCGCCGGTGTCGTCGGCCTGACCCCGTCGGGCCGACTTGCCACCGAGGACGAGATCGCGGACGCCGTCCTCTTCCTCGCCTCGGACCGCTCGAAGTTCATCAACGGCGTCGGCCTCTCGGTCGACGGCGGCATGGGAATGTGAAGGAGACAACCACCATGAGCACCAAGCCCGTCATCGTCTACGGCGCCTCCGGATACACCGGTCGCCTCATCTGCGAGTACCTCCGCGAGTTCGGCGTCCCATTCATCGCCGCAGGTCGCGACGAAGGCAAGCTCAAGGCCTCCATGGAGGCTCACGTTCCCGGCATCGAGACAGCCGAGTACGAGGTCGTCCAGGTCGACCACGACGTCGAGTCCCTGACTGAGCTCTTCCGCGGTGCTTCCGTGGTGTGCAACACCGTTGGGCCGTTCAGCAAGTACGGCCCCGAGGTCGTCGAGGCATGCCTGGCAGCTGGTACCCACTACCTCGACAGCACCGGCGAGCAGGACTGGCTCATCACGTGTGACGAGAAGTACGGCGACGACTTCGCCGCTGCCGGCTTGCTGCTCTCGCCCGGATTGGCCCAGATGTACACCACCGGTGAGATCGCGGCCGAGCTCTGCCTCGAGATGCCGGGACTCGACACCCTCGACATCGCCGTGTTCTGGGGCGGCTCGCCGACCATCGCCTCGACCCAGACGATCCTGGTCAACGCGGCCACCTCGACGGCGCACTACCTCCAGCAGAACCAGTACGTCGAGTTCGACCCCACTCAGGGTCTGGTCTCCCTAGTCGTGCCCGGCCAGCACGAGCTGGCGCTGTCGCTGCCGTGGGGTGGCACCTCCCACCCGGTGTGGTATCGCAAGGACCCGCGGGTCGCGAACTGCAAGGCCCAGGGTGGGGTCTTCAACGCTGCGTTGATGCACGGTGTGCCGCAGATCGTGGCGGGGGCCATCGAGGCGACCAAGGACATGAGTCCCGAGGACCGCGATGCGGCGCTGACCGCCACGGCGGCGCAGGTGATGAACCAGATGCCACCTCGCGAGAACCCGCGGCTCAACAAGTCGCTGGACTCCGTGCATGCCTCGGGGCCGCTGGGGCGCGCCCACTGCGTCATCCACGGCAACCAGAACTACAAGCAGACAGGCCTGCTGAACGCCTACGCGGCCTACGCGCTCCTCCAGCAGCCCCCGCGTCGCGTGGGCTTCGCCTCCGGCTGCAAGGCGTTCGGACATCGCGAGCTTCTCGGTCAGCTGCGGGCCTTCGGGCTGGTCGCTGAGCCCGTGCTCACAACCGAGGGATGAGGGGAGACTGCGATGCGCCTCGTCGACTACCTGGACAAGGGCGCGTCGCTGGGAGGTGACGCGGCCTGCCTGGTCTGCGACGGGCAGACGTGGACCTACGACGAGGTGCGAGAGCTCGCAGGGCACGTGGCCTGCGCGCTCGTCGGGCACGGCGTGCAACCGGGGGACAAGGTGGCGATCCTCTCCTCCAACGATCCGGTCGCGTTCACCTGCGTCTTCGGGATCAGTCGTGCAGGTGCGGTCTGGTGCCCGATCAACCCGCGCAACGAGGCTGACGAGAATCGCGAGCTGCTCGACCTCTTCGACTGTTCGGTCCTGATCTTCAAGGGGGCCTACGCACCGCTGGTCGACCTGATCCGCGGGGACCTGCCGAAGGTGACGACGTTGGTCTGCATCGACGAAGACCTTGATTGGGCCCTGGGGTGGGACGACTTCCTCGCAGCCGGCACTGGCACGGACGAAGGTCCGGGTGCTCTCGGGCTCGGCACGTCCGGGCCGGAATCGGTCGAGGTCGAGGACGATCTCGCGATGATCGTCGGTACGGGTGGCACCACAGGACGTCCGAAGGGAGTCATGCTCACCGGGGCCAACATCGAGACGATGACAGCGCTGACCCTGATGAGCTACCCGTGGCCCGACCCGTCCGAGACCACGGAGGCGACCGGGCGTCCGACCTACCTCGCCCTCGCCCCGCTCACCCATGCCGCCGGAGTCCTGTGCTTCCCCGTCCTCACTCAGGGGGGCTCGATCGTCGTCATGCGTCAGCCCGACGTGACCGCCTTCCTCAAGGCGGTCCAGGACCATCGCGTCACGCACACCTTCCTGCCCCCGACGCTGATCTACATGGTGCTCGACCACCCAGATCTCGACGCCACCGACCTCAGCAGCCTGGAGTGCTTCTGGTACGGAGCCGCACCGATGTCGGCCCGCCGGCTGGAGGAGTCGCTGACGCGCATCGGGCCGGTCATGGCGCAGCTGTTCGGGCAGACCGAGGCGCCGATGATGATCTCGACGATGGCGCCGCGTGACCACTTCCGCGCAGACGGGTCGGTCGCGCGAGAGCGGCTGACCTCGGCGGGCCGGCCGGCGCCGCTGGTCACGGTGGCGATCCTGTCCGACGAGGGAACGGTCCTGCCGCAGGGGGAGCGAGGCGAGATCGTGGTGCGCAGCTCCCTGGTCATGCGCGGGTACTACAAGAACCCGGAGGCGACCGCGGAGGCGCGGGCATTCGGCTGGCACCACACCGGCGACATCGGCTATCTCGACCCAGAAGGTTTCCTGCACATCGTCGATCGCGCCAAGGACATGGTGATCACCGGCGGCTTCAACGTGTACTCGACCGAGGTCGAGCAGGCGCTGATGGCTCACGCTGCGGTCGCCGACTGTGCGGTGGTCGGACTGCCCGACGAGAAGTGGGGGGAGCGTCTGACCGCGGTTCTCCAGCTGAGGCCCGGTCGGGACGTCGACGTCAACGAGGTGCAGACCTTCGTGAAGCAGCGGATCGGTAGCGTCAAGACGCCCAAGCAGGTGGAGGTGTGGGACGACCTCCCGCGGTCGAAGGTTGGCAAAGTGCTTAAGGCTGACATCAAGGCGGTGCTGTTGGAGCGCATCCCCTGAAAGCGTGGGGCGGCGAGACGCGTCGAGCGCGGAGGTTGCCGTTGTTGGTGAGCCAACGCGGGTGTCGTGGTCCAGATCGGTGGTCAGATCGGTAGGTCGTGTTCGGCGGTGACGGCAATGCAGCGCAAGCTGGTGACTGGGACGAAGGGCCTGCGGAGCCGTCCGATCGGGCATCAATTCACGCCGTCTTTGGCGGCGGATTGACGCACCTCTGAGCCCCCTGACCAGCGGCAGATGAGTGCGTCTCATCGGCGACGACATCTACGATGGACGACGTAGCAACGCGTCGGCCGTGCACACACCGCAGGCACGGCGCGCGCTTGCGTTGGAGGACGGGAGTGAGCGCGACGCGCGCTGGACGCCGGACCGGTTGGAGGTCGGCTGGCGAGCGTAAGAAGCGGGCTACTCCATCTGGCGGAACCAGTCGCGGACCGACAGTCGGAGCCGGACCACCTCGTCCTCCGCGAGGGGTGTGCAGTGGGCGATCGGCCCCCGGAGCGTGTTCAGGTTCGCCATGATCCGCGCGACGGCCTTGTCGCTCTTGAACAAGGACCCGAAGACATCCCAGTTGCCCGTGATGATCTGCCCGAGTTCGCCGAAGGTCGAGAAGTCGAGCGGGTCCTCCGAGCGCACAGTGACACCGGAGTCCTGCTCCTTTTGCAGCCTCGCCTCGCAATCAGCCTTGATCTTGGGCGTCACGCGTGCCGCGTTGTCCCACCACGCTGGACCGTCCGCGTCCGCTAGTGAATCCCTGACCAGCGCGCGGATGGTGCGCTCAAGCGAATAGAAGACCTCGTAGTGCGGGGCCATATTCTTCGCCTCGGCGCGGAACGCGTGCTCGATCTGCGGGTAGTACTCCGCCGCCTCATTGGCAGCGGCGTCCCGCGCCCGGCCGAGGTCCAGGGCTAGTTCCTTCTCGACCGCGTCTAAGTCCTCTTCCATGAGTTGGACCGTCATGAGAAAGACTTTCAGCCGGTCCGCCGTGGGCGTCAAAGCAGGTGTTCCTTCAGACTCTTGAAGATCGCGTTGAAGACCGCGATGTCGTTCGTGGCCGGGAGGTTCAGGTTGATCGTGTAGCCCAGATTCAGGTTCCCGCCGAGCCCGTTGCCACCGCCACCGCCGTCGCCCTCGCCGTCCCCGTCGCCCTCCCCAGCGTCCGCGCCGCCCAGGTCGGCGTCGAAGTCGGCGTACGCCTTCAAGGCCTTGAAGGACGCGACCATCGAGGGGACGAGCTTGGAGTCCTCCTCCAGGCCCGTGATCTGGAGAATGATGCCCTTCAGGTCTTTGTCGGTTGCGTTGTGGACGTACTCGTTGATGCCGTAGAGCGACGCGTACGCGTTCCGCAGCCCCTGGGCGGCGGCCGCCCCGCGGGCCGACGGGTTCTTGAACTGCTTGTAGAGGTCGGTCGGTGTCCCGTCCGTGCCGAGGAACCCGGCGCGTTTGAGGAACGGGATGACCGGCCGAGGACTGCCGCCCTTCATGCCGAGCGTCGTGGCGAGGTAGTCCTGGTTGAAGGTCGGCGGGATGCTCGCCTTCGCGATCTTGTCCAGCGCCTTAGTGATGTTGCCCGGTGCCTGCAGGTACGGCACCTTTGATCTCGCGTCGTGCGCCAAGATTCAATTCCCCCGCATGCCTAGAGTGTTCGGATCGGCATCATCGTTGCAGACTCCGCCGATACGCGGTTCCAGATCGCCGTCTCCGCCCCGGCACCGGGTCGTGCAGAGTCGTCCGCTTCAGCGGGGAGCCGCACCCGAACGAGTTCTCGCACTTTCCGCGCCGATGTGAAGGAGCTCCACGCGAATCCACTCCGGCCGTGCTTTGAGACTTTCTGGGCGCAATGCTGCGCGCTCGGCAGGGCTCCAGGTTGGGAGCCACGCCGGCCGATCGAGTCGATTCCGTCTCAGAAAGTCAGCAGAAAGTCAGGCCGAGACGGGTCGAGATCACCCTGGCTCAACGGGTAGTGTTGATGGAGTCAAGTGACGAGATCCGTTACAGGGTTGAAGATTGAGCGATTTGGCCCGAGAAGGGTCGAGGTGAAGCGGAGCGATTCGTGCGCCCTGCTTGTTCGAGAAGGTCAGGGGTTCGAATCCCCTCAGCTCCACCATCGATGATCAGGGCCTGACCTGCGGAAACGCGGGTCGGGCCCTGAGTCGTCTCCCGATCAGTGCCGTTGGCGCGTCGTGCCGTAGGCGCGCATCACGCCCAGGAGCCGAACGCCCACGGACGGCGTGAGGTCGATGCCGCGCACCAGCGCCCCGCGCCATCGCGGAACGACGCGGAAGAGCTGACGGCTGTCGAGCAGCTCCAGCCCGGCACTCACGACCCCGGCGGCGTCGAGGGGCTTGGGGCCGGAGAACAACATGGCCGCCCCGGGGTCTTTGGCGACCGCGCTGACCATGTCGGTCGCGACGACGTCGGGGCACAGCGCGCGCACCTGGATGGGCAGTCGAGCCCGGTTGAGGTCCCCCTGGAGGGATGTCGAGTACGACAGCACCGCGGCCTTGGTGGCGGCGTACATGGCGAGTCCGGGCACGGGGGTGAGAGCCGAGATGGAGGCGACGTTCAGGATCTTCCCACCCCCGGCGCTCATTGCCTCGACGGCGGCGCGCGAGCCCGCAAAGACGCCGCGCACGTTGATGTCGATGATCGCGGCGACCTGCGCGTCGGTCTGTTCCCAGGCGTCGCCGGCGAACAGGACCCCCGCGTTGTTGACCCAGACCGCCAACCGCCCGCGGCGTTGTGCCTCCTCGGCGACCGAGCGGTGCCCAGCCTGGTCGGTGACGTCCAGTGGCATTGACCAGGCGCCGTGGCCCACGGCCTCGGCAGCGGCGGCCACGGCGTCACCGTCGACGTCGGTGAGCAGCACCTGGTGACCGGCGGCAGCCAGCTGGTGGGCGAACTCGAGGCCGAGGCCTCGGGCCGCGCCGGTGACGACGGCGACGGTGGGGGAGGTCATGTCAGTTCCTCGCTTCTCTCGGATGTCGGACTGAGGGTGCTGGTCAGGAAGGCCAGCTGGTCGGCCAGGACGCGATCGTGCCAGGAGGCGCCGTCGTAGACGTCGAAGTGGTCGAGCGGATAGCTGCGCAGCGTCGCCCAGGCGCCCATCCTGCGCGCCGCCCGGCGGGTGGCGGCGGCAGGCACGGTCTGGTCGAGCTCCCCGACCTGCACCAGCATCGGGAAGCTCACTCGGCCCGCGTGTCGCGTCGGGCGGTTCAGGGCCACCTCGAGCGCGGCGCGGGCGCACACCTCGTTGCGCCACTGCGGGCCGGCGACGGCCGTGTAGCCCTCGAGCGCTCCTGGGGCGGTCAGGAAGCCGAGATCGCCGGGACGTGCCGCGAGCGGCACGAGGTGGGGCTGCCGACCCGAGACGCCCCTCACGACGTCGCGCAGGCCGTGTCCGGTGAGCCTCAGGAGGTCGACCGGGCCGTCTCGACGGATCAGCGCGGCCAGGGCGGCCATCCCGTCCATCGCCGGGGTCATCGCGATCGCGGCGGCGATCGAGCCGTCGGCGACTCCCACCGGGACGACGTGCCCCCCGGAGTACGACGTGCCCCACAGGACGATCCTGGCGGCGTCGACCCCGGCGATCTGGCGCGCCGCGGCGATGGCGGCGGCGTAGTCGGCGCGCTGCTGGCGGTACGACACGTGCTGGCGCGGGGCGCCGGCGGAGTCGGCGAAGCCGCGGTAGTCGAAGAGCAGGACGTCGAGCCCGGCGGCCGCGAAGGCCTCGGCGAAGCCGGCGAGGCCGGTGTCGCGGGTGCCGCCGAACCCGTGCGCCATCACCACGCAGGGCCGCCCGTGCTCGCCGGCGAAAGCCTCCCCGGAGCCCGGGTAGTGCCACGCGGCGCAGCGCTGCCCGTTGCTCGCGAAGGCGACGTCGGTCCTGGTCACGCCGGCACTCCGGACCCGAGCTGGGCCGATCGAGCCGACCCGAACTGGAGGCAACCGTCATCGATGGGGTCCTCGCGCAGTGCCTTCTTGTCCTTGCCGTAGTGCATCTCCACGCGCCACGGGCCGTCGGCGCCCTGACGGGGGAGGATGTCCTTGGCCCGCTGGACGTAGCCCGAGCTGAGGGTGTCGAGCATCCCGGTCGGCAGCGTCTTGCCGTGGCGGTCGCTCGGGACGACGATGTCGTGGCCCTCGGCGTCCATGTGGCGCAGGAGGCGGACCAGGTAGTCGCCGGCGAGGTCCGACTTCAGGGTCCACGGGGCGTTGGTGTAGCCGAAGACCCAGCCGAAGTTGGGGATGCCGTCGATCAGCGTGGCCTTGTAGGTGGCCTGCCGCGAGAAGTCGACGTCCTCGCCGTCGACCCCGATCTGCACCCCG